>Ga0209536_100000831_pt1 | contig 51074 bp, 48 predicted proteins | sample DeeMarSeWOR28_12_FD_187461 | JGI IMG/M metagenome (GOLD analysis project Ga0209536, IMG submission 187461) | Marine sediment microbial communities from White Oak River estuary, North Carolina - WOR-2-8_12 (SPAdes) (version 2) | ecosystem: Environmental > Aquatic > Marine > Intertidal zone >...
ATAAAATGCCAGTCATATACATTAATTAATTCAATTTTCTTTTTTTGTTGATAAATGATATTTGCTGCAGCCCGTTCAATTTCTTGATTTAAAGTTAAAATCCATGTCAGAAAGCTAATATGACTCCTTACTGGATTTGAAATTCTAACGATTTTTAATCCACTTTTTTCTTCAAATGTCCCTGTAAGAAAATCATGATATGTAATGATATTTGTTTTGATTCCATTTTTTACTAATTCTTTTGATAGAGAATCAATATATTCAGCAAGTTGACCTATCTTTCGTGGTGGATATTCCCACGAAAAAATTAAAACTTGCATCTCTTGGTCACTAAGTGAATAAACTACAGATTTTGATTATTCCTCTTGCATTTAGATAATAACGTTTTTTTCCATCATTATCAATAAAGCTTTCAACGAATCCTTCTGATCTATATTTGTCCAAAATACTTTCAATCTCGTTTTGATCGCGATTCAATATTCGAGCTACTTCTTCGCTTCTTCGAGCTAAGTCTGCTGCGGTTGCACATAAATTATGCAAAGTTTGCAATACTTTATCAGGGAAAGGAAGTTCTTCTCTCATTTTGAGCAACCCTAATTGGAATGAATTATGATGTCTTCTCTTATAAATTCATATACCAAATGTTTTCATGAAAGATGTACTGCATCTTTTGAAAAAGATTGTAGCTCCTCAAATCTTTTAATAGTTCTCTTTATTCTAAATTTCTTTTTTATAATTCAAAAAAATGTTACAGAGTAAAAATAACTGCTTAAGAAAAAAATGTGTAAATGTGGTAAAATTAACCTCTTTTCGCTGCTTCTTCTAATGCAACTACACAGGGTAATTTTTTACCCATAAGAAATTCTATTAGAGCTCCTCCAGCTGTGCTTATATACGAGATTTTGTCGGAAATACCAAACTGGTTTAGTGCTGAAATGGTATGTCCTCCACCTGCAAGGGAAAAAGCTTTTGAATTAGCGATTTCTTTAAAAATTCTTTTTGTTCCTGTTGAGAACTCTGGTTTTTCATAAACTCCCATTGGACCGCTAAGCACTATTGATTTCGCTTTTTTGATCAACTTTGCATAATTTTCGATAGTTTTCTCACCAATATCAAAAATTGAATATTCAGTTGGTAATTTATTTACAGCGATTTCCTCTCTTTTACCATTAATGTTCAAAGCAAGATCTTCTGGAATTGCTATACCTTTAGGGTACTTTTGGATTAATTCTTTAATTCCCGGGATTAAATCAAGTACTTTCTTCTTCGCTAAGAAGTCAATGTTATTTTCACCTAGGTCAAAACCTTCAGCAGCTAAAAATACTTGGGAAGTAACTCCGCCTGTAAGAACTGCATCAGCGATTTTATTGTTCAAAACATACCTTGATATTTCAAGTGAATCATCGGCTTTTGCTCCTCCCATAACAAATAGACATGGCTTTTCTGGGTTTTCAAATGCTTTGCTAAGAGATTTCAGCTCTTTTTCCATTATTCTCCCTGCAGCGCTGGGTAGTACTGCTGTAAAACCAACCAATGAAACATGTCCTCTATGTGCCGCAGCAAAAGCATCATTTATAAAATAATCTGCTAAAGGTGCTAGATTCTTAACCAAATCCGTTTTAGCCTGTTCTTCTGGTGATCCTTTTTTTGTTTCTCCATCAAAACCTCTAACATTTTCAAGAACAAGAATTTCACCACTTTTCAAATTTTTTATAGCACTTTGAGCTTTTTCACCAAATATATCATCGACAAAATTAACGGATCTATTTAATATACTTCCTAAAATCCTTGAATGTTGCTCTAAGGAAATAAAATCTGGTTCACCTTTTCTACCCTGATGAGCTAAAATAACAACTTTTGCTCCTCTCTCTGAAAGATCCTTAATTGTTGATTCTCCATGCGCTCGAATTCTAACATCACTGGTTACTTTTTTAGTTTTTAGATCAATTTCTGAATTAAAATCAACTCTAACGAGTACAACCTTATCTTTCACATCAAGATCATCTATGGTTAGATACTTTGGCATCATTTCACTCTCACTATTTTAAAAAAAGAAAAGTAGGGAAGTGTTTTTATATTTTGAGCTTTGTTTTATTAGAAACCTGCTTTTTTACCGATCATTTCAATGAAATCGACCATTCTGCAGGAGAAGCCCCATTCGTTGTCATACCAAGCTAAAACTTTCACAAAAGTACCTTTTTCTCCAATAACCATGGTTTGTTCAGCATCAAATATGGCTGAATGTGTATTGTGTAATATGTCCGATGAGACAATCGGCTCCTCAGTATATTGGAGTATACCCTTTAGTGGGCCATTAGCGGCTGCTTTGAAGGCAGCATTAATTTCTTCCTTTGATGTTTCGGTTTTTAGCACTGCATGAAGATCCACAATAGATCCATCGGGGGTTGGAACTCTTAAAGAAATACCGTTTAATTTTCCTGCTAATTCTGGAAGCACTGATCCTACTGCAATTGCAGCTCCTGTACTTGTGGGAATGATATTAACTAAGGCTGCTCTTGCTCTACGCATGTCTGAGTGTACTAAATCTAATATTCTCTGATCATTTGTAACAGAGTGAATTGTTGACATTAATCCCTCTTTCAATCCAAAATTATCATTTAATACTTTTGCTACTGGTGCTAAACAATTGGTTGTACATGAGGCATTTGAAAGTATATTGTGTTTTTCATTATCATACAGATTATCATTAACTCCCAAAACAATAGTTATATCCGGATCTCCAGCAGGTGCTGAGATTAACACTTTTTTGGCACCGGCTTCTAGATGTTTTGACGCTTTCTCTCTTGTTCTAAAAAATCCTGTTGATTCAACAGCCAAATAAACATCAAGTTCTTTCCAAGGAAGCAAAGATGGATCTCTTTCACATAAAACTTTTAGTTCTTTACCATTTACTATTAATTTGTCTTTTTCTGCTTTTATTGATCCTTTAAATATTCCATGAACTGAATCGTATTTTAGCAAATGTGCTAGTGTTTTTGCATCAGTTAGATCATTAACTGCAACAAAATCAATATCTGCATCTCTTTCTATTGCTGATCTATAAAGTAATCTTCCAATTCTTCCAAAGCCATTTATTGCTACTTTTACAGTCATTTTTAATTCACCTTTGAATAGGTGTAATCTTTGTTTTTGCTTAATTAATTTTCCGACAAGAAATAAAATTTTGTCAAGGATTTATTGAAGCTTTCTTAACAAAATTTCAGCAGCTAAAATTATGGGTTCCCAAGTCTCAGATAAAGGTGGTGCATAAGCTGTGTCTGCTTTAGCTAATTCGCTAATGGTCATATTTTTTTGTATTGCAAACGATATAGCGTTTGTGCGTTGAGTAACTTCCTCTCCTCCAATAATTTGCGCTCCTATTAAGTGCTGTGACTCTTTTTCAACTACTAATTTGATTTTTATTGGTTTTGCTCCTGGATAATAATCTGCTCTAGTTTTAGAGTTAATAGTTCCAGTCACTGTTTCAATTCTTGCTTTTTTCGCAGCGTTAACAGTCAATCCAGTAGATCCTACTTCAGTATCAAAGAGTTTAGTAACTGCCGAACCTAAAACTCCTTGGAATAGTGAATATCCTCCGCCAGCATTTGTTCCTGCTACTTTCCCCTGTCTTACCGCTATTGTTCCTAGCTGAGAACAACTCGGTTTATGAGTGATTAGATTAGGGACTTCAGCGCAGTCACCTGCTGCGAAGATATCTTCTATATTGGTTTCCATTCTTGCATTTGTTTTTATGGCTCTTGTTTCACCTAATTCTATATTTGCTTCACTTGCAAGTTTTGTGTTTGCCCTTACTCCAAAGGCGCTCAATAAAATATCTGCATTTAATTGTTCCTCTCCTGCAATCACTCCTGTGGCCTTATCTTCTCCAAGAATCTCTTCAACTCTTTTTTCTGTAAGAATCGATAATCCTTTTTGTTCAAGTATTTCTTTTACTATATTTGCCATATCTAAGTCCAACATTGCTGGCAATATTTGTGGGAGCATCTCTACAACAGTAACCTTTAATCCTCTTTCTTTCAAGGCTATACCTGTCTCAAGTCCAATAAGACCCGCGCCCATGACCAAAACAGATTTTGATCCTTGTTTTACAGCTTGTTCAATTTTTCTTCCATCTTCAAGGGTGCGTAATGCCAGTATGCCTTTTTTATCATAACCTCTTATTCTTGGCATAAATGATGATGCGCCAGTAGAAATGATTAATTTATCATAATCAAATCTTTCAGATTTGCCATCTCTACTAATTGAGGCTAAAGACTTATTCTTTGTGTCAATTTCTAATACTTCTGTCTCCGTTTTAAGATTCAGTTTCAACATCTTGTAATAGGCTTTTGAAAAAACAATAAGATCATCAAAGTTGGGAATTTGTCCACCAATCACAAAGGGCAGGCCGCATCTAGAATATCCTGCATGTTTTTCTTTGGTTATTAGAGTAATTTCCGCTGATCTATCTTTTTTTCTGCAAGCAGAAGCCGCATCCACTCCTGCAGCATGAGCACCTATAATCACAATCTTTTTTGACATTAAGCGATCCTTCACTTAATCTTGATTTTTATGCCATTCAACCGCTTTGTCAAAATTCATTAAATCTTTTATTTCTTCATCCAAATTTGAAGGTCTTATAACTATAAGCCATCCTGATTCATAAGGATCTTCATTTAGGAGTTCAGGATTTGATTTAATTTCTTCGTTTACTTCTTCTATTGTTCCGCTTAATGCTGATATTAGATCAGAAACGGCTTTCACTGATTCTAAAGTACCATAAGGATCATTTTGGTTTATTTCTGTTCCCTCCTCTGGAAGTTCTGCGTACACTATTTCACGAAGCTGCTTTTGGGCATAATCAGTAATACCCATACGGACTTTCTCTCCTTCAACTTTTATCCATGCATAGTCTACAGAAAAATATAGCCCCTCAGGAACTTCATATTCGCCTACTTTTACCATCTATTTTTCCCTAAATAATGATATTCTACTTTATGAACTTAAAAGTTTTAATAATGATATGAAAAATTATCTTTCTCTTTTCCCTTCGATATATTCTTCTACCCAATTTTTGGCAATTGAATCCGGAACTTGAATTGGTGGATGTTTAAATGCATACGATGACATGCTAAGTAATGATCCCTTTATTTTTCTGTCTAGAGCAATCTTTACTGCTCTGATTAAATCTATCACCACTCCAGCACTATTTGGTGAATCTTCAACTTCAAGTTTAACATTAATTGAAAGTGGTCGATCTCCAAATTTTCTGCCAGAAAGCGTAATGTAGCATATTTTTTTGTTATTTAGAAACTGAACATAATCTGAAGGACCAATTCTAGTAGGTAATTCATATGGAACTAAACTCGTCACGGCTTCCGTTTTGCTGATCCTTTTAGTTTTTAATCTTTCTTCTACCGTCATGTTTAGAAAGTCTGTATCTCCACCCAAGTTTAATTGATATGTTTCATCAACAATTACTCCTCTATCTAGACATAAACGCACTAAATTCCTGTGAAGAATCGTCGCTCCAACTTGACTTTTAATATCATCTCCTGCAACTGGAAGACCAGCACTTTCAAATTTTTTACTCCACTCATGGTCTGAAGCAATAAATTCTGGCATACAATTTACAAATGCACAACCAGCATCAATAGCTGCCTGTGCATAAAAGCGTGTTGCCAAACGACTTCCAACAGGTAAATAATTAACTAAAACTTCAGTCCTTGTGTCCTTTAAAACTTTTACAACGTCATCAATTTTGTCTGTTTTTTCATCATATATATTAAAAACTCCTTTCATATGTTCAGCTACTCCATCCAAGATAGGCCCTGTCGAAACTTTTACGTTCAGCTTTGGAACATCAGAGAACTTTACGCAACAATTAGGTTTAAGGAATATTGCTTCAGAAAGATCTTTACCGATTTTTTCCTTATTTACTTCAAAAGCAGCTACAAACTTAATATCTTTAATGTGATATCCACCAAAGTTTACATGCATTAATCCTGGAACTGTAGTGTTTTCTTTGGCATCTTTATAGTACTGTACTCCCTGAATTAGGGCAGAAGCACTGTTTCCTACGCCAATAAGTGCTACCCGAATTTCTGACAAACTACAAACCTTCAATAACTTTATTAGTCAAAGCTTAATGTCTTGTCTACGCTATAACTTTTTCTAAATGAATGATAAAGGTAAAAAGGAAAGGATGATACAATAACATATGATAGGTGAAAAAGTAGATGAAAGATGACATTTCAATAAAATATGAACCTTTTAAAGAAATAATTATAATGGAAAAAACAAATTTTCCAAATCCAGAAAAACTAGCTAGATTTGTTTCTGTGATAGCAGGTGGTAAATTAGCTGGACTTTATTGGGTTGATGGTATTGTATTTCTTTATTTCCCTATTCCTGCTTCAAATCAAATTATTGCTAAAGAATTGGTGGAAGAAAAGAGATTATATTGGTCTTTTCTTGGATATTCATCAATGCCAAAATATGCTTCAACTATTGAAACAAAGGAGAAATTAATAATCCCTGTTATTGATATTTCAAATGATCAAGTTCTTCAAGCAGTGGCAAAATGGTTGAAAAAACAAGAGCAAACATGACATTTTATTAATTTAGTTTTAATTGTGTTATCCATTTTTAGGAGGGGGGGCCTTCCATTGCAACAAATTGTGTTTAAAGGAAAAATAGTTACTGGCAATGGAGAAGGCAGAACTTTTGTTAATTTATGGTGGGTAAAAAAGCAGATTAAAGAAAGACTGCATTTCACTGCTTATCCTGGTACACTAAATTTACTTTTAAATCATGAAAGCGATAAAATTAAAAAATTCTTGAAAAAATCTCAATTTATAAGAATCTCTCCTGTAGAAGGTTTTTGTGAGGGAATCGCTTATCCTGCTCATATAAATTCTATAAAATGTGCCATTATAATCCCAGAGATTGAAAATTATCCAAAGAATTTGATAGAAATTGTTGCTCCGATAAATCTAAGAGATAGTTTAAATGCCAAAGATGGGGATGAACTCTCTGTCTCTTTTTTTGTCTAGATTTTTTTCTCAAAAAATTTTTTTAGGTATTCTTTTTCCTGTCTATTTTTAATTAAGAATTGTCCGTATTGAACTAAAGCGCTCATAGCTCTAGCAGCATCTTCAGGAGAAGGATATGCAGGGATACCTAGTTTATCAAATCTAAACCGCGTATATAGTGCCATTTCCGTTTCGCCGATGTCACTCATTACTATAGGTTTTGTATATTTTTTAGAAATTTCGGCTATTCCATCTATATACTTTTCTTTGAGGGCTGGGAGATGATGTAATCCTAATAGAATTATTCCATGAATTTTGGGATCTTGAAAAATAAGATCTGCTGCTATTTCATACATTTCGTCTGTTACCGAACCAGTTAGATCAACAGGATTAGAGGTTGCAGCAAATTTCGGAAGAATCCCTCGATTTTTTAATTTTTGGAATTTATTTATTGTTTCCTCTGAAAAGTGATTCACAAATAAACCTTTACTTTCGCACTCATCAACTGCCATTATGCCTGGTCCACCTGCATCAGTTAATAATCCAATGTTTTTACCTAAAGCTGGTGGTTGCATTGACAATGCTTTTCCCGCATCAAAAAATTCTTCCATATCATTAGCTCTAAAAACGCCTGTTTGCTTAAATACTGTATCATAAACTTTGTCTGAACCCGCAATAGCTCCTGTGTGAGATGCTGCAGCTCTAGCTCCAGCGATACTCCTACCAGATTTGAGTGCTACTATAGGTTTTTTGAGTGCGACAGTTTTAGCAATTTTAAGAAACCTTCTTCCGTGTTTTATATCTTCAACATAAAGAAGTATTGCCTTAGTTTCTTTATCTGAAAGTAAATAATCTATTACTTCAGTTTCAGTCACATCACTTTTGTTTCCAAAACTTACAAATTTACTTATTCCAATCTGTCTACCAGCCAAATAATCTAGAGCAGCAATACCAAAAGCTCCGCTCTGAGTTACTATTGCTATATCTCCAAACATTGGACGCGGAGTTGCAATAATTTCATCACCAGTTGTTAAGACTTTTGTTTCTGGGAGAAAAAGTGTATCTACTCCAGTTTTTGAATAATAGACACCCAAACAGTTGGGACCCAAAATACGTATTCCGGCTTTTTTTGCGATTGAAACTACATGTTTTTCTAACTCTATTTCTCCTATTTCTCTAAAACCAGCCGAAATAATAATAGCGGTTTTAACCTGCTTTATTGAAGCATCCTCCATTATTTGAGGCACTACTCTAGCGGGTACAACAATAACTATGAGGTCCAATTGCTCTTGAATTTCTGTTATTCTGCTATAACATTTGAATTCAAACAACAAATCCATTTTTGGATTTACTGGAAAAATTTTTCCTTTAAAAATCCCTCTTTTCTTGTTATTGGCAAAATTTTTGAATATAACATGACCTGCTTTATCAGGATTCGTAGTGGCTCCTATAATTGCAACAGATTTCGGATTGAAAAAAGTATCTATGGTATCACTTTCCATTAATCTCACTATGTTTATTTAAGAAATGATAGGTTTATTTTTTGCTTAAAAATATTTTTTTGTTAAAACAATTAAGAATTAGCTTTTTCTTTCTCTTATTATAACTATAGGCTTGTGTTTCAGTTTCTCAAGCATCTTCCAACTTACTTCATTATTTCTTACTTTAAACCTTGCAGCCATGTCCCAAACAGTTGGCCCTGCACCTGCTCCTCTTATTCTATCTGCAATATTCACAATTTTTAATGCTTTTTCATAGTGTATATGCCTTCCAGCTATAGCAAGTGGTGTTGCTTTCTTTTTTAGCCTGAGTGATCTTCCAATCAAGTATGCAATCCATCCTCCAAAAGAATGGATTCCTTTAATTGGTTTTGGATGGTTAGTAAAATGGAAATTTCTGAAAGTGTAGGTTTTATCTGTATCAGATATTATTACCACTGTCCTTTTTTGTAGTGCTTTTTGGATTTTTTCAGAAATATCTTTTGCCATTTTTGTTGATTTTTCTAAAGGCAAACAAACATAAGCATAGGGAAGGTTTGATCCATCTATTCCGCCCTCTGAACCCCACATCAATGCTTGCCAGAATCCAACTTGATCTAAAACAACTTGTTTATGTTGACTTCCCTCATTAATAGGATATTTCCTAAGCCTTTGCATAAGTCTTTTTCCTAAATGACAAATTGATGCTAAAATGTAGCCCCAGACATAGCGCATCCAAAACCTTGCAATTATTCTAGCAGTTAAACTAGCTTTGATATTCCTTTCATCAATACAGTTCCCAATGGCTATGGATAATGCTTTTTCAGAAATTACTACAAAATCATTATTTTCAACTCTATTTTTGAGATTTTCAAGAATTATATTTACGTAATTATCACCAGGTTTCCAATATCTAGTAGGTATAACTAGTCCGGAATATTTTACCATTAGAAATTACCTCTGCTCTTGTCACACTTAATCTTTTTGAGAAAATCACAGGGAACTTTGAATTTTTTTAGAAGACGATATTTATATTAAATAAAATTAAAAGTTTCACGGTGTTTTTACCAACTGCGTAATACTATCATAGTGTTTGTTTTCATTATTCCTTTTACTCTTCGGATTTTTTCAATACATTCATTGACCTCAACAATATTCATTCCAGTTATTACCGCAATAATGTCATATTCACCTGTAACCTCATAGATTGTTTCAACATTCGAAATCTCTTTTATTCTTTTAGAAACTTCTTGGGTTGGTGACGAAGGTGATGTGGCTAGAAGTATTATTGCTTCGGTTCCCTCAACTTCTCCGATTTTTATAGTAAATTTTCTAATTATGCCTGAATTTCTCAGTGTCTTAATCCTTTTTCTTATTGCTCCCTCTGATAATCCAACTTTTTTTCCTAAATTGCCGTAACTCTCTCTACCGTTTTTTTTCAATAATTGTAAAATCTGTTTGTCTTTTGAATCCATTTTCTTATCATATTATTCTTTGATTTCTGAAAAATTTAACAATTTCTAAATTTTTTTACACATTTAGCTAAAAAAAGATTCAATGTTTCTTCTCTTTTTTAAATATTCGAAAATCGTAATTTACTTGGATGTGTATTTGTTCTAATTGGTACATCATATTCTACATTTGTAACAAATAAGTCGCAAAGTTTAAAAGAAAGACATCTCATGAAAGAGACATTTCCGATCATTAATTTGTGACACTCAATGATCAATCAAATAGCAAATATAAAACATGAGGTGAAGTTAATGAATAATACCTGTCCGGACTGTGATGAATGTCTTTCTATTCCAGATGATACTGAAAAAGGAGAAATCCTGAGCTGTCCAAGTTGCGGTCTAGAGCTTGAAGTAATAGCAATAAAAGATGGATGTATAGATTTACAGGAATTGACAATAGAAGGAGAAGATTGGGGCGAGTAATTAATATACCATTCATTTCAATTTTAGATTAGTATTATTGGGCTTTTTCTTTAGACTTTTAATTGGCGGTGACTTATGTGAGTATTGCTCTTTTATATGAAAGATCTGAAACTGATGAAATGGGAATCAAACTCACCGCTGAGAAACTTGGATTAGACTTAGCTTTTATACCGTTCCGGAAAATTGGTTTTTGTATAGCTAATCAAGCTTTTTCTGCTAAATCAAAGGGAAATGATTTCACAAAAATCATAGAAGATTCAGTTGTGGTATTAAATAGAGCTCAAAGCAAAAACAGAAGACTTCAAGCAGGTTACCTCTTAGAGGTATTAGGTAAAAAAACTGTAAATTCCTCTTCTATTGAATTTATTTGTTATAGTAAACTAAGAACTCTATTAAATCTGTGGAAGGCAGATCTTCCTATTCCGAAAACGGTTTTTATTCCCTGTGATGCGAAAGATACTCTTAAGAATGGTAAACTTTTCAGCAATGAAAAAGATATTGCAGACCTATTTCAACAAATGCTTTTTCTTGAAGATGGTATAGTTATAAAACCAGATTCTGCTACACATGGGAAAGGGATGCTTCTTTCTAATAATCGTGAAGAATTGATAGCTCACATTCAAAAAACTGCTCCTTCAATAATAAATCCAGTAGGAATCGTAGCCCAGGAATTTATTGATAAATGGTTTTTTGATTTACGAATAATCGTTTATAAAGAAAAAGGAAAACCTCCAGTTTGCCATCCTACAGCCTTAGCTAGAGGTGGTCTAAACGATTTTCGCACAAACACCTATCTTGGTAATGCTGTTTTTGCTGCGAAACTTCCCTCAAATATTATTGATCTATCAATTAAGAGTGGAGAAACTCTCGCAAAAGGTGAACAAGCTTGGGTTTTTGCTTTAGATGCAATGATTAAAATTAATAAAAATAAAATTATAGATGAGAAACAGCTTAAAATTGAGTTTAATAAAGCACAGACTGCTTTTTCACCAATAAAGAAAATAAAATCTGAAAAATATAAAAAAGACTTCTCTTCATGGAACAATAAGCTTGAAGAATCCTTTAGTACTTATAAGTTATCAAAATCTTACCAAAAAGTAAAAAAAATAATTGATGATACTATAGAAAAAAATAAGACTAAAATTATTTTTCATGAAGCAAATTCTTGTCCTGAATTTTGGGAATATACACGACTAATTACTGGAATTAATGTTGCAATACCTCTGATTAAAGGGGCGTGTAGTTTATTATAATAATAATTGAGGTGCAATAATCTTGAAAATTGGAATAATTGGAGGCTCAGGATACGTTGGTGGCGAATTACTCCGGTTACTTCTTAATCACCCAAAAGTTGAAATATCTTTAGTAACGTCGCGTAAGTATTCTGGTGAATACGTTTTTAATGTGCATCCGAATCTTCGAGGAATTACGCAATTAAAATTTATGCCTCAAAATTTATCTGAAATCCAAAATAAATGTGATATTGTATTCACTGCTACGCCTCATGGAAGTTCGATTAATATTGTTCCAAAACTTCTCGAAGTAGGTTTAAAAGTTATTGACATGAGTGCAGATTTTCGATTAAAAGATCCATATGACTATGATAAATGGTATGGCTGGAAACATCCAAATCCTGATCTTCTCAATGAAGCAGTTTATGGTTTACCAGAGCTGCATAGAGAAAAAATAAAGAAGGCATTTCTAGTTGCATGTCCTGGATGTATGGCTACTGCATCCATTCTTGGATTAGCTCCTATTCTCAAAGCTGATCTGGTAGAAAAAGAAAAAATAATCATTGATCTTAAAATAGGCTCTTCAGGTGGTGGTGCAAAACCAACAATAGTCTCACATCATCCTGAAAGATTTGGAGGTGTTCGTCCTTACAAGGTAATTGGACATCGACATATCGCTGAGGTGCAACAGGAGTTAAATCAACTAACAAAAACTGCTAATCTGATTGGTTTTACACCTCATGCAGTAAATATGGTTAGAGGAATCTTAGCAACAATACATACTTTCCCAATACAATCTATTAAGAATAAAGATATTTGGGCCGTTCTAAGAGATTTTTATTCAGATGAACCTTTTATAAGAATCGTAAAATATAAAAAAGGACCATACAAACTTCCAGATCCAAAAATTGTTTTGGGTACAAATTTCTGTGACATAGGGTTTGAGTTAGATTCGCGAGTCAACCACCTTCTAATCTTTTCAGCGATTGATAACATGATTAAAGGTGCCTCAGGTCAAGGAATTCAATGCTTAAATATACTTATGGGAATCCCTGAAAATTCCGGTCTCAATAATATTGGATTTCATCCGATGTGATTTATTATGTTATTAATAGTGAAATTAGGAGGCAGTATTCTTAAGACTGGGGCTTCATCAGAACTTTTTGCGGATCTCAAAGAAATCATGAAATCAAATAAGATTATCTTCGTTCACGGAGGTGGATCTGATGTAACTGATATCGCCTCAAAGTTAGGAAAAGAACAAAACTTCATTATTTCCCCTCAAGGATTTCGAAGTAGATACACTGACAAAGAAACCATAGAAATTTTTACCATGGTAATGGCTGGGAAGATGAATAAAAAAATAATTCTAGCTCTTGAAAAACAAGGAATAAAATCAATCGGATTATCTGGCCTAGATGGATCCTTGTTGAAAGCAGTGCGGAAAAAACGTTTAATCATAGTTGATAAAAGAGGTAGAAAGAAGGTTATAGATGGTGGTTATACAGGAAAAATAATTGAGATCAATAAAGATCTATTATGGGCTATTCTTAAGAAAAATTATACGCCTGTAATTACTCCGATTGCTATAAGTGAAGAATATGAACCATTAAATGTTGATGGAGATAGAACGGCTGCTGAAATTGCTTGTAATCTTGGAGCAGATAAACTAATCTTGATAACAGATGTTGAGGGCTTAATCTTAAATAAAAAAATCATTTCCAAGATCAAAACTTCTGAAATCGATTCGATTCTCCCTGAAATTGGTCAAGGAATGAGTACTAAGATCCATTCTTCAATTAAGGCACTCAATGGAGGCGTAAAAGAAGTGATAATAACTTCAGGTGCAGGAAAAAAACCCCTTTCTTCAGCTCTTAATCACAAACGAGGAACTGTGATCATTAATGGATAACGAGAAGATTATTGATATTGAGAACAATTTGATGGCAAATGTTTATTCGAGAAAAGAAATAGTTTTAGTTAAAGGAAAAGGTGCAGTTGTTTGGGATATAAAAGGCAAGGAATATTTAGATTTTACAAGCAGTTATGGGGTTGCAGCTTTAGGACATTCGCATCCAAAGATAGTTAATGCCATAAATAAACAAGCAAAAGAATTGATTAGCTGCCACTCAGGTTTTTATAACCCGAAAAGAGCTGAACTTTTACAGAAAATTGTTAGAATAACTCCAAAAGAGCTAAACAAGGTTTTTCTCTCAAATAGCGGAGCTGAATCTGTTGAATGTGCAATAAAATTGGCACGCAAATTTTCCGAGAAACCTGAAATAATATCTTTTATGAATAGTTATCACGGAAAAACTATGGGTGCTTTATCTGCTACCTGGAATAAAAAATATCGCAAGCCATTTGAACCCCTAGTACCTGAATTTAAACACATTCCTTCAAATAACTTGCAGAAGCTAAGACAAGCTATAACTGAAAAAACTGCTGCAGTAATCATGGAGCCTATAAAAGGCGAAGGTGGAGTTTATGTTCCTAGCCTAGGTTTTCTTCAAGGAGTAAAGGAGATTTGTGAAGATCAAAATGTTTTATTAATTTTAGATGAAGTTCAAACTGGATTTGGCAGAACAGGCAAAATGTTTGCTGCCCTAAATTGGAATATTACTCCTGACATTCTTTGTTTGGCAAAACCTTTTGGTGGTGGACTACCACTTGGGATTACAATAGCAAAAGATAAGATAATGTCCTCTTTTGGAATTGGAGAACATACAAGCACATTCGGTGGCAGTCCAATAGTTTGTGCCGCTGCTTGTGCTGCTATTGATTGCCTTTTACAGGAAAACCTAATAGAAAATGCTTCTACTCAAGGCGACTACTTTAAATTAAAACTAGAAAACCTGAAAACTAAATATAAGCTGATAAAGGAAGTTAGGGGATTAGGATTAATGCTTGCAATTGAGCTTAGAAAAGATGTTTATGATATTATCCAGAAAGTAATGGCTAAAGGTCTTCTTATCTTAAATGCAGGTCGAACTGTTTTGCGTTTTTTACCCCCTCTGATAATTACAAAAAAACAAATTGATCAAGCAATAGAAATTCTCGATTCAGTATTGGGAGACGAATAAATTGGCCGAATCAAAAATCCGCTTTTTAACTAACTTATTAGGTATCTATAGCCCTTCGGGCTGCGAAGAAGAGATTTCTGAATTTCTTATTACTGAAATGAAAGAACTTGGTTTTTCAGTAAAAAAAGATTCAATTGGCAATGTGATAGGAGAAATAGGACAAGGAGATTTAACAATAATGCTTTGTGGACATATGGATACAGTAGTTGGTCATCTTCCTCTAAGAGTTGAAAATGATCGGATTTATGCCAGAGGTGCAGTTGATGCGAAAGGCCCCTTGGCTTCAATGATACTTGCTGCAGCAAAAGCCGCTGAAAATCCCAAATGCAAAGCAAAGCTTATTGTAGCTAGTGTTGTTGAGGAAGAAGCAACTAGCAAAGGAATAAAAAATTTAATAAAAGAAGGTATTAAGGCTGATTTCGCTATATTTGGAGAACCTAGTGGAGTAGGAAATATAACAATAGGCTATAAAGGCAATTTACACATTAAAATTATCTGTAAAACAGAAACAGGGCACTCTTCAACACCATGGGCTTATGAAAACGCTCTTGAAAAAGCATTTGAACTATGGAATCAAATAAAAAATAAATTCAATACTGGTAAAAATCCCCAAAATCCCTATTATATAGTAACAGCTTGCCTTACCCAGATAAAAGGTGGTTTTGCAAACTCTGTAATTCCTTTTAAGAGTGAAATGCACATAGATCTTAGAATTCCACCACCAAAAACATCAAAAGAAGTTCTAGATGAGGTTATTAATGAAATTGACAAGTATTCAATAAAAAATCCACGAGTAAAGATTGCCTATTTAGTGGAAGATTCAAATGAGCCTTTTGAAATAAATAGGATGTCACCACTTGTACGAGCTCTTTCCTTTTCTATAAGAACAATCACTAAGAAACCTGTGGTTTTATTAAAGAAAACTGGTACAGGGGACATGAACATACTTGGACGTGCCATTAAAGCTCCAATCGTTACTTATGGACCTGGTGACTCTCACTTAGATCATACAAAGGAAGAGCACATAAAAATTCAAGATTATTTAAAGAGTATTGAAATTTATGAAAAAACCATCATTCGATTATGTGAATTGCATAACAAATAAAATTATTGATTTAATTTTTATTAGTGAATCTCATTTATTTAATTTAAATTCTTCATGAATTGCATTTACAGCAAGAGATCCATATTTCTCTTTTACAACAAAAGAAATGTTTAGTTCTGAAGATCCTTGAGCTATCATCCGAATATTTATGTTCTTATTTGCAACTGCTGTAAAAATTCTGGATGCAACTCCCATTGAACCTTTCATATTAGCTCCCATCGCTGCGATAACACAAACATCATCCTCATAACTTACTTCATTACCCGAATTATTACCTAATAATGCTATTTCTAATGTACTCATTGCACGTTCTATTTGGTTTCTACGAATAATTATAGAGATGTTTGCTTCTGAAACAGCTGATGATACCATCATTATGTTGATATTCTTTTTTCCTAAAATATTAAATATCTTAGCATAACTTCCTGGTGCGCCGACCATTCCAGCACCTTTAATGTTAATCATTGATACATCCTTGATTAATGCTATAGCTTTCACAACTTCTTTTGATTCAACCTCTGGGCCTTCAGATATTAAAGTTCCTTTGCTTTCAGGATTAAATACATTCAAGATTCTCACAGGAATATGTTTCTTAATTACAGGTTCCAATGCTCTAGGGTGCATGGCTTTTGCTCCGAATATAGCCATTTCCGCTGCTTCTCCGTAAGATAATCCATCAATAGTTTTTGCTTCTTTAATTATCTTAGGATCTGATGTCATTATTCCATCTACGTCTGTCCATATCCAAACTTCATCAACGTTGAGGACAAAACCTAATATTGTGGCAGTATAATCTGACCCCCCGCGGCCCAAAGTAGTTATAATCCCATCTTGATCTGCGGCAATATATCCAGTAACAACTGGAATGATCTTTTTTTCTAGCAATGGTTCTAATTGGTTTATAACTTGTTGTGTTGTAAAGTTCATTAACGGATTTGCTTCTCCAAATTTAGAATCTGTGACTATTCCCGCTTCTTTCCCTGTGAAGTGTTGAGATTCAATCTTCTGATCATTTAGTGTAGCTGAGACTATTATAGAGGATAATCTTTCTCCAAAAGATACTACTTGATCTTTGCTCTTTAAGGTAAGTTCGCCTACGTAACAAATTCCTTTAAGAATTTTTTCAAGTTTTTCGATTACTTTTTTAACTTTATTTTTTGTCTCTTTTTTTATTTTTTCACTTTTTATTGCTTCATTTATTACACTAATGTGTTTTTCAAATAATTTATTAACAAATTTTTGAATGTTTTCTTCCTTTCCGCTTTTAATTTTATTTGCTGCTTCTATAAGCTGATCAGTCACATTTGCCAATGCAGAAACTACAACAACAATTTCATGTCCTTTTTTTGAATTTTTTCTAATAATATTTGCTACATTGCAAATGTTTTTCCCATTGCTAACTGAAGTTCCACCAAATTTCATTACAATTCTTTTCAATTTTTTTCCTCCCATTTTCAAAGTAGCATTCTATTAGCTAAATTATATTTAATATCTAGTAGATCTCTTAATATTGCACCAGCAGTTTCAATACCACCTGCGCCTCTACCAATAATTGTTTGTTTTCCAGCATATTCTGAAATGAATGTTACTGCATTGAGAACACCACTCACGCATAATGGATCATTTCTCCGGATCTCCTTTGGAGCTACAGTTGGTTTTCCATTTATTGATCCAATTAATTTTATTCTTTTTCCTTTTTTTGTAGCATTATTCAGTTCTTTTAATGTAATGTTTTTAATTCCATTAACCTTGACATCTTTCAATGTGAATTTTTTGTTAAATATCCAATTGCCAATGATCACAACTTTGCAGGCTGCGTCTATACCATTTATATCCATTGAAGGATCAGTTTCTGCATAACCTAGTTTTTGTGCAAGTTCTAATGCTTTTTTGAATGTAACTCTTTTCTCCGCCATCTCCGTTAGAATATAATTTGTGGTTCCATTTAAGATACCTTGCATCTCATTGATCTTATCTCCAGAGAGACATTTTTTTGCGAATTCTAAGATTGGAGTACCTCCTCCAACGGTTCCACTAAAGCGTAGCAAAACTTTGTTATGGTCTGCAAGTTCTGTTAATGTTGGAAAAGCAAGTGCCAATGGTCCTTTATTTGTAGTAATTACATGCTTTCCACTGTTAAATGCTGTTTTTATATTTGATAATCCTGGTTCAGCGTTAACAACATTGGTAGATGTAGCTTCGATCATAATTTCCGCTTCAGTAGATTGGATTATTGACTGGGCAATAGCTTGCGGTTGACCAAATTTTTTGTCGGCTGCAACCGATCCTTCCCTTGTTTTCACTTTTTTTATTCTCTCTAAATCCAATCCTTTTTTATTAACTGCTGCACCACCTCTGTCAGTTATGGCAACCACTTTAGGATTGAAACCATATTTTTTGAGATTTTCAAATTTTTGATTTTCGAAAATATCGATTAAACTTTGTCCAACTACACCATATCCTGTTAAAATAATTCTCAAGATCTTTCCTCCAAAATAGTTAATGACCGATTTTTTCTTAGTTCCAAAACTTCTTCGATGGCTTCAATATTTGCTTTTACTTCAATAGGTTTTTTACTTATTTTTACTGCGGTATCTGGATCTTTTAGTCCATGACCTGTGGTTACACATACCACTCGTTCATCTTTATCTATTATTCCTTTTTCGATTAATTTCTTTAATCCAGCAATAGATGAAGCACTGGCTGGTTCAACAAATAATCCTTCTGTTTGAGCCAATAACTTCTGTGCTTCTAAAATTTCCTCATCACTTACTGTTTCTGCAGTTCCATTGGACTCTTTTATTGCTGTAAGAGCCTTTTTCCAGCTTACTGGAGCTCCTATTCTAATTGCAGTTGCAACAGTTTCAGGATTATCAACTGGGATAATTGTATCCTTTCCGTTTTTAACTGCATTAGCTATTGGAGCCGATCCTTCAGCTTGTATTCCCGTCATTTTAGGTAATTTTTCCAAAAAACCCAGTTTGCGGAATTCTTTTATTCCTTTCCAAATTGCGCTAATGTTTCCAGCATTTCCGACAGGAACGATTATTCTATCTGGCGTTTTAAGATTCAATTGATCGCAAATCTCAAATCCCAAGGATTTTTGTCCTTCAATTCTAAAGGGATTAATTGAATTTAAGAGATAGATATTTTTGTATTTTTCTGAAAGTTTAAGAACTATTTCTAATGATTCATCAAAGTTGCCTTGTACCTGAATAACATTAGCCCCATATATCATAGCTTGTGATAATTTTCCATAGGCAATTTTTCCTGATGGTATAAGAACAATGCATTTAAGTCCTGCTCTTGCTGCATAAGCAGCTAAAGAAGCAGAAGTGTTACCTGTAGATGCGCATATTACCGATTTTACTCCAAGCTCAACAGCTTTTGTTACTCCCACTGTCATGCCTCTATCTTTGAATGATCCTGTTGGATTTTCTCCTTCATTTTTCACAAAAAGTTGGCTAATTCCTAATATCTTACTTAAGTGTCTGCTGTGATGCAAACCTGTTCCCCCCTCTTGAAGAGAAACAATTTTTGCAAAGTCTTTGACAGGCATAAAATCTCTATATCGCCAAACTGAAAGCGGAGCATTTTCCCAGTTACTTTTGTTTAATTCGGTTATTATTTTTCTGTAATCATATTTGATTTCTAAAAGATCTCCACATCTCTTGCAAAAATAAATGATCTCATCAATATCATATTTATTTTTACAATTAATACATTCTTGATATGCCATATTTCTGCCTCGTTGTTAGTTTAATTGATTTAGATTTGTGTTTGATTTTGATTATTTGTATTTTAACACACCACGTTGGACAAAGCTTCATAGGTTTTCAAGCTATCCTTCTTTTCTACAACAATTATTGTTTCAGTCCAACATGAAATAAACTCGATGACATTTACATTTTGCTCTGATAATAATGTTGTAAGAAAAGCAATTACTCCGGGAATAGCTTCTAATTCTTTAGGTGAATGCATGACGATCATAGTGCAATTATCGTGTTTGACCAGTGAGCTAACCTTTTTCGGCATATCTTTTTTATCTAATAAATAAACAAATTTATCTGGAAGATCTACTTTCATTCCTTTTTCGATATCAATTTGTTTACTTGTAATTAATACTGATTTTCCGTCATAAACAACCAAAATACTTTTTCTTAGAATTTCTAAGACTTTTTCTTCTCTTTTTTGTTTATTTTTTTGCAATTCTCCAGCAAATCTTCTTAATGCAGCCTTTACTGCACTTGTGTTTTTTATATCAAGATCTTCTTGTATTTGTCTTGATAATTCACTTAAGTTGACTATTCCTTTTTCTAAAGCTTCTAGCAAGTAAGGTTTGTTTCTAAGGTATTTTCTTACCTTTTTGGCTATTGTCATGATGCAATAATGTATCGTATGATACACTTAAAGCTTATTATGTTACAAAAAGGTCACAACATTTAAAAATAATGCTCCTGTGGTAAGTGGAATAATTTCAACTAAAAAACAGGGGGAGCAAAAAATTACCGAAAAAATTGTACTTGCTTACTCGGGCGGATTAGATACTTCAGTTCTTATTAAATGGCTTCAAGAAAATTTTAATGCAGAAGTAATTTCAGTAACAGTTGACGTTGGTCAAAAAGAAGACTTGAATGAAATAGAAAAAAAAGCTAAAAAACTAGGAGTTTTAAAACATTACTCAATAGATGCAAAGAAAAATTTTGCAAAAAATTTTGTTTTTCCAGCAATTAAGGCTAATGCCCTTTATGAAGGTAAATATCCCATAAGTACAAGCCTATCTCGTCCACTAATTGTTGAAGAGATGGTGAAAATTGCTAAAGAAAATAATGCAACAGGCTTAGCTCATGGGTGTACTGGAAAAGGGAATGATCAAGTACGCTTTGATGTCTCCTTTGCGTCATTAGCTCCAGATCTGAAAATGATTGCACCTGTTCGAGACTGGAAGCTGACTAGAAAAGAAGAACTTGAATATGCAAATAAAAGGGGGATTTATGTGTCTAATGCAGCTAAAAAGTATAGTATAGATCAGAGCATCTGGGGCAGATCAATAGAATGTGGGATTTTAGAAGATCCCGATAAAGAACCCCCTGAAGACGTGTTTGAATGGACAACTACACCTGAAAAAGCACCAAATACTCCTCAATATGTCTCTATAAAATTTCAAAATGGTGTTCCAATTAGCCTCAATGATAAGGATATGGAACCTCTTTATCTGATTAAAATGTTAAATGAAATCGCTGGTAAACATGGGGTTGGACGAATAGATCATATTGAAGACCGTCTAGTAGGTATCAAATCAAGAGAGATTTATGAGTGTCCTGCTGCAACAGTTTTGCTTGAAGCTCACAAGGATTTGGAAAAATTGGTTCTTACTCGACATGAGGTTTTTTTCAAACAAAATATTGATTCTAAGTGGACTTTCTTAGCTTATGCTGGACTCTGGAATGATCCCCTTAGAGAAGATCTTGAAGCTTTTATCAATAAATCTCAAGAAAAAGTGAATGGTACAGTTAGATTGAAATTATTTAAGGGTGGACTACAAGTTGTTGGTCGTTCATCCAATTTTTCGCTTTATGATAAAAATTTAGTAAATTATGACATAAAAACAGGGTTTAATCAATCATACTCTAAAGGATTTATTGAATTATGGGGATTGCAAACAAAGATGGCTAATCTTTTAAAGCAAAAAATCAAAGATCAAGAGGTGGCTGAATAAAAAAAGCCTAACTTAAAAGAATGGAAGGAGTTTGTTTTGTCAAAATTATTGAGTGGAGGAAGATTAAAGTCTGTTAGAAAAGATATTTCTCTTTTTACCTCTTCAATCAAGGATGATCTTGTGTTATCGAATGCTGTGATTAACATTAATAGAGCACATGTAATGATGCTAATGGAAGAAAAAATCATTGATCAATTTACTGGAGTTTCTCTTCTTAAGGCTTTGACTTCTCTTCTAGAAACCTCGTTTACTCCATCAATTGAGGAAAATGAGGATATCCATATGGCTGTCGAAGAAGCTGTTTTACAAAAAACAGATGAAGAAACTGGAGGAAATCTTCATATTGCAAAAAGCAGAAATGATCAGATCTCTACAGCAATTCGTATTCACCTTAGAATACTTTTGCTTAATTCAATGAATAATATTCTAAAACTCCAAAAAAATTTACTTGATACTGCAGAGCAGCATCTTGAAACAATTATTCTGCAATATACACATCTGCAGCCTGCTCAACCAGTTACATTTGCGCATTATCTTTTATCATTTAGTGATAATTTGGAACGTAGTTTTCAAAGATTCATAGAAGTTTATAAACGTATTAATGTATGTCCTTTGGGTGCTGGTGCATTAGCAACAACAAGTTTCAAAATAAATCGTGCTATGGTTTCAGATCTATTAGGTTTTGATGATATTCTAGAGAATTCTATTGATGCAGTTAGTAGTAGGGACTTTATACTAGAAACTTTGAGCATATTTACTCTGTTATCAGTTACTATCAGTAGACTTGCTGAAGATCTGATTATTTTTAGTTCAATGGATTTCAATGTTATTGAATTACCTGATGAATTTGTCTCAACTAGTAGTATTATGCCTCAAAAGAAAAATCCAGAGCCACTTGAAATTATTAGAGCGAATGCTAGTAGAGTGTTAGGTGATTTTGTTAGTTCTGTTTCCACTGTGAAAGGATTACCCTCAACCTATAATCTTGATTTCCAACAAATTACGCCAAACCTTTGGAATTCAATTGAAAATGTAAATGCATCTTTGTATGTTCTTTCTGAAATTTTACCAAAATTAAAAATTGCAAATGTTTCTTCTGATAAAGCTCAAAATAGTTTTGTAGCAGCAACAGAAATTGCTAACTTTCTAACCAGAGAATATCATATTCCTTTTAGAACTGCACATAAAATTGTTGGAGCTCTTGTAAGATCATTAATTGCCAATAATTTAACATTAAATGATTTGACATCAGAAATGATTCAAAATATTTCAAAAAATATAACTAAAAGTAAGATAAAAATCTCAAACAAACAAATTTCTGATATTACTAACCTTCAAAAAATTATTAACTCTTACAATGTAAAAGGTGGACCCGCGCCAAAAGAAGTAAAGAGAGCTTTGATTCAACGAAATAAACATATTACTAATAATCAAAATTCACTATCTATCTTACAACAGAAATTATTAAGCGCTCAACAAAAAATGGAGTCTAAAATCTCTTATTTTTTATCTCAGAATCAATCAAACATAAAATTTAAAAATTCAAAGTTATAGGTAGAATAGGGCTTTGGTACCAAAACTTAATTCCTGCAAAGAAGCAATTCTCGCATTAGAGGATGGTACCATTTTTCGAGGCAAAGGATTTGGTTTTGTCGGCAAAACTTCAGGTGAAGTTGTATTTTCAACTTCAATGGTTGGTTATCCAGAAGCACTAACTGATCCCTCCTATAAAGGACAAATTCTTACATTAACTTATCCTTTAGTAGGCAATTATGGAGTTCCATCATATAATGATCTTGATTATAATGTGCCTAAATATTTCGAATCAGAAAAAATCCAGGTACAAGGACTTATTATCCATGAATTATGTCATGAACCTTACCATTGGGCTTCTGAGAGAACTTTGGAAAAGTGGTTATCTGATGAAAAAATTCCAGGAATATATGGCATCGACACGAGACGTCTTACTAAGAAACTGAGAGCTCATGGTGTTATGCTGGGAATATTACAGGTTTTCGCAGATGAAAACGAGCCCAAAACTAATACTATTCTTGATGAAGTTAAAAGAATTCCTGATCCTAATCTCACTAATCTTGTTGCTCAGGTTTCAGTGAAAACACCAATCGAATATAATATCTCTGGAAGACGCAAAGTTGTTTTAATTGATTGTGGAGTAAAAAATTCGATAATCAGAAACCTTTTGAAACGGGAAATAAATGTAATTCGGGTTCCCTATGATTTTTCTGCAAAAGAGGTTATGGAATACAAGCCTGATGGTGTTTTCCTCAGTAATGGTCCAGGTGATCCTAAAAATTGTGTTGCCACAATAAAATGCATAGGAGAATTAATAGAAAATATTCCTCTAATGGGAATTTGCCTTGGAGCTCAAATATTAACGTTAGCTATGGGTGGTGATACTTACAAATTAAAATATGGACATAGGTCTCAAAACCAACCTGCACTCGATTTGACTAATAATCGTTGTTATATAACTACTCAGAATCATGGTTATGCTATAAAAAATGAATCTCTAAGCGGTACTTCGCTGAAATCTTGGTTTATAAATCCTAATGATAAGACTGTAGAAGGTGTTAAGCATAAAGACAGACCAGTATTTGCTGTGCAGTGGCATCCTGAAGCAGCTCCAGGTCCTTATGATACTGAATTTCTTTTTGATACATTTTTAAAATTAATGGAGATCCATTAATATGCCAAAGTTTGCTTGGATCCATAAAGTACTGGTTTTAGGCAGTGGAGCAATAAAAATTGGAGAGGCTGCTGAATTTGATTATTCTGGAAGTCAGTGTCTAAAAGCTCTAGCTGAAGAAGGCATAGAAACTGTTCTTATTAATCCTAATATTGCTACTATACAAACAGATCCCCGTCTTTCTGGAAAAGTCTACCTGCTTCCAGTCACCCCGAAATTTGTTGAAAAAGTAATAAGGAAAGAACGCCCTGATGGAATTCTTCTTGGTTTTGGTGGACAAACGGCTCTTAATTGTGGATTAGAACTGGCGAAAAAAGGAATTTTAAAAAAATATAATGTAAAAGTATTGGGTACACCTATTTCAGCTATAGAAGATACTGGTGATCGACAGCGGTTTAGACAGGCGATGCTTGATGCTAATGTTCCACCTTTAAGAAGTAAAGCTGCTACCTCGATTAGAAAAGCTTTAGAAATTGCTCATGAAATAGGCTATCCGGTTATAATAAGAGTGGCTTTTACTCTTGGAGGCAAAGGAGCTGGTATAGCAAAAAATGATTCTGAACTCAAAAAAATTGTTAGATTGGGTTTAGCTCAAAGTAGAATTTCTCAAGTTCTTGTTGAGGAGTATGTAGGTCATTGGAAAGAACTTGAATATGAAGTTATGCGTGATTATGCTAATAATTGTTTGATAGTTTGTAATATGGAAAATTTGGATCCTATGGGTGTACATACCGGGGATTCAATTGTTGTTGCTCCTTCTCAGACGCTAACAAATAGAGAATATCATCTTATGCGCTCTTCTGCGATAAAGGCTATACGCCATTTAGGAATAGTTGGAGAATGCAATATTCAATGGGCTTTAAATCAGAAATCAGAAGAATATCGAGTGATAGAGGTTAATTCAAGAATGTCAAGAAGCTCTGCTCTTGCAAGCAAAGTCACCGGCTATCCATTGGCTTACATAGCTACTAAACTAACAATAGGTTATCTTTTACCTGAACTTACCAACAAAGTAACACAAGTCACTACAGCTTGTTTTGAACCTGCTCTTGATTATGTAGTAATTAAAATACCACGATGGGATTTGCAGAAATTTAAGAAAGTTGATCGTCATGTCGGTCCTCAGATGCGTTCTGTGGGAGAGGTTATGGCGATTGGTCGGTGTCTAGAAGAAGCGCTACAAAAAGCTACTAGAATGTTAGATAACGGCAAAAAAGGTCTGGTATGTAATGAAGATTTTGAAAAGGAATCAATCCAACAAATAAAAGATATTTTAGCTAATCCAACTGATGAGCGTCTTTTTAAAATAATAACAGCTTTAAAACTTGGCATCTCTATTAAAGAAATTTATGAGCTTAGTGGCGTTGATCCGTTTTTCCTTTACAAGCTTCAAAATGTCATTAATATGGAAAACGACCTCCGATCATTAAAAATTGATGAAACTTCTGCGGTAGATATAATAAAAGAAGCAAAGCGAATTGGTTTTTCTGATAAACAAATTGCTATTTGTCAAAAAACTGATGAATTAAGTATAAGAACTTTTAGAAAACTCAATAACATTCTTCCTGTAATAAAACAGATTGATACTCTAGCAGCTGAGTGGCCTGCTAAAACAAATTATTTATACATAACTTATGGTGGAGATGAAGACGATATTCAACTTAAAAACCATAAAAGTAAGGTTATCGTTTTAGGATCAGGTGTTTTCAGGATAGGTTCTAGTGTAGAATTTGATTGGTGCGGTGTAAACACCATCTGGGCTCTTAAGAAAAACAACATTCAAGAAGCGATAATGGTCAATTATAATCCAGAAACTGTATCAACAGACTATGATGTTTCAGATAAATTATATTTTGAAGAATTAACTACTGAGCGAATTTTAGATATCTACGAGAAAGAGAATCCCTTAGGAATAATTGCAAGTGTTGGAGGACAAATTCCAAATAATTTAGCAATGAAGTTGGCCAATTCGGGTGTGAAATTATTAGGTACCTCAGCTGAAAATATTGATCTAGCTGAAGATAGATCCAAATTTAGTGCTCTGCTTGATGAACTTAACATTCTTCAGCCAAGTTGGAGTAAACTAACATCTATTGCTAGTGCTAAACGTTTTGCCGATAAAATTGGTTATCCTGTGCTTGTTAGACCTAGCTATGTTTTATCAGGTTCTGCTATGAGAGTAGCATATGATGAAGTCTCTTTGGAAAATTTTCTTAAATTAGCAGCTTTGGTATCTCGTGATCAACCTGTTGTTATTTCTAAATTTATGGATAAAGCCAAAGAAGTTGAAGTTGATGGTATTTCTGATGGAGAAACTTGCATTATAGGTGCTATTGTTGAGCATGTAGAAAATGCTGGAATTCATAGTGGTGACGCAACAATGAGTATTAGCGTTCCCCCTCAAACTCTCTCACCTCTTATTCAGAATAAAATTGAAGACGTAACATACAAGATTGTCAATGCTTTGAAAATCAAAGGACCATTTAATATTCAATATCTTGTTAAGGATGATACAGTTTATGTTATTGAATGCAATTTAAGAGCTTCTCGTTCAATACCTTTTGTAAGTAAGACCAGAGGAGTTAATTTGATTGAACTTGCAACTTTGGCTATACTCAATAAAAAGTTTAAAGATTTACCTGTATGTGGACTTCCAAAGATATCTCATGTAAGTGTTAAAGTTCCACAATTTAGTTTTATGCGTTTGAGTGGCGCAGATCCAGTTTTAGGTGTTGAGATGTTAAGTACAGGTGAGGTGGCTTGTTTGGGAGAAAATTTTGAAGACGCTTTTTCAAAAGCAATTCAATCTGCCCAATTTAGAATACCCCCCAAAGGGGGATCGGTATTGATAACTGTTGGCGGTGAGGAGCCTAAGAGAAGAGTTGTACCTATAGCTAAAGACCTATCAAAGCTAGGTTTCAAAATCTACGCGACAAAAAATACAGCAAAAGTTTTGCGTGAATCAGGCCTAGACAATGTTTCCGTGTTACATAAAGTAATGGAAACTACTGCCAGACCAAATATTCTGGATTATCTTCATAAAAGAAAAATTCATTTAATAATTAATGTTCCTATGGGAAGAGAAAATAGAAAGATGTCCGATGTTTTAACAGATGGCTATATTATTAGAAGACAAGCTGTTGAATTCAACGTGCCTGTGATTACAAATCTGGAACTGGCATTAGCTTTAGTCAAAGTTTTGAAAAAGAGAGATACAAATGGTGAAACCATTCGATCTCTCAACGAGTATATGGAGGCTCTTCCTTGGAAACTATGGTAATCTTTTTATCTGTATAAGATTTTTATTTCAATCTCTCTTCTAAATGATGGCTATTGGAGGTAATTGTAATCTCATCCAAAAAAAATTTTAGAACTGTTAAAGAAATCAATGATAAAATTCGTAATGGTGATGTGCAAGTTCTTACAGCTTTGGAAATGAAGAAATTAGTGGAAAGTAGTGGTGTTGAAGTTGCTCTAAAGGAAGTTGATGTTGTTACAACTGGAACTTTTGGAGCAATGTGCTCTTCTGGAGCATTAATTAATGTTGGTCATTCTGATCCTCCTATTAAAATTCAAAGGGCTTGGATGAATGATGTTGAAGTTAGTCATCCTGGTGCGGCGGTTGATCTTTTTATTGGTGCTACCCAAATGTCTGAAGAACAGCCATTTGAGTATGGTGGAGGCCATTTGATTGAGGATCTTATCCGTGGAAAAGAAGTAGAACTTAGAGCGACTGCATATGGAACAGATTGTTATCCTCGAACTCAGATTAAAACCAATCTCACCAAAGACGATCTAAATCAATTTCACTTGTTAAATTTTAGAAATTGTTATCAAAGATATGTTTGTGCAGTAAATAGTCTTGATCAAACTCTTTATACTTATATGGGTAAACTTCTTCCAAGATTTAGAAATGCGAATTTTTCTGGTGCAGGTGAATTAAATCCTTTAATGAATGATCTAACCTATGAGACAATTGGATTAGGTACTAGAATATTTCTTGGAGGAGCTCAAGGATATGTTATTAGCGAAGGCACCCAGCATGATCCAAAAAATAGGTTTGGGACAATTATGGTCAAAGGAAATTGTAAACAAATGTCCCCTGAATTTATACAGGGAGCCTCTTTTACAAATTATGGAACTACACTCTATGTTGGTTTAGGCATTCCAATACCAATTTTAAATAAAGATCTAGTAAAAAAGACAGCCATTAGAGATGAAGAAATATACACTGATATTGTTGATTATGGCATACCAAGAAGAGTACGTCCCAAACTGGGAAAAGTTAATTATAAAGAATTAAAATCAGGCTCAATAAGAATAAGCGGCAAGAAGGTTAAAGCTAGTTCATTATCAAGCTTCAAAAAAGCAAAACAGGTTTCTGAGCTTCTAAAACTTTGGATAGAAAACCAAGAATTTTATTTAACAACTCCTATTCAAAGACTTCCAACAGATACTGAATTTAAACCTATGAAACAGACACAAGAGACTTCTTTTGTTTCAAATGTTATGCATGATGCTGTTACATGTACAGAAGATGAAGAGATTCAAACTATTGCAAATAGGATTGTGACTAAATCTGTTAATCATATTATCGTAATCAATGCGGATAAGAAACTAAGGGGTATTGTAACTTCTTGGGATATAACTAAAGCTATGGCTGAGGGAAAAAACGAATTATCAAAATTTGTAACACGGCGAGTAATAACAGCCAAGCCTGAAGAGCCTTTAGAAACGGCATCTAGAAAAATGGCGAAATATAATATATCTGCTCTGCCTGTTATAAATCGAGAAAGAAAAGTACTTGGAATAGTTACTGCTGAAGATGTTTCTAGGCTTTTAGGGAAGTGAAAAACATGGCTAAAATTCTGCTAAAATTTTCAGAAAGTTTGGTTGGAAAACCCATAATCTCACAAATAATCATGAAATACAATGTCCCAATCAATATCATCACAGCTAATATTACCTCAAAAGGAGGCGAATTTCTCGCTGAGATACCGGATGAGATTCTAGTAAAGTTAGTTAAAGCTTTTAGAAAAAAAGGACTTATTGTCACTCTGCCTAAATTAATTGATATCGATGAAAAAGAATGTTTTAGTTGTGGTGCATGTATCACCATTTGTCCAGTTGAAGCACTTGTTTTTGATAAGGATTTTTCTTTAGTTTTTGATAAAGAAAAATGTTTAGGAAGTACCTGCAATGCCTGTGTTGATGCTTGTCCAGCAAAAGCAATAACATCCGGTTAATATTTTTTTTAACTAGCTAAGACAGGAGATTAAAAAACTTCAATGAAGAGAACTAAAAGTCTTTTCAAAGAATCATTTAGCATCAAAGAATCAAGTTGTACTATAATTTCTGATAAAAAAAGTGGATTTGAAATAGCAAGAGAATCTATTACTCAAAATAGAATTAAACTTGAAAAATATATTGAATTCAATTCTTCATTCATTAGTAGTCTTAAACCAATGCATGTTCCAAAAGGTCCTTTAATCGTTGAATTAATGGCTAAATATGCTGAATTGGCTAATGTTGGTCCAATGGCTTCAGTTGCAGGAGTATTGGCTGATTTGGCTGTGTCTGATATGAAAAAATGTGGTTGTAATGTGGCAGTTGTTGAAAATGGTGGAGAAATATCTGCATTTTCAGATATACCAATAGACGTAGGTCTGTCCGCTGGAGATGTAAGTCTTTCTAATAGTTTCGGTTTTAGATTGGTTGATTTTCCTGTTGGAGTTGCTACCAGTTCAGGTCGGTTTAGTCATGCTTTAAGTTTTGGAGAAGCTGATGCTGTCACTATATTTTGTGAAACAGCCGGTATGGCGGATGCTGCAGCTACAGCCGTATGTAATGTTGTTAAAAGTAATCGGTCTGATAAGGCGATAAAAATAGGGATCAAGAAAGCAAAATCGATACAAAATGTTTTGGGTGTTTTGATTATTTATAATGATTTAGTTGGTACCGCGGGAAATATTCCGAAAATAATAAAAATCAATAAAAAAAATACAAGTCAAAATTTTCAGCATTTAAAGTGACTGTAGGACTAATTTTTCTGTTTTTAATATTTATTAATTCCATTTTTCAGTGTTTGAATATTTGGTCTTGGTAATAATTCATTCATTTATGGAATAACTCTAAGGATAATTATTTAATCAACCAAAAACAAAATAGGATGAATCAATAATTGATCAAGGATATAATAGTATTATTAAGATAATCGAGTTATGAAAATTTTAGGTGATCCAAATTGAAAGAAATCTGGGTTGAAATATCTTCAAGAGCTTCTGATTCAGAAAAAGTTGCCCTCCTGAACCTTGCAAAAGAAAATTGCGATTTTATCTTAAAGGAAGATCAAATAAAAAACATTTCAGGACAGGAAGAAATTGCTCTACTAAATAATTTAGATAAGAATAAAATAAAGCAATTAAAAGATGAAAATAAGAAGATTGCATTAAAAATAGCTATAAAGGGAAAAGAAGATGAGAATATTGCAGTAAAGGCTGCCGGATTTCTTGTTGATTATCTAATTCTTACGTGTTTAGATTGGTGTGTAATTCCTCTTGAGAATTTAATTGCTAAAACTCGGGGAAGAAGTAAGATTATTGCCAAGGTTCAAAATTCTAAAGAAGCAAAACTTGTTTTGGAGGCCTTGGAATTGGGAACTGATGGAATTTTATTAATTGCTAATAGTTCTAAGGAACTTAAAAAGACAATAGATTTGGTGAAAAAAAAGACTCTAAGTCTAAAACTGATTCCAGCTAAAATTGTATTTATTAAACAGATAGGAACTGGTGCTAGAGTTTGTGTTGATACCTGTGATATGATGATTAAAGGTGAAGGGATGCTTGTTGGTTGTCAAGCTTCGGGATTATTTCATGTTGAAGCTGAAGTGACTGAGAATCCTTATGTTCAAGCACGACCATTTAGAGTAAATGCTGGATCTCTTTCTATGTATACTTTTAGCTCAATAGATAGAACTCGTTATTTATCAGATCTAAAAGCCGGTGAGGAAGTTCTAATAGTTGAAAAAAGCGGTAAAGTTCGGACTGCAGATGTTGGTAGGGTAAAAATTGAATTAAGACCTCTTATTTTGATTGAAGCTGAAGTGGAAGAAAAGAGAATTAAGACAATCCTGCAAAATGCTGAGACTATTCGCTTAATGACAATGAAAGATTCTATACCTGTAACTGAACTAAAAATTGATGATGAAGTATTAGTTCACTTAACAAAAAGTGGAGGCAGACACTTCGGTATTGCCGTTGATGAAGAAACGGTGATTGAACGTTGAAACCTAGAATTTGTGTTTCTCTTCTTCCAAAAAATTTTCGAGAAACCTATAGTTTAATTGAAAGAGCTGAAAAGCTAAAAGCTGATTTTATTGAATTAAGACTAGATCATCTTGAACCTAAAATTAATTTAAATGAATTAGCTAATTTAGGAAATATCCCTAAAATTGCAGCAATCCTGTCACCTCCAAGAAAAGGTGACTTTGCTTTATCAAAATTAGATCAACATAAATTTCTTATTAAAGCAGCAAAGAGCGGTTTTCAGTATGTTGATACGGCATTGGACTCCCCATATCTAAAAGAAACTATAAAGAAATTAAAATCCTTAAATTGCAAATCAATAGTTTCTTTCCATGATTTCAATCGACCATTGCCCTTGATAGATCTTCAGAAAATTCTCAAAAAAGAAATCTCTACCGGAGCTGAAGTTTGTAAAATTGTAACAACTGCAAAAAAGATTCAAGATAATCTTGATTTGTTAAATTTTATCTCGAAAAAATCATCTGAAACTAATCTTGTATCTTTTTGCATGGGTAAACTTGGCCGGGTCTCAAGATTATTATCACCATATTATGGAAGTTTTTTTACTTTTGCCTCTCTTGAACAAGGCTATGAAACAGCAGAAGGTCAAATTTCTATCCAAGATATGAAACAGGTTTACAAACTTTTGTAGTGTGATTATTTATGACTGTTTCTGGGAAAACAAAAATATATGGAGTTATTGGGGATCCAATTGAACATAGTTTGAGTCCAACTATTCAAAATTCTGCTTTTCAGTATTTTAATCTTGATTTTATATTTCTGGCATTCAATGTGAAGAATGAAGAATTGAAAAATTTCATTAAATGCACTAGATCATTTGGAATCCAAGGTCTAAATGTTACAATGCCTCATAAAGAAAATGTTATTCGTTACCTTGATGAAATTGATGATAATGCAAGATTTCTAAATTCAGTGAACACAATTGTAAATAATAAAGGAAGACTTTTCGGTTATACCACAGATGGAATAGGGGCTGTTTGTGCCCTCAAGGAAAATAATGTTGACTTGGCTTCAAGCAAAGTAGTATTACTTGGGGCAGGTGGAGCTGGAAGAGCAATCGCATTATCACTCGCAGATAAAGTTGCAAATCTTGTTATTCTAAATAGGGATTTGGAAAAAGCAAAAAGACTCTATATAAAATTAAAACAAAAATTTAATAGAAATATTTTTGGAGGATCACTATCAGAAGATTCAATAAAAAAACATCTTGAAAACTCGGATGTACTTATAAATGCTACAAATGTTGGTATGAAACCAAACCAAACAGAATCAATTATAGATTCAAGTATGCTATCTTCGAATTTGACTGTCATGGATATTGTTTATAATCCAATTGAAACTAAGCTATTAGTTGATGCAAAGAGAATCGGTGCAAATATAATCAATGGAATTGAAATGTTAATTTATCAAGGTGCCGCATCCTTCGAATTATGGAGTGGTAAAAAAGCACCTATTGATGTGATGAAAAAAGCAGCAATAAAAAAGATCTTAACCACAGGTGAAGCTAATTGACATTTAAAGGTGAAGCAATTGCTTATGGAGCTGCTACAATTGTTAATGCAATTGCCCTTGGGAAAGGTGCTGCATTAGGTGTGGATCTATGGACCAAAGCTGAAGTGACTCTTACAGATGAACCTAATATTATTCAAGGTGAGATAATTTCAGATTCAACCGAAGATACCTCTTTGATTGAAAAAGCAGTAGATAGAGTTTTTCGATATTTTAATTTGCAAAAAGAAGTTGGAGCAAAAATTAAAACCTGGTCAAATATTCCCATTGCTAGAGGTTTAAAAAGTAGCAGTACAGCTGCTAACGCTGTAGTATTAGCTACACTTAAAGTTTTAAACAAGAAAATTGACGATCTTTCGATCGTTTCTTTAGGTGTCGATGCTGCCTTTGAAGCAGGAGTTACTATTACTGGAGCTTTTGATGATGCTTGCGCCTCTTTTTTTGGCGGTGTTGTGATGACTGATAATTTGAATAGAAAACTTTTAAAACGAAATCAAATTCCTGAAAATGCAACAATTTTGTTTTTTGTTCCTAAACAGAAGGTTTACACAGCTAATACAAAAATTTCCAGATTAAAATCAATTAAAGCTCTTGTAAATATAGCTTTTCGGGAAGCAATGGAAGGAAATTATTGGACTGCTTTATCATTAAACGGATTTATTTATTCTTCAGTTCTAGGTTATGGTTCGGATTTAGCCTTTGCGTCTCTTGAAGCTGGGGCTTTAGCATCTGGACTTTGTGGTAAAGGACCAGCAGTAACTTCGGTTGTTACAAATGATAAAATCGACGAAGTAAAATCAGTATTTCAAAGATATGATGGTGATATCATAGAAACCTGTATCAATCATAAAAAAGCAGCTGTGATTCAAAAATGACAGATACTACAATTAATCCAGCAAAGAATCTTGCAGGAACTATTGTTGCCCCCTCATCAAAATCTTATTCTCAACGAATGCTGATAGCTTCATTGCTTTCAGAGGGAAGATCTATTATTTCAAATCCATTATACTCTGAAGATACTAAAGCTACTTTAAGAGCTATTGAAAACTTGGGCGCCAAAGTTAAGATCTCAGGATCTAAATGGATAGTAGATGGATCATTACCCTTGAAAAGCAAACCTGAACCAATCGATTGTAGAGAATCTGGGGCTACTTTAAGATTTATTTTACCCGTTTGTGCACTCGCACGTGGATCTTCAACTTTGACTTTTTCTAAATCTTTAGAGAAAAGACCTATCTTGCCCTTACTTCAAAGTCTCCAAGATTTAGGAGTTAGAACTGAAACTAGAGATTTTTGTTCGAAACCAGAAATTCTTGTTAAGGGTGGTGGCATTAGGGGCGGAAAGACCTCTATTCAAGGTGATATAAGCTCTCAATTTATTTCTGGTTTACTCTTTGCTTGTCCTTTAGCAAGTTTAGATACTATAATTCGACTAAATTCACCTCTTGAGTCTACCCATTATGTTGAAATGACAAAAGAAGTACTTGAAAATCATAATATATTCATCACAATTTCGGATAATTTTGATAAGTTCAATATAAAATCTGATCAAAAGTACACTCCAAATAACCATGTTGTACCAGGGGATTTTTCCTCAGCGGCTTTTATGTTGGCTGCAGCAGCTATAACTAATTCAAAGATAACTATCAAAAATCTAGAATCTTCAACTTTGCAAGGCGACAAAGCTATTTTAAATATTCTAAAGAATATGGGAGTAAATGTAAGAATAGAAAATGATCAAGTTATAATTGCTGGTCACAAAGATTTTCTTAATCCCATTGATATGGATGCAAGAAATATTCCTGATCTTGTGCCTATTTGCTCTGTTTTAGCATGTTATGCAAATGGGACTTCTAAAATACATGATGCTCATAGATTAAGGTATAAAGAGTCTGATAGGTTATTGTCGTTGTATTTAGAATTAAGAAAGATGGGAGCTGATATTCTAATTGATAATGATTGTCTTACGATTGGTGGATCTCGGACTTTGCATGGAGCTTTAGTTGATCCTCATAATGATCATAGGATCGCTATGGCCTGTTCTATAGCAGGATTAGGTGCGATTGGTGCTACTAAGATTAAAGATTCTGAATGTGTAAAAAAATCTTATCCAAGTTTTTTTGAGGATTTGCAAAAATTGGGAGTTGTAATAAGTGGTGGGAAATTCAATAGGTAAAGTATTTAAAATAACTACTTTCGGGGAAAGTCATGGAAGTTGCATCGGTGTAGTGGTTGATGGCTGTCCTTCTGGTTTACCGTTGATTGATAATGATTTTAATGAGGATTTATCTAAAAGAATTCCAAATGAACCAAAAATTGTCTCAGCGAGGAAAGAAATAGACAAGGTTCATATTTGTTCAGGAGTTTTTAAGGGACTTACAACTGGTGCACCAATCACTCTAATTGTTGATAACTGTGAAGGCATTTCAAAGGATTATGATCTTATAAAAGATTTACCTCGTCCAGGACATGCTGACTATCCTGCTATAATTAGGTACGGTGGGTTTAATGATTATCGAGGTGGGGGCAGATTTTCAGGGAGAGGCACAGTTTCAATTATCATGGGTGGTACTATAGCTAAAAAATTGTTGTCTCGTCTTAATATTGAGATTCTAGCATTTGCGAAATCAATTGGAAATATAGAAGTGAAAAGAACCATAAGTTTTGAGGAATTAAGGAAGAACAGATACAGTACTGTAGTACGTTGTCCTGATCTGGATATAGCTAAACTTATGAAAAAATCAATAATTCAAAGCAAAAAAGAAGGCAACAGTTTAGGTGGAATAATAGAATGTGTTGTTCTTAATGTTCCAGTGGGGGTTGGTGATCCAGTTTTTGATACTATCGATGGTGATATCGCTAAAATGATCTTTTCCATTCCTGCGGTTAAAGGAATTGATTTTGGCACAGGTTTTGAGTCTGCTAAATTGAAAGGTTCAGAAAATAATGATCAATATGCTATATGTGATGATACAATTGTAACAACCTCTAATAATGCTGGGGGAATTCTGGGTGGTTTATCTTCAGGTATGCCAATTATTTTAAGTGTAGCTTTTAAGCCAACTCCTTCTATTGGTTTAAACCAAAATACAGTTAATTTGAAAACGATGAAAGAAACCTCGATTAAAATCTCAGGGAGACACGATCCTTGTGTTGTTCCAAAAGCTGTACCTGTTGTGGAAGCTGCTCTTGCTATTGTTTTGGTTGATCACTTAATTCGTGCTGGTTTTATTCCAAATGTTTTAAAGGAGCAAAAATAAGATGGAGCAAATTAGCCAATTAAGAGATAAAATAGATGATATTGATAATCAAATCTTGGTTTTGTTGCAGCAGAGAGTTGAAATATGCAAAACAATAGGCTTTTTAAAAAAGAAATTAAAAATGTCGATTCAAGATAGTTCTAGAGAAGCTTATGTTTATAATCAATTGAAGTTAAAGGCAAAAGATTTGGGATTAGATTCAGAAGAGATTAATTCGATTTATCAGCAAATAATTAATATGTGTAGCGCTGTTCAAAGTTAAAAGAATCTAGTTCCTCATTATATTATTAGGGTGTTAGATTTGTTATACGAGATTAATGAGAAGGCAATAAAACTTCAAAATCAGGGAAAAAAGATAACGAAGCTAAATATTGGAGATCCTGATTTAGCTACTCCTTCAGAGATTGTTGAAGCTGCTTATGTTGCTTTAAAAAAGGGTAGAACAAAGTATGCTTCAGCTTTTGGTGAGCAAACTCTAAGAGAAAAACTTGGAAGCATTCATGGAGTTTCTGCTGATAATATTGTTATTACTCCTGGTTCAAAATGGGGTATTTTTTCCACTATGTATTTGATGCTTAAGAATGGTGGAAATGTGGTTATTCCCACTCCTTATTGGACTGCTTATGGATTAACTGCCTTGAACCTTGGCGCTGAAGCCAGATTGTTAAAAACTGATCTTAATTCTAATTGGAGAGTTGATCTAGAAGCACTCGAGGAATTAATTGATAATAAGACTCGATTAATTATATTGAATAATCCGAGTAATCCTACGAGCAAAGTTATGGATGAGAAGGTTGTTGATGTAATAGTCAAGATTGCTCATGAGAATAATATAATGATTCTATCTGACGAAGTTTATTCCAAAATTAGCTTTGTTGACACAAAGAGTATATTAGATTATGATAGCGACAATATTTTGGTTACTGGATTTTCTAAAATGTTTACTATGACTGGTTGGCGTATAGGTTATGTAATAGCTAATGAGAAACTGATTTCGAAAATTGGAAAATTGAACCAAATAACTTTTTCAAATGTTCCTGTTTTCATTCAAGATGCAGCATTGGTAGCATTAGATATTGAAGAAAAACTTACCAGCGAAATCAGGGAAATTTATTTCAATAGAGCGAAAATGGCTTCTCAAATCCTTTCTGAAGCTAAACTGGAATTTTCAAAACCAGATGCTCCATTCTATGTGTTTCCTAGGGTTAAAGGATTAGATTCAGAAAAGTTTGCGTTAGATCTTTTAGATGATGGTGTCGCTGTAGCTCCAGGGACTTCTTTTGGTGATTATAGAGAACACTTTAGAATCTCACTTACAGCCCCAGACAATGATCTTAGAGAAGCACTTCTACAGATTTGCAAGGCGGTTTCTAATTGAGACTAGCTATTATTGGCGCAGGAAAAATGGGATGTTGGTTTGCAAAGTTATTTAGAGATGAGGGTCATTCTGTAGTACTTGCTTCTAGAAATCACGAAAAACTGGTAAAGGTAGGTCGTAGACTAAATGTTGAGACTAGTAGTTTTTTAGGTGCAATTAAGGGTGCAGATAGGATCTTAATTTGTGTTTCAATAGATGCTTTTGAGGAAGTTGTGAAAATCATAAGCTCTGTTATTCAGAAAAAACAGATTGTAATGGATATTTGTTCCATTAAGGAGTATCCAGTTGATATTTTGCATAAATATTTGCCTGATAATCTTATTCTTGGAACTCACCCTGTCTTTGGTCCCGGTAGTACAGGTTTAAAAAATAAAACATTTATTTTAACTCCCACTAATCAAGCAGAAAAAAAATTTGCTCTAGAATTTAAAAAGTGGTTAGAGAATAGACTAGTACGGGTTTTTATTCTAGCTCCTGAAAAACATGATACTTTAATGAGTGTTGTTCTTGGTTTGCCTCATTTCATAGGTTTAGTGGCCTGCGATGTTTTACTTGAGCTTGAAGAGTATCCTGAAACTAAGAATGTTGCAGGCACTACTTTTAGAATGTTATTTACTTTAGCTGAAGTCGCAGCTTTGGAGGAACCTGAATTATTTAATAGCTTACAATTAAATCTGCCTGATACTCTGAATATTGAAACTCAATTTGTTAATAAGGCCAATGAGTGGTTGGGGTTAATTAAGAAAAAAGATTCAAATGCAATAATAAATAAAATGAATAAAATAAAATTTAAACTTAAGGAAATAAGCGATAATATTGAGCATTCTTATAAAGTAATGTATAAAATGTTAGAATCGTCAGAAAATTAATTTCTTCTAGTTTTTTGCTTTAGGATATGATCCTAAAAGTTTTAGGAAAGCAGAATTTTTTCTTAGTACTTCAATAACTTCTTTGCATCTTGCTTGGCTTCTGTGACCTTCAAAATCTAAATAGAAATTATATTCCCATGGTTTTTGTTTTGTTGGTCTGGACTCAATTTTTGTCAGATTTATCCCACGTTTTGCAAATTCCCCTAGTGCAGAGTATAAAGATCCTGGAGTGTGTGAAGCAGCGAAAATAATTGATGTTTTGTCATTACCTGTTTTTGGTGAATCTTCTTTTGATATGACAAAAAAACGGGTATGGTTAGTGTGATTATCTTCAATTTCTCTAGCTAGTATTGACATTCCATAAATTTCAGCTGCTTTTTCGCTTGCTATAGCTGCAGCGTTTTTTAATGTTTTTTCTTTTAACATTTTTACACTTCCAGCTGTATCGTATGTTGGAATTAATTTGAATTTACACTTTTCAAGAAATTTGCGACTTTGGGCTAATGCTTGAGGATGAGAATACACAGTATTAATTGACTCAAATTTTGTTCCGGGATTTGCTATTAAGCAATGCGAAATTCTAATCACTATTTCGCCTTTAACTTTTAGGTCATGAGTTAAAAAAAGATCATAAGTTTGATTTACACTTCCCTCAAGAGAATTTTCAATGGGAACAACTCCAAATTCTGTTTTTTGATTTGTAACGCTTTCAAATACTTCTGCTAAGTCCTTGTACGGTTCTACTTCTACTTTTTCGCCAAAAAAAGCGTAAATAGCATCCTCGCTGTATGCTCCCCTTTCTCCTTGAAAGGATATTTTCAATTTATTTTCCCTGTTTTCGGTTTTTTATGAGGCATTTATTTATTCCGTTTATCATTGCTTCAACACTTGCCATAACAATATCTTCTCTTGCTGCGCGCGCTGAAATTATATTTCCTTTTTCGTCTTCCACTTTTATTACAACTTCTGCTACTGCATTAGATCCACCTGTTATAGCTTCCAATCTGTATTCGTTTAAGGTAATCTTTGCTAGGTTTTGAGTTAGTTTTTGAATAGCTTTTAGTGCTGCATCAACTGGACCTACACCTGTTTCAGCTGCACTGTATTCAGTTCCATCTAAAACTAGTCTAACTGAAGCTGTTGGGATAACTTTTATTCCTGTCATCACAGCTAAGTCATATAGATCTACAATTTTTTCTTCCGCTATAACTTCTCCAATTACTGCAGATGTAATGGCTATCAGATCTGCATCTGTTACCATTTTTCCTTTGTCGCCTAGATTTTTTATTCTTTTTACGATTTCTTTTAGTTGTTTATCATTAACATGAATTCCCACTTCTTCGAGTTCAGCTTTTATTCCGCGTGTTCCAGCAAGTTTTCCTGCTACAAGTTTTCTTTTTCGTCCTACTAGTTCAGGTTTTATGGGTTCAAAGGTTAATGGTTTAACAGTGACTCCTCTGGTGTGAATTCCAGATTCATGTGCGAAAGCGTTTTCTCCAACAATAGCTTTGTTGGCTTGAACAAATAATCCTGTGAGTGTAGACACAATTCTTGAGGTGCTATAAAGTAAGCGAGTGTTTACTCCTGTTTTGATTTTATAAATCATATGTAAGGCCATTACTACCTCTTCTAATGAGGCGTTTCCTGCTCTTTCCCCTAGCCCGTTTACTGTACAGTGTACTTGTTGAGCTCCTGCTTCTACTGCAGCTAAAGAGTTAGCTACTGCCATTCCAAAATCATCGTGACAGTGGATGCTTATTGGTATGTTAATTTCTGATTTGATTTCTCCTATGAATTCACTTGTTGTTTTAGGAGTCATTATCCCTACTGTATCTGGAATGTTGATTATGTTAGCGCCAGTTGTTTCTGCTGTTTTGCATACTTTTTTAAGAAAAGTCATGTTTGATCTTGTGGCATCCATTGGTGAAAATTCACATTTTAGTCCGTGTTTTTTGATATAATCAATCATTTTAGCAGTTGAGGATAAAACTTGGTTTGGGCTTAGATTTACTGCATATTTCATTTGAACTGGAGAAGTTGGGATAAATAAGTGGATTAAATCAACATCACATTCGATAGCTTTATCTATGTCTCCTTTAGTGGCTCGAGCAAGTGCGCATACTTCGCATTCGAGTTTCTCTTTAGCTATAGCTTTTACTACTTTTTTTTCGCCATCAGAAGACATAGGTGATCCAGCTTCGATCACGTCTACTCCTAATTTACTAAGTTGAGTTGCTATCTCGATTTTATCTTCAATTGTTAATGTTACTCCTGGTGTTTGTTCGCCATCTCTTAGTGTTGTGTCAAAAATTCGAATGTGTCTGTTTCTTTTTGCATTCATATTATTACCTTATTTCTTAGGTTATGGTTTCACCTATGGCTTTGGCCATTCCAAATGTTGTTGTGGTGCCTCCTAAATCTGGAATTGTGGGGCCCTCTTTGAGGATTTTTATTACCCCCTTTTCTATAGCTGTTCCTGCTTTAATGCAGTTTTGATCATTATGCTTTTCTCCAAGCCAATCTAACATCATTTTTGCTGCTAGAATCATTGAGATTGGGTTAGCAGTTTGTTTTCCTGCTCTATTTGGGGCTGATCCGTGGATTGGTTCAAAAAGGGCAAAGTTATCACCTATATTTGCTCCTGGTGCCATTCCTAACCCTCCTATAAGTTGAGCTGCTTCATCTGATAATATGTCTCCAAACATATTAGGAGTTACTAATACATCGAATTTTTGTGGTTCTTTTATAAGTCTCATTGCTGCTGCATCGACATATAACTCATTGAAACTAATGTCTGGGTAGTTTTTTGCTATTTCTCTGCATACTGATGAGAATAATCCATCAGTTATCCTCATGACATTGGATTTGTGTATTGCTGTGACCATTTTTTTATCATTACGTCTTCTAGCAATTTCAAAGGCTTTTTTTGCGATTCTTTCGCAATTTTTTCTTGTTATAACTCTAAGACATACTGTCGTATCAGATCCAATTGAGAATTCTTGACCTTTGTATACATCCTCTGTATTTTCTCTTACAAAAATCATGTTTATGTTTGGTTGAGTGGAAATTGTTGTTGGATAACTTTTGATAGGGCGCAGATTTGCATATAGATCAAACATTAATCTAAGCCTAACTATTACATCTGCGGCTGATTCACCTACTGGACCTTTCAAGCATGCATGAGATTCTTTGATTTTTTGAATACTATCTTCCGGTAATGCTACTCCTGTTTTTTCTAAACAAACATCTCCTGCGTCTGCTTCAATCATTTTTAATTTTATATCAAATTTGTTTTGTACTGACTTTAATACTTCTAATGTAGCTTCAGTCAATTCTGGGCCTATTCCATCCCCAGTTACCAATGATATTTTATATTCATTCATTTGTTTATTCTCCTTCGCAAGTTTTCTATTAATCCTCCATCATCAAGTATCTCAATGATGAATTGTGGAAGCTTGATTCCATTAATGATCTGATTATTAGAGTTGTTTTGAACTATTCCATTTAGTAAATCTACTGTTAAATCATCATCATTATTAACTAAATTTGAAATTCCTTCACATTCAATAACTGGCAATCCAATATTTATTGAATTTCGAAAGAAAATTCTAGCAAAGCTCTCTGCTATAACACATTTAACTCCAGCATATTTTAGTGCTAGTGGTGCTTGTTCTCGGCTTGAGCCACAACCAAAGTTTTTTCCACTAACAATAATTATGCCCTTTTCTGCTTTTTTTGGGAAATCTGGATCAATTCCTTCCATAGCATGTTTAGCTAGCTCTTTTGGATCAACTAATACTAGGTATTTTCCAGGGAGTATTACATCGGTGTCAATGTCTTTTCCAAATTTTATTGCTTTTCCGGATATTTTCATTTTTTTAAGCCTCGATTTCTTGAGGATTTGTTATTTTTCCTGTTATAGCCGAAGCTGCAACAGTAGCTGGAGAAGCCAAAAATACTTTTGCTTCTTTGCTTCCCATTCTGCCAATGAAATTTCGATTTGAAGTACTTATGCAAATCTCATCCTTTGCTAGCAAACCAATATGTCCACCAAGGCAAGGACCGCATGATGATCCGCAAACTAAAGCCCCGGCTTCTGTGAATGTCTCTATTAATCCTTCTTTTAGTGCATCTGAATAAACTTCTTGGGAAGCTGGAATAATTAGTGTTCTTACGCTATCTTTGACTTTTTTTCCTTTCAAAATCTTGGCGGCTAATCGTAAATCTTGCAATCTGCCGTTTGTGCAGGAACCTATGAAAGCCTGGTTAATCTCAATGTTCTTTGCTTCAGAGACAGGCTTAACATTGTCAACTCTTGGTGAGAAGGCAATCTGAGGTTCAAGATCTTTCACATTTAAGTTAATTATTTTTTCGTAAAAAGCATCATTATCGCTTTTTAATTTATTTATTGAATCCAAAGTTTGATTCGTTCTTCCTTCTAGAAACTTTCTTGTGGTAGCGTCAGGTTCAATAATCCCGTTCTTAGCACCCATTTCAACTGCCATATTGCATAAGGTCATTCTTCCAGCAATGCTCATTTTTTCTATGATGGGTCCCGAAAATTCTACACTTTTATATATGGCTCCATCAGCGCCTAGTTTTCCGATTATGTGTAGTATAAGATCTTTTGGTGTGACTAGCTTTTTGAATTCGCCATGAATATCTAATTTGATTGCTTCTGGAACTTTTAGCCAAATTTTGCCTGTAGCCATGACTGCGGCTGCTTCAGTTGATCCTATGCCTGTTGCAAAAGCACCTAATGCTCCATATGTGCATGTGTGTGAATCTGCTCCCAAAATTACTGTTCCAGGTAATACGTGGCCTTTTTCTGGTAAGACTTGATGACATATTCCTCCCTTTCCAACATCATAAATCTTTAATGTTTGTTCTTTAGCAAATTTTCGCATTGTTTTGTGTAATTCTGCGGCTGTTATAGATTCAGCTGGTATTTGGTGATCCAAAACTACTATTACTTTTTGATTATTCCAAACTTTATTGACTCCAATTTTTTCGAATGCTTTAACAGCTAAGGGTCCTGTTAGATCATGTATCATTAAAATATCCACTTTGCTGTCTATTATTTCGCCTGATTTTACTGAAATTTTATTGGAGGATTTTGCTAGGATTTTTTCTGTTATGTTCAATATTCTCACCTCTATAGAGTGTTTAATTTGATGAGTTTTGATCTTTATCGATTGACTTAATTTGACTGAAAATTAAGCCTTTCCACTTGACTTATTGTTTTTATTCCATAATTCTAATGGATTTTACTCCTCTTGCAAGGGCAGTTAATCCAGTTCTAGCTAATTCTAATATTCCATAAGTTCTCATCAAGTTAAGAAATGCATCTATTTTGTCTGAAGTTCCAGTTATTTCGATTGTTAAGCTTTCTGGTGATACATCAACAACTCTGCCTCTGAAAACTTCAACACAATTTATTGCATCTGACCTAGTTTTGGGGTCTGCTACTTTTATTTTTACGAGAGCTAACTCTCTAGCAACAATATTTTCTTTTTCCAAGTAGTTGACTTTTATAACGTCAATTAGTTTGTTCATTTGTTTGACTACTTGCTCTATGGTTTTTTCGTCACCATTAAGGGTTATAGTCATTCTTGCCAATCCTTTTTTTTCAGTATGGCCAACAGTGATGCTTTCTATGTTAAATCCTCTTCTTCGAAACATGTTTGCTATGCTGTGTAATACTCCTGGCTTGTTTTCTACTATGGCTGCAATTACTTTTATTTCAGAAGTTGCCATTAATAATTCCCTACCTGTTCGTTTATTCCACATCCTGGAGGAACCATTGGATCAACATTTTCTTCTGATGATATTGGGACATCGATAACTGTCGTGATGTCGCTATTGAGTGCTTCTTTTACAGCTTTTTTGAACTCTGGTAAAGATCTTGCTCTTAGACCTTGTGCTCCATAAGCTTCGGCTAGTTTAACAAAATCTGGGCTACTTCCAAGTTTTATTGCTGAATATCTTCCTCTAAAGAATAATCTTTGCCACTGAGCTACCATTCCGAGAACTGAATTATTTAGCACAACAACAATTACTGGGATTTGTTCTGTAACAGAAGTTGCTAGCTCTTGTTCGGTCATTCTAAAACTACCATCTCCAGCAATATCTACTACTACTTTATTTGGACAAGCGACTTTGGCTCCAATAGATGCTGGGAATCCAAAACCCATTGTTCCCAATCCCCCAGAGCTAATGAAAGTTCTAGGTTTTAATGAGTTAAAATACAACGCTGACCACATTTGGTTTTGACCTACTTCTGTAGCAACTATTGCATCGTTTGGTAATAATTTTCGAAGTTCGTATAAAATGGCTTTTGGTTTGATCTCTTTTTCATTATTATCAGGAGGCAGATTAAGTGTCTGTTTTAATTCTTTAACGTGTATAGCCCACGGTGCATCTTTATTTTTTAATTTTTTTATGATTTTATTATTAATTTCTTTCAAAGTTTTTCTTGCATCGGCAACTATGGGCACGTTTACTTCAATATTTTTTCCAATTTCTGCTGCATCGATGTCTATATGTATTATTTTTGCGGCTGCACAGAATGTATTTACTGTTCCTGTTGCTCGATCTGAAAACCTTGTTCCCACAGCCAAAACAACATCAGCTTCGCATAACAGTTTATTGGCTACCGGATTTCCATGCATTCCAATGCTTCCCACAGATAACGGGTGGTTTTCAGTAATAGATCCTTTTCCCATGAATGAGGTTGCTACAGGTGCCATTAAAATTTCTGCCGTTTTTGTTAACTCATGTGTTGCATTACTCGTGATTACTCCTCCTCCAGAAAGTATAACTGGTTTTTCTGCACTCATCAGCAGTTTTACAGCTCTTTCAATCTGCATGGGATGGGGTTTAGTTTTTGGTTTGTATCCTCTTATTCTTATTTTATTTGAAAAAACCATTTCTGCAACTTCAGATTGAAGATTTTTAGGAACATCTATTAGAACTGGTCCTGGTCTGCCTGTTGTTGCTATATAGAATGCATTTTTTATAATTTCAGGAATTTCAGCAACTGTTTGTATTTGATGGTTATACTTAGTGATTGGAGATGTAATTCCAACAATATCTGCCTCTTGAAATGAATCTCTACCTATCATGTATGTGGTGTTTTTGCTAGTTGTTGGGACTTGTCCTGTGAGTGCTACAACAGGGGCTGAATCCATATATGCATTTGCGATTCCAGTTACTAAGTTAGTGGCACCTGGACCTGAAGTAGCCATACACACACCAGGTTTTCCACTTGCTCTTGCATAGCCCTCAGCTGCATGTATTGCACCTTGTTCGTGGCGACACAGTATATGTCTTATTTCTGAATTACAAAAATGATCATAAATAGGAAGTACTGCCCCACCAAGTATACCAAAAATCACTTCTACTTTTTGTTTTTCTAGGGATTTTATTATGGCTTTTGCGCCTGACATTTCAGTCATTTTTTATTTTTCTCCTGGTATGAAAAATTTGATATGAGAAATTTCATGGACATCATAGTTGCTGTTTCTTTTGAAATAAATCTGTGCTTAATTATCTCAAAGGAAATGTACTTGTTTGAGAATACGATCCCTCACTATTATGTCTCCGTAAAATCTCATGGTTCGTATTCCTTTTCCCATTTTACTTTAAAAAGTTTGTGGTTAATGCTTTTTTTAATTTTATTTTTTAGGTTTTTCTTTTGAATTATAAAAAGTTGTTAGTACGTTTATTCCACTGATTACTGCTTCTAAACTTGCCATTACAATATCTTCTCGAACACCCATTGCGGTTGCTTTTCGGTCTCCTTTTCTCATAGTCACTACTACTTCAACCATTGCGTCTGTTCCTCCTGTTATTGCTTTAACATGGTATTTTTCTAGATGAATTGGTTCTGTTTCAAGAATTGCGGCTTTTACAGCGTTTATTGAGGCATCTACTGGACCAACTCCAAATGCTGCTCCGCAAACTTCTTTTTTATTAAGTGTTAATCTTACTGATGCCGTAGGTGTCACTTTGTCTCCACTGACAACGGTGATTTCTTTTAGTTGAATTGGTTTTACTTTTTTTAGTCCCATTACGGTTTCTGCAATAGCTAAAAGATCAGCATCCATTACGAGTTTGCCTTTATCACCTACGTTTTTAACTCTTAGAGCTATTTCTTTGAGTTGTTCCTCTGTTGGTTTTAGACCCATTTTTGTTAGTGTATCTTTTATTCCAGCCGATCCTGAGTGTTTTCCTGGGGATATTCTTCTGGTTCCGCCTACAAGTTCGGGTGATATAGGTTCGTAGGTTAAGGGGTTTGCAAGTAAGCCTTGAGTGTGAATTCCAGATTCATGTGTAAAAGCGTTTTCTCCAACTATTGCTTTGTTTGGTTGAACATGAATTCCTGTTAATCTAGAAACTAGCTGTGATATGCTATACAATAGATCGGTTTTTATGTTCAGATCCTTTTTGTATAAGGATTTTAGTGCAATCACAATTTCTTCTAGTGAGGCGTTTCCTGCTCTTTCTCCTAATCCGTTTATTGTTGCATGGAACTGGTTGGCTCCTGCTCTTAGGGCTGCAATTGAGTTTGCTACTGCCATTCCAAAATCGTTGTGGCAGTGAACGCTTATAACAGGAACTTTAAGAGCTTCTCTTAATTTGGCAAATAATTCGAAAGATTTTTCTGGTGTTAACACGCCAACTGTGTCGCAGGCTACTATTCTGTCTGCTCCAGCGTTTATTCCTTTGGTGAATAGTTCTATTAGGAATTTTATATCTGATCTTGTTGCATCTTCAGCTGATAATTCAACTATAAGCCCTCGGTTTTTTGCTTGTTCTACGCGTTCTTGGGTGATTTTTAGGATTTGTTTGCGTGTTTTTCTTATTTTGTATTTTAGATGTAGATCAGAAGTTGGAATAATTAGGTGGATGCTGTCTGCGTTGCTTTCTGCTACAGCATCTATGTCGCCTGTTGTTCCTCGTGAGGCGCTGCAAATCTCTGCTTTCAGACCTTGTTGGGCTATGAGTTTTACTGCTTCCATTTCACCTTTGGAAACAGCTGCAAAACCAGCTTCGATTACATCAACACCAAGTTCGTCTAGACGCTGAGCAATTCTAACTTTGTTTTCAGGTGTTAAGGATACACCAGGGGTTTGTTCGCCATCTCTTAGCGTCGTATCAAAAACTCTTATTTTCTCAGGTAAGTGATTAAATAAAGCGATTCCCCATTTTTGGTCACTCACGGCAGTTTGTTTCAGAGCGTCATGCTTAAATATAAAATTTTTGGTTTGATACTGTGTTGGGATTTTAAAGGATGAGAAGTGATAAAATAAAAAAAGGTGTTGAAAGAGCGCCTCATAGATCTTTATTAAAGGCTTTGGGTTTGAGTGATGATGATCTATCCAAGCCTTTTATTGGTATTGCTAATAGTTATAATAATATTATTCCTGGTCATTTGCATCTTAATGAGATTGCTGAATCAGTGAAATATGGTATTGTTGAAGCTGGGGCAACTCCTTTTGAGTTTAGTACGATTGGTGTTTGTGATGGTTTAGCTATGGGTCATGAAGGTATGAGGTATTCTTTGCCTTCTCGTGAGTTGATAGCTGATTCTGTTGAGGTTATGGTTCAGGCTCATAGTTTGGATGGGTTGGTTATGATATCAAACTGTGATAAGATTACGCCTGGTATGCTTATGGCTTGTGCAAGATTGGATATTCCGTCGATTATGGTGACTGGGGGTGCTATGAAGTCTGGTCTTTTCAAAGGTAAAAAGGTTGGAGTTTCTGATGTGTTTGAAGGAATGGGTAGGGTTTTTGCAGATAAGATGACAAACGAGGAGTTGGGTCTTCTTGAGGATGTTGCTTGTCCTGGTTGTGGATCTTGTAATGGTATGTTTACTGCTAATACTATGGCTTGTTTAACTGAGGCTCTTGGAATGTCTTTGCCTTATTGTGCTACTGCTTTGGCTAGGAGTGCAGCAAAAACTAGAATTGCTAAAAATTCTGGTAAGAAGATTGTGGAGCTTGTGGACAAGAATTTGATTCCTTCTAAAATATTGACTAAAGATAGTTTTGAGAATGCTATTGCTGTTGATATGGCTTTAGGTGGTTCAACAAATTCAGTTTTGCACTTGTCTGCTATAGCTAAAGAAGCTGGCTTGTCTCTTTCTTTGAGTCTTTTTGATAAGATAAGTAGAAAGGTTCCTCATCTTTGCAGTATGGTTCCAAGTGGGCCTTATGATATTGAGCAATTGCATAATGCAGGTGGAATTCCTGCTCTATTACAGGAGTTATCTTCTTTGTTGTCGTTGGATGTTCTTTCTGTTTCTGGTTTATCTATGAAAGAAAATATCAAACAAGCTAAAGTTTGTGATTCCGATGTTATCCATTCTTTGGATAATCCTGTTCACAGTTCAGGGGGAATAGCCATTTTATCTGGAAATCTTGCGCCAAAAGGAGCTGTGGTTAAAACTGTTGCTGTTTCAAAAAATATGCTCATCCATAAGGGTCCTGCAAGAGTGTTTGATTCAGAGCAAGCTTCAGTTTTGGCAATGAAAAATCATGAAATAAAAGTTGGAGACGTTATTGTTATTCGCTATGAAGGTCCCAAAGGGGGTCCAGGCATGCCAGAAATGTTGGTGCCTACAGCTACAATAACTGGTATGGGTTTGAGTGAAAGCGTAGCTTTAATCACTGATGGTCGTTTTTCTGGAGCCACTAGAGGTCCGTGCATTGGACATATTGACCCTGAGGCTGCTGCAGGAGGACCAATAGCAGTTATTCAAGATGGAGATGTGATTTCGATTGATATACCTAAAAGAACTCTAAATGTTGAGTTAAGCCAAAAAGAAATCTACAAAAGACTTCAAAACTGGAAACCCAAACCTCCAAAAATTACTAAAGGCTATCTTTATAGGTATACTCCAACCAAAATCAATTGAAAATTCTTTTTATATCTTTTTTTAGGGTTTTTTCTTGTTATTTTGGAGATTTTGAATGATGATTTTGGATTCATAAGTGTTTTAATTATCTTGAAATAGGCTTGATAATCAAGGTGAATATGTTTGAGTACACAGATCCTTCGAGCTTGCAAAGAATTAATTGAGGATGCAAAAAAGAGTTGCGCTGATTTAGTGTTTAAGGAATTTTGTTTAGATGTGCTTTCAAAAGCTGGTACTGTTCTTAATGATACTGAGTTTAATCAACTTGTTGTTTTTGCTTCAGAGCTCATTGAGGGCAAGAATCTTATTGAGTATCATCCTCAAATAACTGTTAAGAGCTAAATTTTCTAAAAATGTGCAATTTTTAATAAATAAAAATCAGCAATCATAAAATCTATTTTCCATTAACTCTTATTGATTTCATTTACTGTTTTAAGCTCCAACTCTTTTTAGGTTTAAATTATGTTTAGTATTTCAATTTCTTTATAGTAAAATATCGTTTTTAGAGGTAAGTCTTATATTCATCAATTGGATGCATAGGTGCATTGCGTAATAAGAAAATTTTATGCATTAAACAGTACGAAGGAGTTGAAATAGTTAATGTCCGAGAGAGAAATGCACGACACTGTTTGTTCTGAATGCGGTCAGGAATGTCAAGTTCCATTCAAACCTGATTCAGATAGACCAGTATATTGTCGAGAATGCTATCAAAAAAAACGTCCCCCCAGAAGGCGTTATTAAACATTCATAAAATAAGAATAAATTAATTTTATTCAATAAATATTATTTTTTTTATAATTTTTTTTCCATATTGCTATTTAAACAGAAAAAGTCTAAATAAAACAAAATCTCATAGAGCAATCGATAATCCTTAAAAAAGGGCCGGTAGTTCAGCTGGTATGAACGCCTGACTTGCACTCAGGAGGTCTGGGGTTCAAATCCCCACCGGTCCACTGGAACGAACACCGGTATTCTTGCTTTTTTAGAAAAGAAATGTAGTGATGTCGCTAATGTTGTAAGATGGGCGCATTCTATTATGGAATATGCATAAATTCTTTATCAAAAATTATATTGGTTGTTTTCCGATATTCAATATTGTTTCAAATATAATTGGATGAGGAAAGTGGATATGGATTACATAACTATAATTGGATTGTCAGCAGCTGCAATGGGTGGGATCGCACTTTTCCCTCAAGTGTTGAAGGTTTTGAAGACCCGATCTACCAAAGACATTTCTCGTGAAATGATTTTAATATTGGCGGGTAGCATTTTTTTGTGGCTCGTTTACGGAATTTTGTTAAGTAATCTGCCTATCATAATTGCTAATTTTTTTGGTCTTATTCAAGCTATTATTATCTTATTCTATAAAATCAAAAATCAAATGAAAAAGATGAAACCTTGTGAAGAGTAGATAATATATTATAAAATCTCGTCGTTTGTATCTGATATTTATTAGATAAATGTTAATTCGAAGAAAAGTGGGGGGTTTTGCGGGTGATATCTCCACTCTGGCA
>Ga0209536_100000832_pt1 | contig 51071 bp, 43 predicted proteins | sample DeeMarSeWOR28_12_FD_187461 | JGI IMG/M metagenome (GOLD analysis project Ga0209536, IMG submission 187461) | Marine sediment microbial communities from White Oak River estuary, North Carolina - WOR-2-8_12 (SPAdes) (version 2) | ecosystem: Environmental > Aquatic > Marine > Intertidal zone >...
TAGCAATAATCTATGTTGGACTTAATGAGAATGATAAGGCTTTTGAATGGCTGGAAAAAGCATATGAAGAACATGATTCAATTTTACTTTATTTATATTCACAACCTGAATTTGATCCCATTCGCTCAGATCCACGTTTCAAATCCCTGTTAAAAAAAATAGGATTGCCTGAAGACTAAAGGTTTATCATGAACAACCAAACCAAATCCTCCACAATTACTTACACAGTCATTGAGATTAGTGATGATGAGTTAGGGTTAACTATCATTGATAATGCTAGCGATAGAATTAAAAGAATACGTCAACGATATCTTGAAGAAAAAACAGTAATATCCATAGAACGAGCTCGTTATTACACAGAAAGTTGGAAAGAAACTGAGGGAGATTTTATAGGAGTTCGTGTTGCTCTAGCGATGAAGAATGTGTTTAAAAAGATGAATTTTAATGTTGATCCTGATGATAGAATTGCTGGGACATGGACTGAACATTTCTTGGGTACTCCTATTGATATTGAACGAGGATTATTTAACCAAGTCTTTGCTGTTGAATTAGATAAAAAAAAGATGAAACGATTCAATCTAAAAGAAAAAAACAGTGCTGAAATAATTGATTTTAAAACCTTTAAATTTAGGGGAAAAAGATGGATAGAACACCCAAATAAGGCTGTAGATTTAGCCGTAATCGTTTTAACTATTTTTAAAAATATTGATAGACTTGATATCGGTATTAAACCAGTAGAAAACAGAATTGATGACTATATCGCTTCCGCAGAATGGCTCCAAAAGTATAAGGTTGATCAAGGAGATCAAATATTTACATTAGGTTTGGTTCCGTATTTATATACACCGGACGCACCCAATCTTGTCCTCTCACGATTTGGTACAATAGCTCTTTTACTTCAAAATGAAATTTTATTGCCAGGTGGAAAACAAAAAGCCTATTTCATAGACTGCCAAGCGTTTGGTGGAAATAGCGGAGGACCTGCGTATGTTCTAATTGAGCGATCAGAATCTGGTGCACTGATAGCTGGATGGAGATTCGCTTTGCTCGGAGTTGTAACGGAATTCGTACCAAGTCCTTTAAGAATGCAAAAAATTAAAACAAAACAATCTGGGGAAAATGAAAAATTTCTTCCATTGGAAAATACAGGTATTACTAAAGTGGTTCCAATCGACTATTTACTCGATATTGTTTTTTCTGATGAGCAGAAAGAATTTAGAAAAAAAATTGCCAAAAAAGATAAATCAAAACCAATTCAAAAATCAGATGAGAATTAACCTCTAACCTTATCCTTATCCATTATGTGAGAAGGCGTTTAAATACCTTTTGAAAGGGTCGATAATTCCAACCGTTGATTATGATAAATACCCAAAGATCCTATGAACATTGAGCACTTTGAAAAACAAGTTGCTAATCCTGAACGGTGGCCTTGTAAAATTGCTGATTTTATAACTTTTCACATCTGTTACAGCTGTGTTGATACCTGCTATCACCCTCCTAAAATCTTTGCGATATACAGATGATCCCAGCGCAAATTGAAGTCTCACTGAATTAATTGAGATATTACCCGCCTTCTTTCAAAAAAGAACAGACATAAATAATTGTTTAATTTTATTGTCTTCTGCTGCCTAATATTTTTTTGTGTCTGTTGGGTATGAGGTTGGGTATTAAATTTTTTGCCAAATAAAATAGGGTTTAAGAATTCTCCTAAACCCTTTATTTCATTGTGGTAGCGGGGGGCGGATTCGAACCACCGACCTTCGGGTTATGAGCCCGACGAGCTACCAGACTGCTCCACCCCGCATCAGATGATCTTTAAATTTGTAAACATGAACCACTAATATTAGTCAAAAAGTTTCGTCTGTCAAGATTTTTCCAACTAAGCCATGGAATGCATTTAAAAATCTTATGGTTGGGTGAGCAATTGTTGGATCAAGTGTTTTAGACGGCGATATTCTTGAGCGGATAAATTTGCCTGTTTGGATCGCAAAAGCACCTGCTTTGTCCTACCTGTATGTCCGCTTAGGATTTCAATGGATGATTTTGGAACCCCGAGCAATTTGGCCAGAAATGTGGTACACATCCGGTTTGCAGCATTATCAACAGGTGGGGCGGTGAGCTTGATTTTTAGCGCATCACCATGAAGACCGGAGATGGTATTTTTTGATGATCTGGGTTGGACGAAGACCTTGAAAATAACGCCTTCTGGATTTTTTTTGATTTTTACCATCTATTTTCACCAGACGGGGGGGCACAGAGAAATGAAAATTATTTATTTTTTATATTGTTAATTATTTGGGTGGATGAAATTTCTTCCGTAATTGGAATTAATTCAATCTGTCCACCATACGTTTCGACAATTTCCCTTCCAAATACCGCTTCAGATTTGTAATTGCTGCCCTTTGTCAACACATCCGGACGGATAGTTTTAATTATTTTATCCAGTTCATGGGTGGAAAAAACCAGCACATAATCTACGTTATCCATGGCGCTCAAAATCCGGACGCGTTCATCGGAATTGATGACTGGTCTTCCGGCACCTTTTAGACGACTAACCGATTCATCATCATCAATGGCGACGATCAGAACATCGCCAAGCTCCTTCGACGCTGACAAGAGTTTTATATGACCCACATGCAACAGATCAAAACAACCATTCGTCAATACAATCCGCTTGCGGTCTTTTTGAAGTCTTTTGCAGAGCTCTGAGAGTTCGTTTAATGTTTTGTATTTCGAATCCTTGTTTTCGGGAAATTGCGTTAATGCCTGTTCGAGTTCTTTCCTTGTAACCGGTGCCGTACCGACTTTGCCAACTACAATCCCGGCGGCCGCGTTTGCAAACCTGATAGCCTCATGAAAGGCTAATCCGGCTGCGAGAGATATCCCCAACACCGCTATGACAGTGTCTCCAGCACCGGAAACATCGTAAACCTCGCGAGCCCGTGTGCTGACTTTAACAGGCTCCCGGTCGGGTTCAAAAAACATCATTCCATCTTTGCCGCACGTAATCAAAAGATTTTGGATGCCGACTTCTTGAATGAGAAAGTTGCCTGCATCTTTAAGAGTTTGATCATCGACAATTTCGATACCGGATGCCAATGAGGCTTCTTTCTTGTTGGGAGTGATCAACGATACGCCCGAATACTTCGAAAAATCGAGACCCTTGGGGTCGGCGATGGTCATTTTATCGAAGGTTTGAGCAGTTGAGATCAGTTTGGCTATTAGAGAGCGCGTGACCACGCCTTTGCCGTAATCTGAAATCAGGATGACGTCCACCTCAGGAATTATAGTCTTGGCGAGTTCGATGAGGGATTCAAAGGTTGGGGGGGAAATTTCATTTTTTGTTTCTCTATCAATACGCAAAACCTGCTGATGCTCAGCAATGATTCGTGTTTTTTTGGTTGTCAGCCGCCAGGATTCCTCAAAGATGCCGCGCGTGTCGACCCCAAGTTCGCTTAAAATATTTCGGAGGAGTTTTGCATCAGGGCCCGTTCCGGTGACACCGAGCACCGACACCTTGGCTCCAAGAGTCACCAGATTTTTGACGACATTTCCAGAACCCCCCAAGGTGTACTCTTCATTTTTGACCGATACAACCTGAACAGGTGCTTCCGGTGAGATCCGGTCGACATTTCCCCAGACATATTCATCGATCATCAAATCACCGATGACCAGCAGGTGGCAATTGCTAAATTTTGAAAAATCGAAGTTCATGGCAAGATCGCCTTTGGTTTGGAGGTAGGAAAACCCATCTGCTTGTAAGCCGGTATACGCTAGCTTAACATCCTGTAGTCTATGATACTTCAGCTCTGTACCGTTTTTTTTATTATTTCTCTGATAAAATCGGGAGGACGAACTACTTTGCCATCACGGTTGACACACGGATGTTTGGTATATCCTTGGGCTAAAAGCGTTTTACCATCTTCTTTATAAATGGTGTAGTCGAATTTGATTCCTGCTTTAATTTTGGTATCTAAAGATGTCTCTATCACCAGGACGTCGTCGTATTTTGCCGGTGTCGAATATTTGCAATACGTCTCGGAGACGGGAAGAAAAATTCCATGTTCTTCCACCGCTTTATATGAAAGGCCTAACGATCTGAACATTTCGCTGCGGCCAATTTCAAACCAGCGAAAGTAATTGCCATAATAGGCCTGACCCATGTTGTCGGTATCTCCGTATATGACACGATATGTTGTCCGATAGCGCAACATATGCACTCTCTTTTCTTCGACGCTTCGACGCCTGACAGGAATTCGGCCGTCTATCGTCGGCGGTTTATTGTGTCGCGAAGTCGTTTTTGCAGTTCATCGTAGTTAAAGGCAGTCGAAAACTCGCTATACTCCTCTTTCACATTAGCGGGAGGTCGATACAGGATGGCATGATCGGCAGCCTGGAGCATCGTGATGTCGTTATAGGAGTCGCCAATGGCGATGACATCGTATTTCAGGCTTTTTAATGCATGCACAACCTTCTGCTTGCCGTCTTGCTGGCGCAGATGGTATCCGGCAATCGAACCGTCGATTGCAATCGATAAGGTGTTGCAAAATAGGGTAGGCCACCCTAATTTTTCGATTAACGGACCGGCAAATTCAACATATGTGTCGGATACAATGATGACTTGCACCTCGGATCGCAGCCAATTGAGAAACTCAAGGGCGCCTTCCAGCGGTTCCATTTTGGCGATCACCGATTGAATATCTGCAAGCTTAAGATTGTTTTTATCCAGGATGTCCAAGCGATATTTCATCAATACATCATAATCAGATATATCACGTGTGGTCAGTCTGAGGTCTTCAATTCCGGTGATTTCGGCCACATTGATCCAAATCTCAGGGGTAAATATGCCTTCTAAATCAGAACACACGATGTCCATGTCAATTCAATGTTTCCTTTCTGTACTCAATCCATTTCCTCGTCTTCGATCCGAATTAGAACCGGTTCATCCCCAACATCATCCAGAGCACGTATTTCTGTTAACGCCTGCTTAACGTTCGCTTCTTTTGCCAGATGGGTGAGCATGACCACTGGAACCGAGCCGGTTGATTTACGTCCCTTTTGGTGAACAGACTGGATGCTGATTCCATGCGTTCCCAATATACCGGAGATCTTCGATAATACTCCGGGGCGATCAAGAGCGGCAAAGCGAAAATAATAGTGTGTTATTAGGTCATCGATTGGCAGGATCGGGATATTACAGATTTTGTCCCTCTGATACGAGAGCGCAGGAACACGAACGGCCCCGCCGGAGAGAAGATTCCGGGCAATGTCTACGGTATCGCTGATAACCGCACTGGCCGTCGGCATCATTCCGGCACCGTGGCCATAATGCATAATATCCCCGACAGCATCCCCGGAAACCATAATGGCATTTAGGGTACCATTGACATTGGACAGCAAATTGCTGAAGGGGATCATGGTGGGATGAACCCGTGCTTCCACCCTGTTATCGGTAATTTTGCTGATCGCCAAGAGCTTAATACGATAACCGAATTGTCCGGCAAACTCGATATCTAGCGGAGTAATTTTGGAAATACCCTCGATGTAGACATCATTTAAATTGATCTCCATTCCGTAGGCTAGAGCAGAGAGTATCGCGGTTTTATGGGCCGTATCAAATCCTCCCACATCCAGAGTCGGATCCGCTTCCGCATATCCCTTTTGCTGGGCTTCGGCCAGGGCTTCTTCAAATGTGACGCCCTCATCGGTAATTTTTGACAAAATATAGTTACACGTGCCGTTTAAAATTCCAATCATTGCGTTGATGGTGTTTCCCACCAGCGACTCCCGTATGGATTTAATGATCGGCATGCACCCGCCGACACTGGCTTCAAACGCCAGATCAACCCTTTTTTCAGCGGCGGCCCTGAATAATTCGTTTCCCTGACTGGCCAACAACGCTTTGTTGGCGGTGATGATATGTTTGCCCCTGCCAATGGCCTCCAGTATGAGATCTTTGGCGATACCTTCGCCACCGATCATTTCGATAATAATGTCGACCTCAGGGTCTTCCACGACTTTATGGGCGTCATCGATGAAGATTCCGTCACCAAACCGAATTCCTCTATCGGTTTCGGTATCGATGTCGGCAACCCATTTCACATTCAGGTCGGCACCGACCCGGGCCGCAAGTAATTCTTTTTTTTCAAGAATGATCTTTGCCACGCCGGTTCCGACGGTTCCGCAGCCGAGCAAGCCGATGTTTATTTGTCTCATAGACCATTTACTCCTTTGGGTTTATGCTTTTTATAGAATTTTCCGGATCCCCCGAATCGCTTGATTGATGCGCATAGGATTTTCGATCAGTGCAAATCGAACGTAGTCATCTCCATATTCGCCGAAACCCAGACCTGGAGATACGGCGACTTCGGCCTCTTGGATTAAAAATTTGGAAAATTCCACAGAACCCATCTTTCTGTATTTTTGGGGAATTTTGCCCCAAACGAACATTGTTCCTTTAGGGCTTGGTATTTCCCAACCGAGTCGATCTAAGCCGCTTACAAGCGAATCGCGTCTTTCTTTATACGTGCGGCAAACGTCTTCCACACAATCATAAGGGCCGTTTAACGCAATAATCGCGGCTATTTGAATCGGTTGAAAAATGCCGTAATCGAGATAGCTCTTGATTCGCTTCAATGCTGCCACGGTTTCAGGGTTGCCAACACAGAATCCGACTCTCCACCCCGGCATGCTGTAGCTTTTGGAGAGCGAAAAGAATTCGACCGCCACATCCTTGGCGCCTTTTGCCTGCAATAAGCTCGGTGCTTTATACCCATCAAAAACCAGATCGGCATATGCAAAATCATGAATCACTAAAATATCATGCACCTTCGCATAATCCACGATTTTTTCAAAAAAGTCACCGTCAACAACCTCCGTGGTCGGATTATGGGGGTAGGAGATGATTAAAATTTTCGGTCTTGGCCACGTCTGTCTGGTAGCACTCATGAGATTGTCGAAAAAATCATGGTCAGGTCCCACCGGGATACCCCTGACATCTCCACCGGCGATTATGGCTGAATAGGGATGAATTGGATAGGTTGGATTGGGTGTGAAGACAACATCACCCGGTCGGATCGTGACCAGAATCAAATGCGACATTCCCTCTTTCACTCCGATGGTCACAATCGCTTCGCGATCAGGGTCAATCTCAACATCGAACCGCCGTTTATACCAGTCGGCGATCGCCATGCGAAGTTTGGTGATCCCCATGGATGCTGAATATCTGTGGTTATGAGGCTTTTGGGCCGCCTCAATCAGCTTGTCAACAATGTGGGGCGGGGTAGCAAGGTCGGGGTTGCCCATACCTAAATCGATGATGTCTTTTCCGGCCCGCCGAGCTTGCATTTTGATCTCGTTGACGGTTGCAAAGACGTACGGCGGAAGACGATCCAGTCTGGCAAATTTCGACATGAGAATTACTCCTAAACATTCAGTGATATATTTCGCATAAAAAGCGAATAATACAACCCTGGCTTTTCGAAGTCAAAAAATTTGTTTTGACTTTTAAGCCGGATACGTCTAATTTTCAAGCACTTTTCTTAAGCCAGCGACTTTAAACGGGAGATATCGATGACCAATTCGATAACTTATGCAGATGCCGGTGTGGATATAGATAAGGCCAATAAACTGGTAGATGCTATCAGCAAAATTGCAAAACAGACTTCGATATCCGGCGTCATGGGAGACATCGGCGGTTTTGGCGGGCTTTTTTCATTAAACATTGCGAATATCGACAGGCCGGTTTTGGTCAGTTCAACCGACGGCGTCGGTACCAAGCTAAAAATAGCGTTTATGCTTGACAAGCATGATACCGTAGGCATCGATCTGGTGGCCATGTGTGTTAATGATATTATCGTCCAGGGCGCCACGCCCCTTTTTTTCCTTGATTATCTTTCTATGGGTACATTGGACAACCAGCGGGCTGCGGATGTCATCAAGGGAATCGGTGAAGGCTGCAAACAGGCCAAATGCGCCCTTCTGGGCGGTGAAACCGCGGAGATGCCCGGATTTTATCAAGCGAACGAATATGATCTTGCAGGCTTTGTTGTCGGCATTGTCGACAACGATAATATCATTGACGGAACTTCTATTCGATTCGGAGACAAACTTATCGGAATTGCTTCAAGCGGGCTGCACAGTAACGGGTTTTCCTTAGTACGGAAACTATGCTTTGAAGTCTTAGAGTTGAAAATCGATGCCTACATACCGGAGTTGGGTAAACCCCTTGGTGAAGAACTACTGACCCCCACGAAGATCTATTCAGAACCGATTTTGAGGATCTTGAAAGACACACCGATTAACGGACTTGCTCATATTACCGGAGGGGGTATTGTAGACAACATACTCCGGATTTTGCCGAAAACGTGTAATGTAGTGATCCATAAGGAAAGCTGGGATATACCGCCGATATTTCCATTTCTGCAGCAAGCGGGTAATATATCAGAGTATGAAATGATGCGGACATTTAACAATGGAATCGGAATGATTGCCATTGTACCAGATAAAGCCACCGAAGAAATCCTGCAGCGATTGGGGGCCATGAATGAAAACGCCTTCCTAATAGGTGAGATTCTTAAGTGTAAAACGCCCGGTGAGCGCATCATATGGGACTAGATATGGACATAGATAAAGAATCCAAGCTGCAAAAAATGCCATTGATAAGCAGGTTGTGCAGACAATTTTTGCATTTTATCGAGTGGATCGCCAAGGGACACAGGGGCAGTCCACCTTGCGTCGGTTGAGGCAGCAGCAAGCAGAGCACCAGGAAGGTGTCTCGATAGCAAAGACAGACTTCGGATGAATATTCTGGGTATTGAAACATCCTGTGATGAAACCGCGGCAGCGGTTGTGAAAGACGGAAGTACAATACTTTCCTCGATTATCTCCTCTCAGGTTGATATTCACCATCGTTATGGTGGAGTTGTTCCCGAGCTGGCATCCAGAAAGCATATCGAAGCAATTGTGCCGGTGGTTGACGAAGCCCTGACTGAAGCAGAACTATCCATAACTGATATTGATGCAATTGCCGTTACTCGGGGGCCCGGCCTGGTGGGTTCGTTATTAGTTGGGTTTTCCTTTGCCAAAGCATATGCGTATTCGCTGGATATACCCTGGGTGGGTGTCAATCATTTGGAGGGCCATGTAAATTCAGTGTTTTTAGAGCCGGTTCCACCATCGTTTCCATTCGTCGCGCTTTTAGCTTCCGGTGGGCATACGAGCATATACCACGTTACGGGTCATACCCAAATGGAATTGATGGGTCAAACCCGGGACGACGCCGCGGGTGAGGCATTTGACAAGGTGGCTAAAATGCTTGATCTCGGATATCCGGGAGGACGTGTTATTGACCGTATTTCTAAAAATGGCGATCCTGCCAAAATACCCTTTACCCGACCATACCTTGACAAATCTAGTTTTGACTTCAGTTTTAGCGGGATAAAAACGGCGGTGAACCGCTATATTATGAATCACCGCGATCGCTATAAGGATCAGATCCCGGATATTGTAGCCGGATTTCAAGAATCGGTTGTTGATGTCCTATCCTACAAGGCTATCCATGCGGCGATGGAAAAGGGTTGCCGTCATTTGGCGCTGGTGGGAGGTGTGGCTGCAAATTATCGGTTGAGAGAGAGACTCATACGCGATGCCGGTCTTGATGGAATAACCGTTTATGTGCCTTCAATTCGCCTTTGTGGAGATAATGCCGCGATGATCGCAGCCACAGGGTACCATTATCTGATGGCCGGTATGCTGACGAAACTTGATGCCGATGTCTTCTCAAGATCGAGATAGATTGGGGGGGCAGCCCGGTCGCTGCCACTGCCGTTTTTCCGCCTTAGGAAGGGTTCAGTTTAATCTTCGGAACTTTCGGTCTTTGAGAGTTCCGCTCTCAACGTCTAAACTGAAATCGTAGCCCCTAAATATTTTTCTTTCACCCTCATAATTCTCTCAACTGATTCTATCCCTTTTGCTCTCATCTCTGGCGAGTCCGTTAATTTTTTTAAGATCTCTTTGTGTGCGATCTCGATGTTCGGCCCTCTGTGGCAAATAAGGGCAATGTCGATTTCGGCTTGAAGCGTCCGCTGGATTACGGTGCGAATATCGTATTTTTTTACGATTGCACCCATATCGAGATCATCGGTTAAAACAACACCATTAAAGATCATCCGCTCTCTTAAGAGCTCCTTTGCAATTCGGCATGAAAGACTGGCCGGCCATTCAGGATCGAGTTTTTGATAAAGAATGTGTGACAGCATAACGCCGGATACGTTGTGACGGATGCCGTCGCGGAAGGGTATGAGATCGTAACGCTCAATTTCAGATAAATCTGCGTCAAGGACCGGCATATCCTGATGGGAATCTAAAGTTGTCCGACCAATTCCCGGAAAATGCTTGGCAACCGCGATGATGTTGTTTTGCTGCAGATGGTCTATAATTTTTACACCGAGGCGCGAAACCCATTTCGGATCACTGCCGAATACCCTTCCGGACATAATACTGTTGACATCTTTCGGTGCCACATCAAGCACTGGTGCCATGTTCATGTTAATGCCCACCCGCGATAGCTCGGATGCTGTCACCGCGGCGAAATGAATGGCATCCTCCTCATCGTGTATATGTGGGTTTCCGGGAAACTGGGTGAACGGCGCTCTCAACCTAGCAACTTCTCCGCCTTCCTGATCAACGGCAATGAACAGCGGGGGCTGCCCGCATTGTCGGGCATAATCCTGAATCGAATTACACAAGGTTGCTATTTGGTCCGGTTCTTTCAGGTTTCTTGAAAAAAGTATGATTCCTCCGATGTTGATATGATCAATGAGTGATTGAAGATCCCGATTGAGGTGGGTACCATTAAATCCAATCATTAACCGCTGTCCGGCCAATTGGTTATCCGACAATTTGACTGGTTCCATTAATTTATTTCCGCTGGTATCGTGACGAAGAAATTGCTTGTTAAAGGCCCCTTCTTCAGAGTTGAGTCATGCTAGATGCGCAACCACCCAACCCCCTATCACCATGGTTTACATCAAGCAAGCGAAATATTGGCGATAAATGGAAAGGGCAGGTCGGTTGGGTGTTGATTTAATTCGACAGCAAATTCGTCATAGGATATAATTGACCCGGATTATTCTTGGAAAATCTCAGCATTTTTTGGATGAGGTTATTTACTTTGGCTTTGGGAAGCGGTTTGGAGAAGAGGTGACCCTGTCCGTATTGACAATTCATTTGCAGAAGGGTTGCGTATTGTTCCGGAGTTTCCACTCCTTCAGCCACCACAACCATATTAAGCCTGTGAGCCAATGAGACAATGGCTTCCGTGATGTTTCGATTTCCATCAGGTTGATTCTGAATTCGGGATACAAAGCCGCGGTCCACCTTGAGGGTATCAATCGGCAAGCGCTGCAAATAGCTCAGCGAAGAATATCCGGTGCCGAAATCGTCAATGATGATATGTACTCCAAAATCTTTCAGACGGTGAACCAGTCGCACTGTTTCTTCTGCATCGTCCATTAAAGCGGTTTCAGTAATTTCCAGTTTCAGTCGATCGGGCGGGATTTTGGTTTTCTCAAGAATATCCTTGATATCTGTCAGCAAACTGGGTTGCATAAAATGTTTACTGGATATATTGATATTCATGGTTAAGGTTTGCAGTTCCCCTATTTGCTCTTGCCATCCTTTCAGCTCGGTGCACGCTTCTTCGACGATCAGGCGGGTGATGGGAATGATCAGACCCGTTTCTTCGGCAATTGAAATAAAGGAATCCGGATAAATCAAGCCCAGTTGAGGATGTTTCCAGCGAATCAATGCTTCAAAACCAACCGGGGATGCTGTTTCTAGGGCTACAATCGGCTGATAGTGTGTTTCAAACTCCATTTTTTGAATTGCATTTCTTAAGTCCGTTTCTCTTTGAAGCAGGTGCAGGGCTTTTTGGTGCAACCTTTTATCAAATACCTTAAACTGCGCTCTACCATTTTCTTTGGCATGGTACATGGCTGCGTCAGCATCTCGAATGATATCTTGGGGTAGAAGGTAATCTTTTGTGTTCATCACCACGCCGAAACTGGCCGGTGCAAAAACTTCCTTGCCTTTGAGCATAAACGGCTGTTTGAGTTCCTGTTGCAGCCTTTCGGCAACTTGGCTGGCATAATCACCATCTTCAATGTCTTCAAGAAGGATGACAAACTCATCTCCTCCGAGACGTGCCAGCGTGTCCAGATCTCTCAGCGAATTTTGAATTCGATTGGCGAAGGCAATCAAAAGATTATCACCCACATTGTGGCCGAGGCTATCATTTACAAGTTTAAAGCGGTCAATATCCAAATATAATACGGCAAAATGATAGTTTGGCCGCCGCTTTGTGCGTTTAATGGCCATGTTCAGATGTTCCATGAACAAAGCACGGTTGGGCAAATTAGTGAGCGTATCATGGAAGGCTTGGTGATAGATCTGGCGCTCGGCATCTTTAAGATCAGAGATATCGGTTAGAGATGCGACACTTTTTTCGGTACGGGGTATAGGTGCAATCGTAATCAATATATCCTTTGGCTGCTTGAACTTGTCGACAAACTTGAATTCGAAATGTTTCTCACTTGACAAGAATTCCGCATCACTTGAAATTTTGCGATGACTTTTTTCATCGATAAAATCCAGAAAAGATTTTCGATATTCGATTTCATCTTTGCTGTAACCCGACATGTTTATGAAGACGGAGTTAGCTAACGATATGGTCTTGTCGTGTTCGATGATGATGGTGGCCGCCCCGGTGTTTTCAAATATAGTTCGATATTTCAACTCAGATTCACGCAACTCTTTGGTCCGCTCTTTGACTTTTTGCTCTAAATTTTCATTGGCCTCGCGCAAAGCAGATCTGGACCGATTGATATTGTTTATCAGTAATTGAGTAAAAAAGCTGATCATTAATATCATGGCGATGGTAAAGAAAATGCTCAGATCTTGACTGGCGGTCACTGATTTTTCAAAATAGTAGTATAAAATCGAAACTCCGGATCCAATAATAACAAGTCCGATTTCATTTACGGTAATCGCCTTTTTTTTATCGTCCATTCAACTCCTCAGGCATGAATAGTGTCAACGCAAGTACTATTTCAGCCTCATTTCGGAACGAATTTGTTTCCTTAGACCTATATTATTTGTATATCGGTTGGTTGGACGGTAAACTTGAATATTATTGGGAAATTATACGATTCAAGAAGGCATTTTTAGAGGTTTTCTGAACCGTATTCCTGTTTAAGCTTGATGCGGATGGTCGGGTGGCGTTTGGGCGGGAATTGACAGTCGTCTTTGAATCCGCAATCTAGCCTTTAGTAGATTCGTAGCATCGTCGTTCCATAAACGTCTGGGTCTGTTTATCCCATACAGCTTCATTTTCGTGAATGAATTTAGGAGGGCCCTCCCAGGCACCGCACGCTTTAACTACGGTTTCTCCAAGGTTAAACTTGCGGCCGCAGGCGACGCAGCCTTCGGCATTGAGGACGTTCAATTTCTCGAGATCAATAAGAAACGTTTGTTTTTTTCTTTCTGAAACAGTCATGATTCATTCCTTCGGCACCGTAACTATCAGAACCATTGTATAATCACTGTGTGGTCAAACCTAAATCCGGATCACCTCGATCCGCCGCAGGATCACTTTGGTTAGCGTTGTGTTGCCGTCGTGCGTTGTCATTGAACATAAGAGGGTAGGACAGATATGTCAAGTTAGGGTTACCTTAATCGAGGTGTCATTCTATTCGATCTACATGCTGGATGGGAGATCGGTGTATTCGATTTTCGAATTTACGAAACTCTGGTAGCAACTTATCTCTTGTAGGGTTACTCCAAAGCCGGGTCCTGAGCCTGGTTGCATTATTTTTGCCCCAGTTGGTATTTGCGGACCGCCCGATTATGCTCTTGGAGATTTGTGGAAAAATGGTGGGTGCTATCCTTTTTGGATACAAAATAGAGAAATGCGGTATCTTCCGGGTAAAGGGCGGCCTTCAGGGATTCACGCCCCGGATTTGCTATGGGGCCTGGAGGCAGTCCTCGAATTTTATAGGTGTTGTATGGCGTCGGGGTGGCAAGATGTTTGCGGGTCAAATTGCCGTCAAAATTTTTTATACCATAAATGACGGTTGGATCCGATTCGAGACGCATCCGTTTACGCAGACGGTTGTGAAAGACGGATGATATTAGCGGTCGTTCGAAAGCTGCGCCGGTTTCTTTCTCGATAATGGAGGCTAGGGTGACCACTTGATGCACCGACAATCCCAATTCCGTGGCCCTGGCTTTCCATTCGGGGGTGAAGACCGATTTAAACCGACTGACCATGGTTGAAACGATACTGTCAATGCCTGCGTCTTTGGGGAAGTGGTAGGTATCCGGAAACAGGTATCCTTCAAAGGTATCTGCGTTCAACCCTTTTTTGTGTACGAAATTGGTATCCGTTGCTGCTTTGATAAAATCCCCCTGAATACCCAGACCGGCGTCGGCAACCAGATCGGCAATTTGATGAATGTTATATCCTTCGGGAATGGTCAGTTTATAAAGCTTAACTGCCCCCTTTACCATTGTCGACAGAATTTCATTCGGCGACATGGCTTTGGAAAGCAGATATTCTCCCGCTTTCAGATTCGTGTCGTATTTTTTTAGACGGGCAATGAGGATAAACCGGAAGGGGCTTGCAATGATGCCTGCCTGTTGCAGGGTGATTGCGGTTGCCTTTAGGGTTTGACCTGGACGGATATTAACGACAATCGGGCGGCCAACGTCAGCTAGGGGTTGATCGGCATAGCGCCAAATATCGACTATCGCTATGACGGCGATACCGCCTAACACGGCAATGGTAATCAAAAAAACTAGAGATAGTTTCTTCAATCGCATATAGATTACCTCTGGGTATTGCAAGTGATGCGACGATGACTGGATTTTCTAATAAGCATATAAAAAATGATAGCGGATTGTCAAAGATGTAATTATCATGAGCCTTCGTGTGCAAGAGATCTTCGTGTCCGGCGAACAATAAACCCTAAACGGACCCAATCAAAGCAAACAAGATAAAAGGAGACGATTGTCTGTCGACAGTTGTTTTGCTTGACTTTATCAAGGCAACCAACTATTTATCAGAGTTTAAAAACTCGAAACTTCTCGTTTTAAGGGTATTTTCTGTGAGATGATTTGCGATAGTGCTGAGAGGGGTCACTGATGGGGAAACCAAAGCTAAAGCACCATCACATAAATCGGGATTGGTGCAAGGGTTGCGGCATTTGTGTGGAATTATGTCCGAAAAAAGTCTTGGAATTGGATGATACGGACAAGGCCATAGCAATGAAACCACAAGATTGTATCTGCTGCAAGCTCTGTGAACTCCGGTGTCCAGATTTTGCGATCGAAGTTGAATCAGAAGAATAAGGAATCGTGATGACCAATCATGTAAAATTTATTCAAGGCAATGAAGCTTGTGTTGAAGCCGCCCTATATGCCGGACTTGACTTTTTTGCCGGGTATCCGATTACCCCATCCTCAGAAATTGCTGAGGTATTGTCGTCCAGACTTCCCCAAGTCGGCGGCAAATTTATTCAGATGGAAGATGAAATTGCATCATTGTGTGCTATTATTGGTGCTTCGCTGACCGGTCGCAAGGTCATGACCGCCACCAGCGGCCCCGGCTTTTCGTTGATGCAGGAAGCTCTCGGCTATGCGGTTATGGCGGAAATTCCGTGTGTGATTGTCGATGTTCAGCGCGGTGGACCCTCCACAGGTATACCCACCCATGGAAGTCAGGGAGATGTTAATCAGGCCCGCTGGGGAATCCACGGAGATCATGCGATCATTGCGCTAACGGCTTCCAACCACCAGGATGTTTTTGCGGTTACGGTTGAAGCATTTAATCTGGCGGAAACCTATCGTTCGCCTGTCATTTTACTGTATGATGAGATAGTTGCTCATATGCGAGAGCGCCTGGTAATACCCGAACCCGGGGAAATTCCCTTGGTCGATAGGCTAAGGACATCCGTTAGGGAAGGTGTCGATTACCATCCTTACCTTCCGCGCGAAGACGGCCGTCTGCCTATGTCGGATTTCGGCGGGGTACACCGTTACAATGTCACCGGTTTGGTACACGACATGTGGGGCTTTCCGTCCAGCGAGCCGGGAATCGTCCATGGGTTATTGCGACATCTGGTGGACAAGATCGAAAACCGAGTGAACACTATGGCTCGTTATAAAGAATACTACTTAGAAGATGCAGAACAATTGCTGATTTCATACGGATCTGCAGCACGATCGGCACGGCATGTGGTGGAAAGAAGACGCCTCAGGGGAGAAAGCCTCGGTTTGCTTGAGTTGCAAACACTGTGGCCGTTTCCGGCCGACATCGTGCGTGAAAAATGCGCGAAAGCGAAGTCGGTTGTGGTTGTTGAATTAAACATGGGCCAGATTATGCACTCGGTGAAATTGGCTGTGGATCAACCCGACAAAGTGTTTTTGGCCAACCGTATCGACGGGATGTTCATCACCCCCACAGATATTTTGAATATTTTGCGGTTGATCCAGGGAAAGGGGGTCTGAACCATGGCAATCAAAGATTATTTAAGAGAACGCTTCTTCCCCCACCTATGGTGTCCCGGATGCGGTCATGGTATGGTCCTTAACGGGCTGCTGCGAGCGATTGAAAAATTGGGGATGAGTAAAAACGAAATCGTTATGGTATCCGGAATTGGCTGTTCGGCAAGAATTACCGGCTATGTCGATTTCCACACCCTGCACACGATTCATGGTCGCGCCCTTGCCTTTGCCACGGGTGTAAAACTCAGTCGACCGGAGTTGAACCTGATTGTTCCCATGGGGGATGGCGATGCTCTGGCTATTGGGGGAAACCATTTTATTCACGCCGCTCGCAGGAATATTGACATCACGGCAATCGTCATGAATAATCGGATATATGGCATGACCGGCGGGCAGTTTTCTCCTCTTTCCGGTGCCGGCATCCATGCTACGACGGCGCCTTTTACCAATATTGATAACAGTTTCGATGTCGTCAAATTGTCAAAGGCCGCCGGAGCTACTTTCGTGGCTCGAACCACAACCTATCATATCCAGCAACTAACTGAAATCATAAAACAAGCTATCCTTCACGAGGGTTTTTCAGTGGTGGAGATTTTATCCCAATGTCCAACTTATTTTGGCCGCAAAAACAAGGCTGGCGATGCGGTGGATATGGTGAAGTGGTACAAGCGAAATACAACCCCTATCGGCTCCCAAGCTAAAGAAGGCAATCCAGATTTAATTGAGCGGGGCATCTTCGTGCAAAAGGAGAGACCTGAATACTGTGACGAATATGAAAGAATTGTTGAAAATGCCATGAAAGGGCACTAGCAATGGAAAGATGCAGAATGGTTTTTTCGGGTTCGGGAGGCCAGGGGGTTATCACAGCCGCGATTATTTTGGCGGAGGCAGCCGTATTATATGAAAACCTGAATGCGGTGCAATCACAGTCTTATGGTGCGGAAGCCCGAGGCGGTGCCACGCGATCGGATGTCATCATTTCGGATTCAACGATACATTATCCCAAGGTGATTCAGCCCAATGTCCTGGTTTGCCTCACCCAGGAGGCTTACAACAAATTTTATCCCATCATTCGCCCCGGCGGTCTTTTAATCACTGATAATCGGTATGTTAACACAGAAAGAAAAGTTGATGCACAGCAGAGGGAGTTACCGATATCAGAGACCGTAATGGAAAAGATTGGCAAGCCTATTGTCATAAACATTTGCATGCTGGGTGTGGTGGTCAGCTTAACTGAGTTGGTGCAGCCGGCATCCATAATGAAGGTTCTCGAAACCCGCATTCCAGCTGACTTTTTAGACTTAAATCGCAGGGCTTTGGATTTGGGTTTAGCGCTCGCTGGTCACCAAAATAATTAGAAACTCCTGGTCATTGGTTCGAAAGGCTGCTAACTCCTCTAACATAATTAAATGCACTAAAATCTTGCCAGGAAACGAATCCCATATCTACGCTGACATACCAGGCAGCTGTGAAGGACCTGCGATCCGCGCTCCAAAGAGACTTCTGCTGCAAATCAAAAACAGGTTCAATGCAATATTCTTCTCCATGAGGTGTTTCGGTCAGGAGGGATATGAGTTCGTCGACGGTGGGCAGCCGCCAAGTCGTTCGTCTCCCATACCGATCACGGTTCATTTGATGGATATACATGTGTGCCTGTTGCCAATTCAAGGGATAATCCGATCCTGATTGCTGCCAGATCATACCGGTTGTATGGTCGGTGATAGTTGTTGCGACAAGATCAGGTTGAAACCTATTTTGCAGATGGTTTAGCGGACGCCACAACTCATCGATGGGAAAAACGCGGTGGGCATTTTGAGGATTGACCTTCATCGGTTGGCTTCTTAATTTAACTGGTTTTGATGATGCCGGCCTTTCAGGCGGCAACCTTGATTCGGTGACCCGACATATGTGTTCCTTTCTTTCCTTCCAAGCTTCGTCCAAAGCGTCTAGTTCACGCCGCATCTGTGAGGCGCTGCCGTATCTGCTCTCAGGTTTGACGGCGATGGAACACGCGATGAATCTGTCCCAGGATTCGTCCAGATCGGGATTAAGACCGCTTGGAGGATCGGGATTTTCCTCGGGTAGCCTTCCAGTAAGCATACGGTAAAGGGTTACGCCAACCGCATATAGATCCGCTCTGAAATCAACTGTCTCCGGATTGATTTCCTGTTCCGGGGCTGCATACCAAGGCGATCCGACCTTAAGGTTTGGCGGAGCGAAAACCGTTTCTCCTCTTAATTTGGAAAGACCGAAATCGCAAATCTTGACCATTTCTTGATCGTTTAGGAGAAGATTAAACGGCTTTATATCTCTATGCACCAGACCGGCATGATGAAGGCAAGCCAATCCGCAGAGAGTTTGGCGCGTATAATCGATTGCTTTATCCAACTTAATTATGCGGGATGGCCGATCCGTTCGGCTGGTTTCTCCGATCATCGTCGCCAGACTATTAAAGTAGTAATCCATAACATAGTACGGCCTGCCGTTAATTTCATCAAAATCCCAGATTTCAACGATATTGGGATGGCGCAGTTTCGCCAATTTGATTGCTTCAGATGTGAAAAGCTCCCGAATTTTGTCTAAACCAATTAAGTCTGCCAGCAAAGGGTCGGGATGAAGCAGTTTTAATGCTGCAATTTTTCGAATCACAGGTATCTCGACTTTGAACACCTTGCTCATCCCGCCACGACCCAGCAAACCTCGTATTTCATATTTACCGATTTTTTTCATGATACGAATTTAAAAGCTACCAGAGCCGTTGGGCGTGATTTTCCGGAAGGCCGGCCGCTTTTATTTTTTGAACCACAGCGGCAATGTCGTATGATATGAATTTAATTTCGATACTACTTTTAGAAGAATCCCAGATTGCGTATTTTGATGCATTGTTACCGTCGCGAGGCTGTCCGACACTGCCGATATTGATGATGTACTTCTTGCCGGCATCCAAAGCAACAAGGCCCTCGGATAGGTTCTTATACTCGAGATCACCACCATCATACTCGACGATTTCAAGAGCATGTGTATGTCCTACAAAACAGAGTCGCTCAGTCATTTCATCAAAAATTTTCTTTTTGAGAGCGTCGGATACTTGGAAAAAGTAAATTAGAGAGGAGTCGGGAGGAAAGCCGTGGACAAACCGGCATTGATGGTCAACACGATAAGGTTCAAGTTCTGCAATAAAGCGCATGGATCGCTTGCTTAACATGTCACGTGTTATAATCAGGGACCTTCGAGCAACCGGATTGAACCAGTTTAAATAGTCAGGATCGTTAACGGCAAGTTCATGATTTCCAATGATCGAGGGGATCCCCCGAGATTGGATTTCCTGAATGACACGTTCCGGTTCCGGTCCGTAGCCAATATTGTCCCCTAAACTAATGATCGAATCAACACTGGACCTATCAATGTCCTTCAGTACTTGTTGGAAAGCATCGAAATTTCCGTGAATATCGGAAATGATGGCGACTCTCATTATAGTCCTAACCCGTTTGAGCCGGAACAATATGGTTTACATCAAATGCGTTTTTATCAACCACGATTTAGATGTTTTTAAAAATAATGCTGCCGCAAGGCGTAAAATTAGTTCATTTGGCGTCAATTTACAATCACTTTAAAAGATTAACATACCACATGACCAGCTGAGGTCCGAAGAATATATACGCAATGCTGCCGATTGAGAGAAACGGACCAAACGGTACGGCCAACTTCATGCCTTTGCGGGTTTGAGCCATGACGGCCAATCCAGTCAAGGTACCCACCAGCGAGGATACAAATATCGTGAAAAGAACACCTTTCCAACCTATGATCGCGCCTATCATGGCCAGCAATTTGATGTCACCGCCCCCCATGCCCTCTTTTTTTGTGATCAGATTGTATGTCCACGCAACGAGAAACAGACTTCCACCACCAGCAATGATACCGAGTATCGAATCCACAAAGGTGGTATCCGACAAGACCAAACTGGCTGCCAAACAGATAGGGATGCCAGGGAGTGTAATACTATCTGGAATGATTCGATGATCCAGATCAATAAAGGTGACGATCAATAAGCTGGCAATAAATACGAAATATATAACGGCGTCAAGGGTAAGCCCAAATTTTAAATAACTCCCCAATGCAAATAGTCCTCCCAACAGCTCTATGATCGGGTAGCGCAACGGAATCTTTGTCTTGCATTGACGACATTTCCCCTGAAGAAACACATAACTGATGATCGGCATATTGTCGAAAAATCTGATAGGTGAGCCGCAACTGGGGCACATGGAACGGGGATGCACGATTGATTTGGAAACCGGTAAGCGGTAGATACACACATTTAAGAAGCTTCCAATACACAAGCCAAACACAAAAACGAACACCTCAATCAAATACGGTAGCATGTAAAATCCTTAGTATTCCCAGACGGTTATTCCATTATCCGGCGACCGGCAACAGACATTTTCAACCCTGGCGTCACTTTAAAGCCCCACGGTAACCCCTAGTCGATACACATCGGATCATTTGATTGATTTTGACATGTTTATCGAAAAAAACAAAGAAATATTGTAAATAAAGGTTTATGTATTATTTTTTAAGGTTACCCTTACAAGTGTATTGACACTACCTAAATGACCACGATTTTGTACGAGGTAGGGTCAATTTAGGTATCTCACCAAGCGTATAGTTTCGTGGAGCGACGATGGCCGAAACCGATAAAGACGATCTTATTAATATTATCGAAGATGATAATAAGGAATTAGAATTACCTACGACTCTCCCATTGATGCCCGTTCGTGATGTTGTGATTTTTACGGATATGCTGTTGCCTTTATTTGTGGGGCGCGAGAAATCGGTGCGTGCCGTACAGGAAGCTGTCAGTAAAGAGGGGTTCTTGTTCTTGGCGACCCAGAAGGATCCAACCATCGAGAACCCGACGACGGACGAAATATTTCACACCGGCACAATCAGTCGTGTATTGCGCATGTTAAAGCTTCCTGACGGCCGCGTGAAGGTTCTTGTTCAGGGATTGGCCAAGGCAACTATTCTCAGCTACCTCCGCAAGCGCGCTCTGTACCGAGTGAAAGTTGAGCTAGTTCCAGAACACGAAGTTAGTGATATTAGTATGGAAATCGAAGCCTTAATGCGTAATGTCCAAGAAAATACTGAAAAGATCATGGCCATACGTGGTGAAATTACAGGAGATATTGTCGCAATTTTACAGAGTATCGAAGATCCCGGCAAACTGGCCGATCTCGTTGCTTCGAATCTTAAATTAAAAATCGATGACGCCCAGATTCTGCTTGAAATCTCAGATCCACTAGACCGCTTAAGGAAAGTAAATGACCTTCTTTCCAGAGAATTGAAACTGTCTACCATGCAGGCAAAAATTCAGTCCGATGTCAAAGATGAAATCTCAAAAAGTCAGCGGGACCATTATTTGCGTGAGCAGGTGCGTGCTATATACAAGGAACTCGGAGAGCAGGACGAGCGAACGCAGGAATTAGATGACTATAGAAAAAAAATAAAGAAGGCCAAAATGCCCAAAGAGGCAAACACAGAAGCCGCCAAACAGCTTAAACGACTGGAGCAGATGCATCCCGATTCAGCAGAATCGACTGTGGTCCGCACGTATTTGGACTGGTTGGTGGATTTGCCATGGAGCAAGACATCCAAAGATGTGATTGACATAAAAAACGCGAAAAGAACGTTAGACCGTGATCATTACGGGCTTGAAAAAATTAAAGATCGTATCCTGGAGTATTTAAGTGTTCGCAAGCTCAATCCGAAGATGAAGGGACCTATACTTTGTTTTGTCGGGCCTCCAGGTGTCGGAAAGACATCGTTGGGGCAGTCGATCGCCCGTGCCATGAAGCGTAAATTCATCCGCATGTCCCTGGGAGGCATACGGGATGAGGCCGAAATTAGGGGGCATCGCCGAACATATATCGGTGCTCTGCCGGGACGCATATTGCAAGGCTTAAAGCAATGTGGTGCGAACAATCCGATTTTCATGATGGACGAAATTGACAAGCTGGGGGCTGATTTCCGCGGCGATCCATCCTCAGCACTGCTGGAAGCATTGGATCCCGAACAGAATTTCGCTTTCAGTGATCATTTTCTCAACCTGCCCTTCGATCTGTCCAAGGTTATGTTTATTCTTACCGCCAATGTCACCGATACTATTCCTTCTGCTCTACTCGATCGAATGGAGGTCATAACGCTTTCTGGATATACCGAAGAAGAGAAAATAGCCATTGCGTTTAAGCATCTCATTCCTCGGCAGATCAAAGAAAACGGATTAAAATCAAAAACACTCTCGTTGAGCCCGGGGGTATTGCGGCTGATTGTTTCCGAATACACGTCCGAGGCCGGTCTTAGAAATTTAGAACGCGAAATTGGCACCATTTGTCGCAAGGCTGCTCGACAACTTGCTGAAGGTGATAGGAAAATTTTTCAGATAACGAAAGGCAATTTGTCGAAATATTTAGGTATTCCCCGATATGTACCGGAGATGGATCAGGAAAAAAGCCAGGTTGGCTTGGCAACGGGGCTAGCGTGGACGCAGGTCGGAGGCGAATTGCTTTATGTTGAAGCCTCTTTAATCGGCGGCAAAGGTGAGTTAATTGTCACCGGACAACTTGGAGATGTCATGCAGGAATCAGCAAGAGCAGCGGTAACTTATGCGCGGGCCAATCTCAGCGCTCTCGGAATTGAAAAGAATAATTTTGAAAATTTGGACATTCATATTCATGTTCCGGCAGGGGCAATCCCGAAAGATGGGCCATCTGCAGGCATCGCCATGGCAACGGCCCTGATTTCTGCTTTAGCGGACCGACCGGTTCGTAACGACATTGCCATGACCGGTGAAATTACTTTGAGAGGCAGGATTCTTCCCATAGGAGGATTGAAAGAAAAAGCATTAGGTGCGCTGCGCGCGGGTATCCGAAAGGTGATTATTCCTGAAAAAAATAAAAAAGATCTCAGAGAAATTCCACAAAATGTTAAACGTAAAATTAAATTTATTCCTGTCAGGCAGATGGACGAGGTTCTGGAAAATGCCCTAGTGGACTGAAACTTGAAACCCAATGACAGGGCTTGGCGGGGCGAAATCTTGAGAGCAGAGAACAACGGTTGACCAAATGACGGTCCTATCTAGTCGGCCATGGGCCTCGCCTAGGTAATGATTGAATACCATGAAAATACTTGCGGTGGATACAGCCACGAAAAGCTGCAGCGTCGCTATCATCGATGAAGGATTGCTTCTGATTGAAATGACCACCGTGACGAATCAAACCCATTCTAAACATCTAATGGGCATCATTAAGACATGCATCGAGGCGTCCGGCTTGACGTTATCCAACATAGATGGGTTTGCAGTGACGACTGGACCTGGATCGTTTACGGGGTTGAGAATTGGTATCAGTGCCGTGAAAGGATTCGCCTTTGCTCAGCAAAAACCCATCATCGGGATTTCAAGCCTTGAGGCCCTCGCTTGGCAGTGCTCCCAGAGCACGTATGTCATATGCCCGGTATTAGATGCCCGAAAAAAGGAGGTCTATTACTGTCGATACCGTTTTGATCGAGGTGAGCTGAGAAAACTGTGCAGTGAGAACATTGGTTCTCCCGCCGAGGCCGTCTATGGTATAAAGGAGCCGTGCATCTTGGTGGGAAATGGAGCACATATATATCAGGATACCATTTTAAATGAGTTGGGCGACCTGGCAAATTTTGCGGCTTTAAGTCAACATGTTATTCGAGCCTCATCGGTGGCCAGTTTGAGTTTGGTTCGCTTTTCCGAAGGAAAAACAGATGATGTTGCGATGCTCGTGCCTCATTATATTCGAAAATCCGATGCTGAGATGAACATTTCGAAGAATTGATATTTGATTCAGGCATAGACCCAAGCTAAATTCCTGCTTGTCATTGACAAAAAACAATCGCCTTGGTAACTATAAAAATTTAAATTTGTTCCGGCGGTTTTATTGTTTAGTCATAAAATTCAGAAGGTTACATTTATATGCAAAAGTATTTGCGGTCTGACCCACCAAGCCAGACAGCGTTCTCCATCGCAAAAGCGGGATATCCTTTCATATGTGCTGCGGCGTTCATTACTGCGATCTTGGCTCTTTTAGGGCTTACCTCGCTAACTCTGATTGGTTTGGTCGTTTGCTTCGCTATCTGCTGGTTTTTCAGGGATCCGGATCGGATGATTCCTGACAGCGAGGGAGCAGTGGTATCCCCGGCGGATGGGAAAGTCATTTCAGTTGACCTTGTTGACAACAGCCCGTTCTATGAGGGAAATTCGCGCAAGATCAGCATTTTCATGTCTGTGTTCAATGTGCATGTCAACCGGATTCCGTTTAACGCGCAGGTGAACGAAATCAGATATTACCCTGGAAAATTTTTCGCTGCGAATCTGGAAAAAGCGTCTCTGCAGAACGAACACAACGCTGTTTTTTTGCAGATACAAGGCGGGAAACGAATATGTGTGGTCCAGGTAGCGGGTTTAATTGCGAGACGCATTATCTGTGAATTGGATCCAGGGGATGAGGTGATTCGAGGACAACGATTCGGGCTTATTTGCTTCGGTTCACGGCTCGATGTCTATCTGCCGACTGATTTAAAAGTAAACGTCGCGATTGGTGATACGGTAAAAGCCGGGACTTCCATATTAGGGCATATAACTTATTGAAACGATATTGATTTTTGAAGACCAACGTCATCACCTTTTTGGTTGATAAGAGACAAAAGGTCAGTCTTAAAAAGGAAATAACCACTATGGCAAAAAACAAAATCAATGTTGCTATCGCCGGGGCCACCGGAGCAGTCGGAAATCAAATGATAAACTGTTTGGAGATGACGGACTTGCCGGTCAACTCCCTAAGATTATTAGCCTCTTCTCGATCTGTTGGAAGAACATTAAAATTTAAGGGCGAACTCATCGCGGTGGAAGAGCTCAATGAGGATTCTTTTAGAGGATCAGACATTGCTTTATTCTCCGCCGGTGGCAGTACCAGCGAAAAATATGCGCCTTATGCTGCTCAAGATGGCTGTGTGGTTATCGATAATTCCAGTGCGTGGCGCATGGACCCCGATGTTCCGTTGGTCGTGCCGGAAGTAAATGCCCATGCCATTGCCCAGTATGCCAAAAAGGGAATAATAGCCAATCCCAACTGTTCAACCATCCAGATGGTGGTCCCCCTTAATCCGATCCACAAGAAATGGGGTATACATCGCATCGTCGTATCCACCTATCAGGCTGTATCCGGTACGGGCAAAAAAGCAATCGATGAACTCTTTGATCAGACTCGGGCAATGATTAATTTCCTGGACTATGAGAAAAAGATTTACCCGCATAGAATTGCATTTAATTGTTTACCTCATATTGATTCGTTTTTGGATAATGGATACACCAAAGAAGAAATGAAAATGGTAAATGAAACCAGGAAGATACTGGAAGACGATTCCATCGGGGTTACGGCTACGACGGTGCGGGTTCCTGTTTTTTACGGGCATTCCGAGTCTGTCAATGTCGAGACCCGCAAACCTGTTTCTGTCGACGAGGTTAAAGCATTACTTGCGGATTCACCGGGAGTGAAAGTTGTTGATGATCCCCAGCAAAACGTTTATCCCCTGGCGATTGAGGCTGCGGGACAGGATTTAACGCTGGTGGGGCGAATTCGAAAGGATGAATCAATTCCCAACGGCATCAATTTGTGGATTGTCGCCGACAATATTCGAAAGGGTGCAGCGACCAACGCCGTGCAAATTGCGCAAGTTTTAGCGCAAAACTATTTATAAACGTTTAGCAGTGAAAGAGTTACTCGGCAGGAGAATGTTTATTTGGTCGTTTCAAGTTAGGCTTATCTGGTTTTAATTTGCAAACTGAACGTTAAGGAGTCTCATGTTGGAACGCGTACCGGTTACGAAAGAGGGCTATACGGCCTTGAAAGAAGAGTTGGAGACGTTGAAACGAGTCGATCGCCCCCAAAACATAAGAGCGATAGAGGAAGCGCGTGCCCATGGTGATCTTAGCGAAAACGCCGAATATGCTGCAGCCAAAGATCGTCAGGGGTTTATTGAAGGTCGAATCAGCGAATTGGAATTTAAGGTGGCCAATGCTGAAATTATCGAAACCGGTAAGCTTCCCAAGGACCGGGTGGTTTTTGGCAGTAAAGTCTTACTCGAAAACGTAGACACCGGCGAAGATGTTGAGTATCAACTAGTCGGGCCGGATGAATCTGATATTGAAAAGGGCCGGATTAGCATATCGTCGCCTCTGGGCAAAGCCATTCTGGGTAAAAAGCCTGGGGACGAACTTATCTTTGACGTGCCGGGAGGCAAACGGTTTTATGAGTTGGTGGAAATCTTGTAAACCGCTTGCCAATTGATGATTACCTTATTCCCGTAAATGATAACCAATCATAAAAGGCATGTTTTATTTTAACACCCATCCCATGATGGCAATGGAGGTATCTCTGTGGCGCGAATTACGATTGAAGACTGTCTGAGGAAAGTGCCCAATCGATTTTTATTGGTTAATATGGTAGCTAAACGTGTTCGACAAATTCGGGAAGGTTCCGATTATCTTGTAAGCTCACCGAAAAATGAAGATATTGTGGTTTCTTTGCGGGAGGTTGCTGCAGGAAAAATTGTTTCTAAAGAGGCCGAGTCAGAAGAATAGATGTTTATTGAATGCCTTTTCGCGATAATGATCATACATATAAAGTGTTGAACAGATTTGTAGGCAAGGCCTTACATCGTTATAATATGATTGCTGACGAGGATCGAATCCTTGTTGGTATTTCAGGGGGCGCAGATAGCCTCACATTATTGTGGATGCTGTCCGAACGGCAACCACGAGTCCCCATCAGCTATCAATTGTTCGCCGTTTTCATTGATCCCGGGTTTGAGGGTAGTTTTGCCGGAGCGCTTAAAGTTTTCTGTGAGAGAAAGGGTTTCGGTATTCGGGTCGAACATACGGATTACGGTTTATTGGGGCACAGTTCATTTAACAGGGAAAATCCATGTTTTTTATGCTCAAGACTTCGCCGAAAACGTCTATTTGAAATCGCCGAAGAGTTGAACTGCAATAAGCTGGCTTTGGGGCATAATAAAGATGATATCATTGAAACTCTATTTATGAACATTTGCTATGCCGGTGAAATCAGTACAATGGTGCCGGCCCAAAAGATGTTTCAAGGGAAGTTTACACTTATTCGTCCCTTGGCGTTTGCCAGTGAGAGTTTGATCCGGCGATACGCCAGAGAGCAACATTTTCCAGTGTTTGAAAACCCATGCCCCACCTCGAAGACGTCAAAGCGTCGGGAAATCAAGATGCTTTTAGATCAACTGTACCGCAACAACCAAAAGGTTAAGGGAAATATCTTCCGGGCCATGAGCCATGTGAAAACGGAATACCTTTTGAAATAACCGATTTTTCGAATAGGCAAATCAATCGCCGCATGAAAGATATCCAGAACCAACCAGACTATCGCAACCTACCTATTGATAAAGTGGGAATCAAAAATCTTCGATATCCCATCACCGTCAGAGATCGGCGTGACGGATTTCAACATACCGTTGCCAGCATAAATATGTTTGTGGATCTGCCCCATGATTACAAGGGCACGCATATGAGTCGGTTCGTTGAAATGCTGCATCTGCTCAGCCCGGACGTGTCGCTGCAAAATTATGCAGCCATCTTGCAAAACATGAAAAAGCATTTAAACGCCGCTTCGGCACATCTTGAAATGACCTTTCCATATTTTATCGAAAAAAAGGCACCTGTGAGCACATCTCCGGGACTTATGGATTATACCTGCAGTTTCATCGGATCAAGTGATCCGAACGGAAAAGTCGATCTGGTATCTTCCGTTGTCGTTCCGATTTCGTCGGTTTGTCCATGTTCGATGGAAATCAGCGACAACGGCGCTCACAACCAACGCGGAGAAGTACGTTTGAGTACCCGCTTTAAAAAATTTATCTGGATGGAAGATATGATTGAGTTGGTGGAAAAATCAGCTTCGAGTGATGTGTATTCGGTACTGAAGCGTGTGGATGAAAAGTGCGTTACCGAACGGGCGTTTGCAAACCCAAAATTTGTTGAAGATATCGTGCGGGATGTCGCCAAAAAGCTCAAATCGGATGATAATATCACCTGGTTCTCGGTCAGTGCCGAAAATTTCGAATCCATCCACAATCATAGTGCTTACGCCAGCATTACCTCAGGATAAAAAGAACAGCCTCCGAATAAGCTCACTTTGCGCTTAGTCCAGAACTTGCAGGAGTTTGTGCATGAGGGGAGTAGTGGATTTACCCGGGGTGTTCATCATGACCACGTAGCGATATAATCCGTTATGTTTACTTGAAATATAGCCTGCCCGGGTCTGGATACCGTAGAGCGTTCCGGTCTTGAAAAATTCGCGGCCTTCCCGGCGCATGAGTTGATAGTAGGGTTCAAATTCTACGAGTACCCGATGCATGGTTTGCGCCGACACTCTGTTTTTTCTGGATATACCGGATCCTTCCGCCAATACCATGTCCCTGATTTGCAAAACTTTTCCCGCATACTGATTTGCCGCTGCGACGCCTTTTTTCAAGTTGCCCGGCTGCCCGAAGGCTTTGACACCGGAAGAAATAAGCAGTTGATTCGTAGTGAAGTTATTGGAGTGCTCTAGAAGTTTAGCAATAATTTGGTTCAGGGAAAATCGAGAGACATAGCGGTAGATGATTTGATCTTCCAACTGATTCACCTGACCTAATTTCACTCTACCTTTGAAATGTATTCCCTGTTGCTGCAGAAAATATTGAAACAGTTTACCGGCGTAAATCGTATTTTCATTGTCGATATGTGACAATACAATTCGGCCGCTTTTCAGCTTGGAGGCATTTATCTTCTTCTTCGCAAAAGGTATAAGCGGGGTTTGAGGTTCGGCGCTGATATATCCAGCTTTTGTGTGTTTAAAATATACGGTGTTGAAATTTACACAAAGCGCCCCGTTGGGGGCGTCATATGGTTCAGACGAGGAGCTGATGCCGGGGATTGTTAAGGGTTGCTCGAAGAAGGAATTATCCAAAATTAAGTTATTGAGGTTTTTATACGTGGAAACCAGGGAAGCAATTACGTTGCATATTGCACTAACAACCTCAGAAACTAATAGCGGATCACCATATCCTTTGATCTTGAGACTATAATTTTTATCAACGAAAAATTCTGTGGGATATCGATAATCCTCCTTGAGATAATAAAATGCCACAAGAGATGTGAATATTTTGAGGATGGAAGCAGGAATCAGTTTTTTGGTTTCATTTTTTGAGATGACAATTCTGCCATCAGGATCTGAAACCAACACCGCATCATGCAGTCCGATGAGCGAGGGTATTTCCTCCCATTCCCGGGCGCCATGGCTATGTGCAGGCCAGAACAGGGAGGGAACAATCGATGTCAACAATATCAGTGCCCATGTTTTTTTGAGGTAGTAGATGCTGCTCATTTTATTTGGTCACGCAATTTGCAATCGCAGCGACGATCGTTAGTTGCCGTCAAAGAATTCCAAAACGGATCGAAACGAATTAAGATGAATTCGACGTTTTACAAATTGATCAATTAAGGACTCTCTAATATAAGTGTTACCGGTCCGTCGTTAATTAAAGCAACTTCCATCATGGTTTGGAAACGGCCGGTTTCAACTGATATGCCTAGTTGCTGCACCTGTTTCACAAAATAGTGATAAAGAGCTTTGGCGACCTCGGGTTCTGCTGCGGCTACAAATGACGGCCGCCTGCCTTTGCGGCAATCACCCAAGAGGGTAAACTGGGACACCACCAGCATCTCACCCCTGCATTCCAGCAAGGAACGATTCATCTTGCCTTGGTCATCTGTAAAAATTCTAAGATGTACAATTTTGTTGGCCAGATAGTGTGCATCCGACTGTGTGTCTCCTTTAGCGACGCCCAAGAGGACGAGAAGACCGCTGCCGATCCGAGCAACAACCGTCTCGTGTGTTTTTACAGAGCTTTTTTTTACCCTTTGGACGACTGCACGCATAGCGTTTTTAAATCCATTGAATTTTTGCTTTCGCGGGGTGTAATTAATGAGTTTAGCCGTTTTGATCCTATTATCAGGTCAGCCTATAAAGTCAAGTCGGACCCATCCTTCCCAAGTCGTTTCGCAATATAGGCTGTTTATTTTCTTGAAGAAAATTTATAATTGTAATATAAATGATGAGGTAACTAGTCCCAAATCCAAATAAGTATAACGTACCAAAATTAGTTATAAAAGGACGGTTTAATGAAATTCGGTAAGTGGCTGGAAGATAAGTTTTTAAAAAAGCGCAATCTTTATTATAAGCTTAATTTGATCTTCGGGCTATTTTTCTTTTTCCCTATAGCGGGATTTATATTCTTCAGCATCAAATATGATATGCTGCAAGATGAGTACGTTCCGTTCTTTTTCCTCGGTGTTCTTATTTTCTCATTTATGGGTTTCAACATACTGAAGAATCTGTTTAATCGAATTGCCAATATTTCTGAGAAAATGTCGAGTAAATACAGTGCGGAGCAATCTGGAGACGTCGTTCAAGCCAGTACCGACGAGTTGCTCTCAATTGTGAATTCGTTTACCACAATCGAGAAGCAGTTCAGCAACACCTTTAAGCAGCTTGAAAAAAAGGCTTCTGAGATTTCAATTCTAAAAGAACTCTCCGAGTTATGTTATGTGACCTTTGACGCCGAGGAGATTCTCCATGTGGCGTTAGAGCGCGCCTTGATTTTAACAAACTCGGACCTCGGATCAATATTAACCCTCGAGAAAAAAGAACTGAAATCTTTTGTGGTCAAAGCCACGGTAGGGCTTGGTAAGTATGTTAAGTACGGCGATCGAATCGATTTCGAAACGAGTATTGCTAAATATGCCGTCATCAACAAATCCCCCCTCGTGGTCGAAGATATCGAGATAGATAAACGTTTCGGCCGGGCAAACCTGGAGCATTACGGGACCAAATCCTTTGTGTGTATGCCTATCAAAACCAGCAAAGAAATTATCGGTGTGCTAACCATTTCCTCCAGAAATACTGAAAGAATATATTCGCATAACGACGTCGACGTGCTTACACCTCTTTTAAGCAATGCGGCGTTTACCTATGAAAATTTGAGACTTTTAAAGGAAAAAGATAGAGGAAACAGGTATCTCAAGTTTATAGAAAAGATTTTCAAGCTTTTTAACTCCAGCTTCAGGGACAGCGAACTGACTCACGCTGTACTCAATGAGATCCATAGCATTGCACCCTATGATCTTGCCATCGTAATGACAAGACATGAGAGTAAACCCGGATATTTGAAAATCACCGACTTTTTCAGCAGCGGTCCGTCAAACATTGGCAAGGGCAGCAGTTACCCTTTCCAGGGATCGGTCGTCGAAAAGGTTTTCAAGCAGGAAACCGCCATTATTATCGAACGGTCTCATGCAGTAACCAACCCAATAGACAATATTATTTTCAAAGACCACGGATGCCGATCATGTTTGCTTGCCCCTTTAAAATCAGAAGGAACAGTTTCCGGGATTATGGTGCTGGCGGCAAAAAAACGGGGTGTGTTCGTTAATGTTCAGGAGCTTTTAAACTGGATTGCCAATGGCCTTTCGCTGGTTATGGAGCGCAATCATTTGTCGGCTGCCGTCGTAAAGCGAAATCAGGAGTTGGACACCATTCGCCAGATCGGCAGCGCCCTGGCGTCATCGACGTTTGATATCAGCAAAGTCTTGAAATATACCATGGATATGATTCGGGAGGTCATGAATGTCCAAGCGGGCTCATTGTTTTTCCTGAATGATGACGAGCTCGAAATCGCAGTCGCCTTTAACATTAAAATAAAATCGATGAAGAAGTTTCGGTTGAAGCTGGGGCAAGGCATTGCCGGTTATGTGGCTGCCAGGGGAGAGGCGATTATCGTGAACGATACCGAAAAATCATCTCATTTTTTTCCCATCATCGATGAAGCTTCCGGTTTCAAGACCCATTCAGCGTTATGTGTTCCGATGATATCACAAGGGAAGGTGATGGGTGTTATTGAGGTCCTGAACAAAATAAATGGTGAATTCACCTCAGATGACAAAGATCTTTTACAAGCGATAGCCACTTCTGTGTGCATTGCACTCGAAAATGCCCGTTTGTATAAAGAAACTCTATCAATGGCGGAGCACGAGCGCGATGTCCGACAAATGTTTCAGAAATTTGTGCCCAAAGAAGTTTTGGATAAAATCATCCATGGCTCCGAAGACGGAAAGCCGGTGATCGAAGAGATTAGAACCATTACGTTGTTGAACATTGACATCCGTGGTTTTTCGCGTCTCGCCAAACAGATTGGCTCCCAAAAAACCGTGTCTTTGCTGAACAGCTTTTTCTCGGTTATGGGCGGCATCGTTTTTAAACACCAAGGAATTGTCGACAAATACCTGGGCGATGGATTCCTAGCCCTTTTTGGTGCGCCAGTCTCCAGCACGAAGGACGCCGATAACGCCATTGCCGCCGCCTTTGAAATGAAGAATTCTCTTCCGGCTGTAAACAAATACCTGTCGAAAAAATTGGATGCCTCCCTGGAGATGGGCATCAGCATCCATACCGGTGAGGTTGTTGTCGGAAACATAGGTTTTGAAAAGAAAATGGACTACACGGTAATCGGTGATTCGGTTAACACTGTATTCAGGTTGCAAAACTTAACCAAGTCGCACTCAAATGGAATTTTAATCAGCGAGCATACCCTCCGAGCCGTAAGGACGCGTCTTGAGGTGGCTGAAGTTGACATCAACGGTAATATTGGCAAAGACATCGGAGGAATGAAAGTATACGAACTTTTAGATCGTCGCACAGAGAGAGCAGCGGTTGCCATGGCCAATTAGGCAGATTCAATGCCCCCCCAATTCCTGCCACCATCGAATAAACCATCATTTCTTTATATGGTTCTTGACAAAGAGTGGTGATAAAATTAGGCTTAAATTTGAAGCCACGTCTAATGCGGCTGGTGTGCCTACACTACGTTTTTTGGAGGATACTATGATAATGGACAGTCCTGCTTCTCTGAAGGGTCAATTTCTTCTCGCGATGCCCAATTTGGCAGACCCCAATTTTTATCAAACGGTAACCTGCATCTGCGAGCATAACGAAAGCGGGGCCATGGGTATCATCATCAATCGCGTGCATCATTCGTTGACCGCGAAGGATATTTTTGAGGAGCTAACTATCGAATATGAGAATGGATTGGAACAAATTCCCATTTATTTGGGCGGACCGGTTCATTTAGGTGAAATTTTTGTGCTGCATGGTCCGCCGTTTAACTGGGAAGCCAGTTTAATGATCACATCTAATCTGGCCATGAGTAACACGAGAGATATCTTGGAATCGATTGCAAGGGGAAAAGAACCCCAATCGTATATTATTACATTAGGGTGTGCTGGATGGGGGCCAGGTCAGCTGGAATCTGAATTAAAGCACAATGCGTGGTTAACGTATCCGATTTTTGAGGAGAATATTTTCAATATCCCTGTTGACGTGCGATGGGTAGAAGCGGTAAAGAAAATGGGTATCGATCCGAGCCTAATTTCCGAAATACCCGGTCATGCTTGATTACGGCATTTCTTCGGGCTAACCTTTTGCTTTCGCTTTAGGTTTCTTTTTTTTAAGACATATCTTATCTTTTCGAACAAAAGCGCAAAGTTTCGGATTATAATACTCCTTACAGTTTAATGGATTATATAGTGGACATTCAGGATGTTTTTCGGACATAGATTTTTTATTCCCTTTCGTAAATTTATTTTTTAATACCACAAAAACTTAAATGTTACAAGGCATTATCTTAATTGCAAGGTATGGATTCGTATAGGATTGCCAAAAATGAAATTTTAGAAATTAATAATGAACTACTGTCTTTATTTTCAGCAGCCAAATCAATTCCAGGAATGTCGGATTACAGCTTTGGCGATTGGGAAAAGACTTGCAAAAATCTTCCTAAACATCTGACCGAGGACACCGTTCGAGTTGCAATTATCGGACCGATAAAATCGGGGAAAAGTACATTTTTAAACTCGGTTTTTAAAGGTGATTACGTTAAACGAGGTGCCGGAGTCGTAACCTCGATTGTCACACGAGTGCGCAGCGGAGAACGTCTTCGAGCTACATTGTTTTTCAAGTCATGGAGGGAAGTTAATGCCGAAATGCAGCAGGCGCTGGTGTTGTTCCCGTCACTGAATTGGCGTACGGAAAATGGAACGTTCGATATACGTCAGGACAAAGAGCGCCGCGAAATCCAGCGCGCTCTGGCTGATCTGAGCTCAGATCAATTAATCACCCAGGATACACGCAATATCAATAATGTCCTTCTTAGCTCATATCTAAAAGGCTATGATACGGTCCGCGATCTTCTTGGGCACGAAAACACCGTCAAGCGCTATGAGGATGGCCTTTTTGCCGAACATAAGTCTTTTGCCGGAGATGAATCGTTGGCCGTCTATTTGAAAGATATTCTTCTCGAAATAAGCTCCGGCAGCGTGAATAGCAATATTGAAATTGCAGACTGTCAAGGAAGTGATTCATCCAATCCGCTGCATCTTGCCATGATCCAGGATTACCTGATGTTGACCCATCTGATTGTTTATGTGGTGAGCAGTCGGACCGGACTGCGGCAAGCGGATATTCGATTCCTTTCCATCATCAAAAAAATGGGTATTTTGGATAACATTTTTTTTGTGATTAATTGTGATTTCAGTGAACATGAATCAATCCGGGATCTCCGACGTCTCATAAACCGTGTCCAAGAAGAGCTTTCCATGATAAAGCCCGACCCGCAAATCTACACATTTTCCGCACTTTATAATCTATTCAGCTCACAGAGTGAAATTCCGTCAAAAAAAGATCGGTTGCGATTTGAGCAGTGGAAAGCCGACATGGAACTTGCCGATTTTTCTAAACTAGAGACCAGTCGATTTAACAATGTATTTTATGAGCATCTGGCCCAAAAGCGCAAATCCTTGCTGCTCAAAAACCATATTGAGCGTCTGGGGGTTATGTCAAAAGGTATTGCCGATTGGATCGCGTTAAATCGGGAGGTCCTGGCCAACGACGCAGACCATAAAAAGATGCTATTGGGAAAAATCCGTCGTCATCAGCAGAGACTTAATCAGCTGAAATCCGCGATCAAAAATACGCTTTCCGGTGCTATAGTTGAGATTAAAGCAGAACTCCATCTCGATGTGAACCGTTTTTTGGATGCCCATGCCGGGGATATGGTCAAGGACATCGAAAATTTTATCAGCAATTACACGATTTCTGCAGGCAGATACGAAGAAAGCCTCCAGTCCACCGGATTTTCCCAAACCCTTTATCACGTGTTTCAGGAATTCAAGCATGCCATTGATTCTTTTATCGCCGAGGTGATTAACCCTGAAGTGATTCGATTCATCCATTCTAAAGAAGCTAAGATTGGAGACTATTTCCAGTCCATTGTCGTTCCCTTTGATACAATGGTCAAAGATGCGTATCATGAGAATATGGGACTGTCAGATCGAAACAAATCCTTTGGCGTGAATCCTTCGGAAAATACCGCACCTGATATTAATGCGGTTATACAAGCAAGCGGCCTTGTTCGGCCTCCTTTGATTGCCAATATGAGCTATTCAACCAAAATTAAGACCGAAGCCTATATGCGTTTGGGCTATTATCGAGTATCCGGAAGATTAAAAAAACTAGTGAAAAGGTCGGCAACCGATTACAGGGAGGAAGCGCTGAAAGCGTTAAATGACGGAGTCCGCCGAATGAAGCGCGAAACCAAGCAATCGATTCTCTTTCATTTCAAGGATTATCAAGAGAACCTCAAATTCAGCTACTTATACAAATTGGTGGAAGCCACCGCGGCTAGCTATGCTCAGGCTTTGTTGGATCAATTCCAAGCCCACTTTTCAGATCTTTCATCAATCATCGAGCAAATCAGCTCAAGTCAACAGAATAAAGATCAAGCAGCAAAAATTTTTAATGAAATGGATCTCGTATCACGGAAATTGAATGATAGAATCCATCAAATTAGGCATGCGATTGCGCAGGCTTGATCCAAACAATCGGGACTCAGGGGGAAGCTCATCCTATTTTTGTAGTTCGTTTAAGTGCTCTCTGGCAAACTGAATCGTATCGTCGAGAGTCAACGCCAGCTGGTAATAACGGATGGCTTTAGTCTTCTCTCCCATTTCTCGATAATTGACCGCTATATTGGCGTAATCAATCGCCGATGAAGGATCGAGTTGAATAACCTTCTTAAAACTCTCAATCGCAGCCGCGTGATTCTTTAATTTGAAATGACAAAATCCCATCGAATTATAAATGTCTGTTCTTTCCGGGTCCAGTTTCTCGCCCTGTCTGAGCACGTCAAGTGCCTCGCGATATTTACCCATCTCCCGTAGGGCAACACCCGTGTATGAATAAATGCTGGGTATGTCCTGTTCAATTGGATTCAACTCCAACGCGCGATTAAAGTATTTAAGAGCTGTTTGAGGCTCGCCGATAGTCAAATGACAGGAACCCAGGTAAAAATGAACATAGTATTTACCTGGTAAGGCCGTATTAATTTTTTCCAGTTTGGTGATGGCATCCCGTGCCGGCCTGTTCTCATATATATGTTTGGCCGAAAACATGCCGACACTGGTTCCCAAAGACCGTTCTCTAAAATGAGCGCCTGGTATAATCGTATAAAAAGCGGGTATGTTAAGCTCAGAATGCATTGTGTTTATAACCAAAACGTCCATGTTGCGGGCGGCTAAAGCCGCGACGCAATTTTGAATTTCGGTTTTTAAATTAGGATCTGAAATATTGGGCAAATCGGTGATGTTGACGTGTTTACCGGGATTCACAACGAAATCAGCCTCTTCGATTCGGGCGAATTTCGGCAAACCGCTGGCCACGTAATTTGAACCGGTATTGAAATCGCCGGCAAGTTGAGCAACTTCGGTTAAGGCGCGGCTTAAGGCCTTTTGAGGAGCCGGGGTGGTTCCTGCCGTCCAGACGATTTCACTCAAATGGGGAAATGTCGTCGGGTCATATGCCAGAGCGCCCACCGTGGGGATGCCCGTATCAAGGGAGAAGTCCGATAAAAAGAGTTTGACACCGGCCTTGGCATATTTATTCAGCATTTCAATTACCAGTGGATCCGTAACAGACTCCGGGCGGATTGCGGCGACGTTTAATTTATTGTGACTCACCAGAGAGGATGTGTGACGTTCGACGATTTCACAAATTCCCTGAATCAGCGCTTCCTCCACACAGTTACCGGCTGATGGTCCGTTAAATTCGTTGATGGCGAAAAACCAATCAAACGGTATCAGAACTTCCTGTTCACGAGTCAAATTATATCCCCAAGTCCATTTTAAGGGGAGATTCTCAAAAAGCTTGCGGGTGATAGTTAATTCATCCGAATCATCGTGAACGGATTGGGCGATCATCTCAAAGGGAACGGCCGTGTCTTTGACATGGGTATAGGTGTCGATGAAGAAGTTTTTAGGATTTTTTGCAAAACTGAAAAAACTGAATCTCTCGGCGAGCTCCATGACCGCACTGGCTTCGGCTTGCTGAGGAGTACCACCTTTTCCCATCTGCTTTTTCGTGCCAATGACATTTGCAGCGTCTTGACCGCAGGTGCTGAAGTAGATAGGTATATCCAACCGACCATTATCGATTCGAATCGTCCTTTTTAATATATCCAGGTCAATTCTTTGTAATTTATCCTTAAAGCGTTTCACGGTCTCCTCTGGTGGTATTATTTTATCCTGATCCAGGGTGAAGCGCTTGTAAGCGTCATTTAGGGTTAGCGTGTATGTCATTAACGTTCCTCCAGAAATTTAGACGTTCATCGAACCGCGTTGTATACCGTTAAAAATAACATCTGGCAACCAAATTGCTTCCAAATAATAGCAAATTTCGAAACCAGATGTGAAAATCTTATCTTTTAGCATTAAATTTGTCTGAAGCGAACTAAAGTCAGGCAAGACGTTTTTCAATTGACCGGATTACCATGATCTGCTATGAAAGCTGCAAACTTGGGGGGATGTAGCTCAGTTGGGAGAGCGCGGCGTTCGCAACGCCGAGGTCAGGGGTTCGATTCCCCTCATCTCCACTTATATCGGATGGGTCCTAATCAAACGGCTACACGCTGTACCGTCATCCAAATGCTTTTGACCGGCGCCGACAAAGAGCTTGTTTGCAAAGCGCTTCGAGTAACATGTTCTTCACTAAGAAAGTGGATCAATCATTTCCCTCCTTCGCGCCTACCATCCATTTTTGGATAGATGTGAAATAAATTTCCTAGAATTTTTTTTCACAATTTATCAGTCTCACGTATAGGCAACCATCGACTGATAGCCTAACAATCTAAAAATACTGAAAATATTTTTAGAATTGGGAGATTGGCATAATTCTTACGCATGTGGTATAATTATTGCAGAATTTCAGGAGTTTAAAGATTAAAAAAATTCTTTTTCATATCGCAATTATCAAAATGATTTGGCAGAAAATGTGCAAAGAAAAGATTAATTTGAAAAAGAAACTCCATAGCGTCAATCAGAAAGGTTTTACGCTGCTTGAGTTACTATCGGTTATGGTCATCATGAGCGTAATGGCTTCAGTAGCGATAAAAAAATTTGATTATATACACGAAACTACAAGTTCCAACACAATAAACTTAGGCATCAGAGAACTCAACACAAGGGAGGCTCTGGTGTGGTCCCAAATGAAATTATCCGATTCCGGTTGGTCAAATGACGAAGCTGTTTACAGTGCGGTTGATAAAAATCTGGGTACGGGGTTTAGTTGGGATCCGGGTCCCTCGAGTAGCGGTGGAACATTGCACTATAAATCGCAGTCAGTTGCGCTGGACCGAGTTGCATCTACAAGAGCTTCTATTGGATCGTGGAGACACCACTAAACTTTTCAGAATAACGATCTAGTAACCATCTGGATTCATAATTTTTTGATTTTGCCCCACATTAACATTCACTGTTGTAACTTTTAGCATTTATCTGGTTCTATACCTTCGATGGCTTGGTTACCGCCGAGCCATTTCAGAGTAAGTGCGTCATAGTGCTTCATTCTGACCTCCTTTCACGGGTGGTTCATTTTAATGAGCCACCCTTTTTTCGTCTACCCGCTGAAAATAAGCTTGAAAAAATAAGAAGTTTGTGAAATTTCATTGTTTATGAACAGATCATCCAAAATTGAACGCAAAACAAAGGAAACCAATATTCGAATCACACTGAATCTTGACGGTCACGGTTCTGCAAAAATATCCAGTGGGATTCCATTTTTTGATCATATGCTGACGTTGCTGGCGGTGCACGGATTTTTTGATCTAACCGTGCTTGCGGAAGGTGATCTGGACGTCGATTTTCACCATACAGTGGAAGACGTTGGTCTTGTGATGGGAGACGCATTTTCTGATGCTCTCAGTGATCGCAAAGGGATCAGACGTTATGGTTACGCGGTAACTCCAATGGATGATGCCCTGACCGCCGTTACTGTTGATTTGTCGAATCGACCATTTTTAGTCTTCAATATTCCTTCATTGGGAAGGTCGGTAAGCAGGTTTGACCTTGTATTAGCCAAGGAATTTTTCAGGGCTTTGGCCAGTCGGTGCGGTATGAACCTGCATATCAATGTTTCATATGGGGAAAATGAACATCACGTTCTTGAATCTATTTTCAAGTCATTGGGCAGGGCTTTGGATCAAGCGTCATCCTTCGATGAACGCATAACTGGAGTTCAATCCACAAAAGGATCCCTTTAGCTCAACGATTCGTAAGCTATACGGGGTATATCGCTTGGCGTCTTTCTGCAAACAATCCGAATTGATGCGACTATGTTGGCTAACCGTTGTTGTAGTGCTAATATTGGGTTGCCAGAGCAAGGTGAATGTGTCGCAACCAACGCCGCAACCTTTGAACATAAAAACGATTTTGGTTCTACCCTTTGAAGACATGTCATTGGGTAGCGGCGAAAACTTGAATGCAAGATGCCCGGTTTGCGAGCGTGTGTTCATAACCGGAGAAGTTGAAGACACTGCAAGCAGTTTTTTGACAAATCAATTGCTTGTTTGGCTCCAAAAGAACAGCAATTACGAAATCGCTGCCTCACCTCTTTCGTTGGATTCTCAGTCCGTTCTGTACTCGTCGAATGAAACAACCGGCGCCGCAAACCGAAGAATAGCGGATCTGGGTCGCCGCAACAATGCCGATGCAGTGCTGGTGGGCTACTTATATCGTTTTAAAGAGCGGGTTGGAAAGGGGTATTCGGCTGAATCGCCTGCGTCTGTGGCGTTCGGCATGCATCTGATACGCGTTTCAGACCGGCGTACCGTATGGTCGGCGAATTATGAGGAGACCCAACGCTCTTTGGGCGAAAATGTGCTGCAAATAGGGCAGTTTTTGAAAAGAGGAGGGCGTTGGGTAACGGCTGAGGAAATGTCGCGTGCAGGGCTTGAAAAGATTCTTAAAAAATTCCCGACGTCATGATCATCATTCCCGCAGTTGATATAAAAAATGGAAAGTGCGTCAGGCTTGTTCAAGGACGCGTTGAAGATGAAACCGTGTTCGCCGATGATCCGGCCGCCATGGCGAACCGATGGGCGGAGGCAGGGGCTGAATTAATCCATATTGTTGATTTAGATGGGGCTTTTGAAAAACGGCCTTGCAATATCGATGTCATAAAAAAAATTCTTCAAACTGTTGATACACCAATTCAATTAGGCGGCGGTATTCGCAATGAACGCACCGTTCGTATGTATTTGGATTTGGGCGTAGCACGCGTGATTATCGGTACAGAGGCTATAAAAAACCCAACATTTGTAGAAAAGATCGCCAAAGACTTTCCGCAGCAGATCATTGTCGGCATTGACGCCCGCGATGGCAGGGTAGCCATCGAAGGATGGACCGAGACAACCCCGATCAAAGCCATCGATTTGGCAAAAATGTTTGAAGAAAGAGGGATTGCCGCCATCAATTTTACGGATATTTATCGGGATGGGATGCAGACAGGACCTAATATCGAGGAAACCCGTCGCTTCGCTGAAGCAATCTCCATACCCGTGGTGGCATCCGGTGGCGTGTCAACCATCGAAGACATTCAAAACCTATTGCCGCTGGAAGCTGTGGGGGTGATCGGCGTCATAACCGGCAAGGCACTATACAGTGGCACATTAAATTATCAGGAAGCGGTCGCGATCAGCAACCAAAAGCGGATAATTTCATAAAAGGCCTTGACAAAAGTGTTTATAAAGATTAGATTTTTCGTTTAAACTCGGCCGGTATATTTTTCAGAATAAGCAAGGCTTTTGATGGGGAAAGACCTAGTATAAATTGCATCTTCGATTCGTTTGATTTTTTGCTAAATGCAAAATTGATTGAGTTTCATCCCTGTTAAGCCCCTTCTCTGCTAATAATCGTCTTCCCTGCTTCATAGTAATGGAGGTTGCTGTTATTGGCAATTTTTATCCCAGAAGATAAAGTTACCGAAATTAAAAACGCGGTCGATATTGTGGATATCGTCTCAGAAGCGGTTCTGTTAAAAAAAGCCGGTAAAAATTTCGTGGGACTCTGTCCGTTTCATTCCGAAAAAACTCCATCATTTACAGTAAGTCCGGACAAACAGATTTTCTATTGCTTTGGATGTGGTACAGGGGGAAACGTATTTAGTTTCCTGATGAAGCAAGAAGGGCTTGCATTCCCGGAGGCGGCCAAACGACTCGCTAAACGTTATGGAATCGATCTTCCTGATAAACCGCTTTCACCGCAGCAAAAAAGACAGATCAGCATAAAAGAGGAATTGTTCTATGTGAATTCGCAGGCAATGGGGTATTACCATGATAGCCTGATGCGTCATCCTGAAGGTGATCGTGCGAAATCCTATCTATTGAAAAGAGGCATTTCGCAACAGTCAATCAATGATTTCAAGTTGGGGTATGCTCCCGATGGATGGGATAACCTTATCCGATTCTTCGAACAGAAACGAAAATCTTCGGCAACCATCGAAAAAAGCGGCTTGATATTATCCCGAAAGGATCAACGCGGCTATTACGACCGTTTCCGCAATCGAATCATTTTCCCGATTTTTGATGTCAATATGCAGGTAATCGGATTTGGTGGCCGCGTATTGGACGACTCTTTGCCGAAATATTTAAATTCTCCGGAAACTCCGGTGTATAGCAAGAGTAAATCCCTGTATGGGATTCAGCGTGCCAAAGAAAAATGCAGAACCACCGGGACGGTCTTTATTGTTGAGGGGTATCTTGACCTTCTGGCGCTTCATCAACATGGAATTGAAAATTCTGTGGCAACGCTCGGAACTGCCTTAACCTCAGATCACGTTCGCCTATTAACACGCTATGCCAGGCGTATGATTTTGGTCTTTGACTCCGATGAAGCCGGAATCAGATCTGCGCAACGTTGCATCGCCACATTTTGGAAGGAACACGTTGATTTTCGGAGGGAAGACGTCTTCAAAGAGGAGAAGGCAGATACCCATATTATGGTATTGCCAGAAGGGCATGATCCGGATTCGTACGTGTTTGAGTATGGTCCGGAATCGTTTCTGGAGGCTGCTTCCAGATCACCGGGTATTATAACATTTTTGATGGATTCAGCCATCAACAAACACGGCCTTTCCGTCGAGGGTAAGCTACGGGTAATATCGGAATTGCAGGCGCCTTTGGCGGCAATAAATGATAGCGTTGCGCGTTCGTTATACATCAAACAGCTTTCGGAACGAATCGATATTGACGAGCAGGCAATCATTGAACGAATTCGACTGATTTCTGCCGATCAAGGCCAAGACGTAACCACAGGAAAGACATGGCGAGCATCGACTGCCGCGTCGGGGAAATTTGGAGCGCTGGGTACAGCCTCAAATACCGAGACTGGCAAAGGAATCAGCAGCGGAAACCGGCTGGAACGACAGATTATTGCGATGATGCTTCAGTTTCCGGATGTTTTGCCGGAAATTCGTCAACGCCGTGTGCTTGAATATTTTGAAAATAATGCGCTCAAAACAGTCGGGGAATTAATTCTGGAGTTCTATCCAAATTCTGTTGAGCAGGTTTCTGAGCTGATTTCTAAAATTGACAACCAGGAACAACGTACGTTAGTTGCCGCTTTGGCAATGATAGAAGAATCTTGGAATACTAAAGGGTGTCTTAGGCTGCTGACTAGGTTTGTCGAGGCAGGCCAAAAGCAACGCACCCGTGGTTTGTTGGAGAAGCAAATTGAAACTGCAGAGAGGAACAACGACCATAAACTGTTGTTGAAGCTGTTGCATGAGAAGCAGAAAATAGCTGTCCGGAGTGAAAAACGAAAGATGGCGATACTAAATGAAAAATAACGGCTGAAAATCGAGTTATGTGGGAGGCAAGATTTTATGGCCAGAAAAGCTGCTGTGAAAAAAGAAGGCAATAAAAAGGCCCAAGCGAAAGCGTCAAGTAAGAAGAGTGCTGCTGGAAGGAAACGTGTTAGGAAGTCTACCACAACGCAGGTTGCCAGTAAAGCAGTTCAAAAACAGACCCCTACAAAAATGATAACCCAAAAAGCGATTAAGAAATTACTGACGAAGGGAAAAAATCAGGGGTATTTAACCTATGACGAGATCAATGCATTGCTCCCGGATGACATGCTTTCACCAGAGCAGATTGATGAAACACTGATGTTGTTTGATGACAACGATATCGAGGTCGTCGATGAAAAACAGCATAAAAAGGTAGTCAATCTAAAAAAAGTCAAGCAGAAAAAAGCAATTTCTGAAGATAAGGGTGCTGCCGATTTCGGAACGGTTACGGATCCGGTTAAGATGTATTTACGGGAAATGGGGCTGGTCACCCTCTTGAGCCGAGAGGGTGAGGTTGTTATTGCGAAAAAGATAGAAGCCGGCGAACAGGAAGTACTGCATGCGCTGTTGGAGACCACGATCGGGGTTGAGTCCATCATCGCGCTTGGTCGTGATATTGAAGAGGGAGGGCTTCGTCCTAAATATGTCTTAAGAGACATTGATGAAGGCGATACCTATGCCGATGAACTCACTCAGACAGAAAGGTTTCTAGATACAATTCGAGACATAGGCAAAATTCATGAAGAAAACAGGACCTATCGCGAAAAACTTTACTCTCCGAAACTGGATGCGGATGAACAACGGCGATTGAGACGCAATATCGCCCGGCGAACCAACAAAATTTTCGAATTACTCAAAGACTGGCGTCTTGAATCCAGCGTCATCGACGGTATTGAGGGCAAAATCATTCAGTACATTCGATGGTTTGACGCTGTGAATAAACAATTTGTTGATAGCGCTGATATGCTCGGCGCTTCATTAAAGGATCTTCGGGATCATCTCAAAACAAAAAGCAAATTTGTTAAATGGTCAAGCCCCCGCTGCACCTGGTCGAAAGAGCAACTGGGCACTCTATACCGCGAGCTCAAAGAATCCCGGGAAAAAGCCGAGGCCGATGAAATTGCCATAAAAGCCAATAGCCGTGTGCTGAAGAGGGTCATGGTAAGTGTGGAAGAGGGGCGATTTAAGGCAAAGCTGGCCAAAAGTGAACTAACCAAAGCGAATTTGCGACTGGTGGTCAGTATTGCGAAAAAATATACCAATCGCGGACTCCAATTTCTTGACCTCATCCAGGAAGGCAACATCGGTTTAATGAAGGCCGTCGATAAATTTGAATACCGTCGCGGGTACAAGTTCAGTACGTATGCAACCTGGTGGATTCGACAGGCGATTACACGAGCTATTGCCGATCAGGCCAGAACCATTCGAATTCCAGTTCACATGATTGAAACCATAAACAAACTTATCCGGACATCCCGGTACTTGGTTCAGGAGCAGGGACGTGAGCCCACGCCGGAGGAAATTGCCGAAAAAATGGAAATCCCTCTGGAAAAAGTTCGCAAAGTGTTGAAAATCGCTAGAGAGCCAATTTCTTTGGAAACCCCAATCGGTGAAGAAGAGGACAGCCATCTCGGAGACTTTATTGAAGATAAAAAATTTATGTTGCCCTCAGACGCCGCCGTAAATATGAATTTGGCCGAACAAACACGTAAAGTTCTCGCAACGTTAACACCGCGCGAAGAAAAGGTTCTACGCATGCGCTTTGGGATTGGTGAGAAGGCCGACCATACATTAGAGGAAGTTGGGCAGGACTTCGCCGTCACCCGTGAGCGAATCCGACAGATAGAAGCAAAGGCACTAAGAAAATTGCGGCATCCGACTAGAAGCCGTAAACTGAAGAATTTCATCGAAAGCTGACGCGTACGTTTTCATTTGATCCGACTCCAGCCAGGGATAAACGTATATTGGTGCGGACCATATGCGCCCCAGCGCCTTAAGCTTGACAATATCATTTTCTGGGGATAATTAGCTTTTTGTTTGATGGGCCCATAGCTCAGCTGGCAGAGCCACCGGCTCATAACCGGTAGGTCCCTGGTTCGATCCCAGGTGGGCCCACTCCCTATGCTGCTTATGCATACTGAACAGCAACCATGTCCTAAAGCGGTTCATCCGGACGCGCGGAACCGTGTAGCTGAAATTCAATCATATATGAAAACACAATACCCATTTTTGGTGGTATCGGTTAGGTTGTTCAGGGTTGAGTAATATTGCCATATCAAAAATTTCAGGCAGATGTGTCAAGGGCGCGGGCTCTCAAAGGGCCGCGCCTTTATCATTTTTAGCCATTTAGGGCATGTGTTTATTTCAATGTGGTGACCGATTAAATGTGCTTTATGACGACGACCGTATCCGATATGGTATCTCTATTGGACAAGGTGGCGCCTGCGGGCCTTGCTGAAGATTGGGATAATGTTGGTTTGCAGATAGGTGATTTCCGACGGCCGGTCCAGTCCGTTTGGGTCGCGTTGGATCCTTCTTTGGAGGTTGTTCAGGCCGCTTGTCGGGAAAATATTGATCTGTTGATCACCCATCATCCCCTTATATTCAGGCCCCTGAATTCTATAGATTATCAAACACCAACAGGCATGATAGTTGAGCTTGCGATCAAGAATCATCTCGCAGTGGTCGCGGCGCATACTAATTTGGACAGTGTCGCCGGTGGTATAAATGATATCCTTGCGCGACGCATCGGACTTGAGGATTTGAGACCGCTTGTCCCAACAGATCAGCTAAAACACTTCCAATATGACGAAATTAAAGACCGTGTTGCGGCTCAGAAGCGAATCCAACACGACCAGCAGATCGAGTATGATGTTTTGCCTTTGGTGGCCCACAATCCACAGCATGGTATCGGCCGCATCGGATATCTTGAAACTGGTATGGATTTGAAATCCTTCGCGTTGATGGTTAAGAAGAAGCTGGACCTAAAGAGCGTGAAATACGCCGGCAACCCGGCTTTACCGATAACTAAGGCAGCAGTATGTTCTGGCAGCGGTGGCGGTCTGTTGGCTAACTTTCTTGCCTCTGATGCCCATGTGTATGTCAGTGGTGACCTTCGGTATCACGACGCCCGCGATACGGAAGCTTCGAATCGTGGAATTATCGATATCGGTCATTTTTCTTCAGAGTATATTATCGTCGCCGAATTGACAGATCGCCTCAAAGCGATGGTTGCTGAATGTCATCTGGATGCGACTGTAGATGCATGTAAACTTGAAAAAGATCCATTTACTTTTATTTAGCCCCTTAAAGTTATTTCTTTGCTTTTTGTGCTAAAAAATATTCAGGACATATACAACAACTCGTAAGGATTGAATATTTTCGATTGATCATTGAAGATTTAGTGTATTCTTTCGATTTTAAAAATGACTGAGCAAAGCGACATTAACAAATATTCATTCTGCAATATTCAATTTACAATTTCGGCTTGTCGGGTCAGGTCCAAGTAGGATGGTACAATTAACGGTGATTGCTGTTGCGGAGCTTTAAGGACAATCAAGGTTGCGAATACGTGTAACATGATCACCGGCAAATGGTAGGGGACGCTATGTCAAACATCAACAAAGAAAAAATTGCAATTCTTGTGAAGCTTCAGAAGATAGATATTGAAACTGGAAAAATTAATTCACGTTTAGGTGATATTCCCAATCGAATGAGCGCACTTGATCAGGAGTTGGAGGAGTTTACGCGCAGTCTGCAGAGCGAAGAGCAAGCGATTGACGAGCTTAAAAAAAAATACCGCGCCTATGAATCGGATGTACAGCAGAATCTTACCAAAATTGCAAAAAGCCAAAATAAACTACGATCGGTAAAGACAAACAAAGAGTACCAGTCGTCCTTAAAAGAAATAGAGGATTTAGAAAAAATAAACTCAAAACTCGAAGATGAGATGCTGGAATTTCTCGAACAAATCGAACATGCCGAAAATATTCTTAAAGAGCGTAAAGTTCGCTATTCTGAAATCGTCGATCAGACGAAACGAGAAAAAGAAGCCATAAACCAAGATGCCGAACAAAGCAGACATAAGCTGACCCGGTTGGAGATTGATCGAAATGCCATGTCTACCGATCTAGACTCAGGTTTGCTTGGCATCTTTGAGCGTGTAAAAGCAAAACAGGCTGATAGTGTGGCCATAGTCGAAGTAAAAGATGCCGTATGTCAGGGATGCAACTTGAACATACCGCCTCAGATGTACAACGAACTCCAGCGTTGCGATAACTTGAAAAATTGTCCCAACTGTGAGAGGATAATTTACTGGGTAGGAAATAACGAACGGTCGGAGTAACCCAAACGATCGCTGGATCGTGGCTTTGATCCGGAGGAAAGTCCGAACACCGCAGGGCAGGGTGCTTCATAACGTGAAGTCGTGGTAACGCGAAGGAAAGTGCAACAGAAAGTATACCGCCCGGCAGCAAACAGCTTGTTTGATGGCGGGTAAGGGTGAAACGGTGCGGTAAGAGCGCACCAGTTCCTCGGGTGACTGAGGAAGCTCGGCAAACCCCACCTGGTGCAAGACCAAATAGGGGAGCATTTGAGGGTTGCCCGCCCGAGCTCCCGGGTAGGTCGCAAGAGATGTCGGGTGACCGGCATTCCCAGATGAATGATCGTTGCCCGGTTTTGGGTAACCTGAATCGGGAACAGAATTCGGCTTACGGGTTGCTTTGGCCGTTTTTTTATTTATTTAAGGATTCGAATCAACCAATGCAAACATCTCAACCTGTCGGTGATATATCGTTTAACGAAAAAGTTCGCGTGTTTTCTCACGACTATTTAAAATGTTGTGTTTATATTTCAAGTCTGGATGATCCTCAAAAGGCGTTTACCAAGAAACTTTTTTCTAACCTAATTTATTCGTCGTTGCTGTTGGAAGATTTTTTGGATTTTCACGGCGCCAAAAATAACAAAGACTGGTATTATTACCGGGAATTATCCGCAGCGGTTCGGCACTTAAGCTTGGGAGCGAACTTTCAAAAACATATATCCAATCGCCTGGTGTTTTATGATCTACCGGAATCCGGTGATTTTCAAAAAGAAGGGGATGTCACACTTCAATTTTTAACACGTACATTGATGCAGATGGCTCCTGCAATCATTGATGAGGCTCGCCAGCATAAGGTTCCCGTTCCAGAAGAAGGGTTTTCGTCCAGTGACTTTCCGAGCGTTTCCACCAACGAGCTTCTGCCCTATGATATTGATGATCAAGACAAGGATGTGCAAAAGAAGAATATTGTTAAAATTGCGAGTGAATTTTTGAACATCACCAAAGACTTAGAGCAATTTAAAATTTATGAGCCTTATTCCTACGAGAACATTTTAGCTGTTGTACCCGATAAGGTTAACGAAGTCGAGATCCGACGTTATGAAATGCTCCTGCACAATCTTCAATCCTCGTTTGACACCTATGTCATTCATGGGGGCTTTCGTTACGGTAATCGAAAACTAAAACAGCTGCGGGGCTTCTTTTCCGTAGTGTTTCATCTGCTTCAAATGGTGGGACGGTTGCTTCATTTTTACGAACGGCACTTGCATGAGGCTGGATACAAAAACACATATAAGAATGTTCAGGTTCAGTTATCTGCGTTTGTTAATCCCGAAGTGCTTCTTGATCGGATTATTAACTATGGTCTCTATTATGCCTGCCATTTTCTGACGACCGGACAGGAACTGGCCCGTGAAATACTTAATGAAAACATTGAAAGGGGCCAAATTAAAGTTGGGGTTCCCGATAAGCTTGGTTTTCATGCCCGTCCAAGTTTGCTTGTGGCTAAGATCGTCCAGTATTATGGCGGACACGTTGAGTTGCGCGTCGGTGACGATCGATTTGATGCCAGTAGCGTTCTGGATCTTCAGTGGGCGGGAGGTAAAATTCTAAAGGAAGATCTAAAGGAAGTTGTATTTGAAGGGGATGCCAGGACTCTAAAAGACATCGAAATCTTAGCCGGTGTAAATTACGGCGAAGATACCATGGGTAAAGGCGTACCGTTGCCCAAGGAGTTGAAGTATTTGATGTAAACGAAAATAAAGAGACGTCATCATGATTGCCGCCATCATCGTTGCCGCAGGAAAAGGCCTTCGCATGGCAGACCCGCTGCGCAAGCAATATTTGGAATTGGAAGGTCTGCCGATTTTAGCCCGAACCTTGACCGTCTTTGATGCGTGTGATTTGGTCGACGGCATCTTTTTAGTCATCCCCGCAGAGGATATTGAGTATTGCCGGGCAAATGTACTAGATCCGCTATCCCTTACCAAATCCATTCAGCTTATATCAGGGGGAATAAAACGTCAGGATTCGGTGTATAACGGACTGAAAGCGGTCGATCGGCGCTATCGCATCATTGTGATCCACGATGGTGTTCGTCCATTTTTAAACCCCGAACATCTTGTTAGGTGCATAGAGAGTGCCAAAAAATATGGAGCCTGCATTTTGGGTGTTCCGGCCTACGATACATTAAAACGGGTTGATTCTTCTGATCGTATCTTGGACACTCTCCCAAGGGAAAATGTCTGGTTGGCTCAAACTCCCCAGGCGTTTCACTATGATGTCATAAAAGAAGCGCATGAAAACGCCAGGCGTGATGGCTACACAGGCACCGACGATGCATCCCTGGTGGAGCGAACGGGCGAGAGAGTAAAAATTATAAACGGCAGTCGCAATAATATAAAAATTACACGTCCGGAAGATCTTGCCATTGCCAAATACCTGTTGAGGATTTCTTAGGCCGAACCCAATACCTCTAGACTATATTTTTGCTGAGAACTTTCGTTAAACCCTCTCCACCGGATCCTCAAAAAGTCGGAAAGAAAAAATTTGACTATCTCGAATTTAATTCCGGACGTCATCACAAAAATGTCGAAACCAGCTTGGCCTTCAATGCGAACCGGACTGCGGTTGACACACCGCTATCTCATCCTTAAAATTATAAATTGCATTGGTGGTCGGTGCCCAAGGGCAAGGACAAGGAAATTAAACAGAAGGAGACTTGGAGATGCAGGAAACCTACACAGCAGCGAATCAAAGCGAGATGGCCAGTCAAGCCTATCTGCGCCAGTTAAGGGCGACGTTCGAACAGT
>Ga0209536_100000833_pt1 | contig 51034 bp, 44 predicted proteins | sample DeeMarSeWOR28_12_FD_187461 | JGI IMG/M metagenome (GOLD analysis project Ga0209536, IMG submission 187461) | Marine sediment microbial communities from White Oak River estuary, North Carolina - WOR-2-8_12 (SPAdes) (version 2) | ecosystem: Environmental > Aquatic > Marine > Intertidal zone >...
GGTGCAGGGTCTCGATCTGGCGCGGGTGCCGGGCTCCGGGCCCGGCGGCCGGGTGGTGAAGCGCGATGTCGAGGCGGCGAAGGAGGCAGGTGTGGCGACGCCCACCGCTCCTGCCTGGACACCGGACGAGGCCGAGTACGAGGACGTGCCGACGTCGCAGATGCGAAAGACCATCGCGAAGCGACTGGTGACCTCCATCGGTCCGGTACCCACCTTCTACCTCACGGTCGACGTCGACATGGGTCGCGTGATCGAGGCCCGCAAGAGCATCAACGCGATGCTGGAGAAGGAGGGTGGGAAGGTCTCGATCAACGACATCGTGCTGAAGGCAACCGCCGCGGCGCTTCGACAGCATCCGAACTGCAATGCCCAGTGGCACGACGGGTTCATCCGCCGTTTCAATGCGGTGCATCTCGGCGTAGCCGTGGCGATCGAAGACGGCCTCATCACTCCCATCGTGAAGCACGCCAACCTCAAGGGCATCACCCAGATCGGAGCCGAGGTGAAGGAGCTCGCCGGACGCGCGCGGGAGAAGAAGCTGATGCCCGAGGAATACACGGGCGCGACCTTCTCCGTATCCAATCTCGGCATGTTCGGGATCCACGAGTTCACGGCCATCATCAATCCCCCGGAGGCCGGCATCCTCGCCGTGGGCGGGATCGAGGACACCCCGGTCGTCGTCGACGGACAGGTGACGGTGCGTCCCCGCATGCGCATCACCATGAGCTGCGACCACCGGGTGATCGACGGAGCTCAGGGCTCTCGCTTCCTGCAGACCCTCAAGGGCATGCTCGAGGAGCCTACGGCGATCCTGCTCTGATCCTCCGCGACTCCCGAGCGGCAGGCCGGGAACGGGCCGGGCGGATGATCAGTCGGTCGGATAGAAGATGTTCGTGGCCAGGGCTCGCCAGCGACCATCCTCGCGCACGTACATGGTGGCCGTAGAGTATCGAATGGTGCGCCGCTCACCTTCGGGCGACGCGAGCGTCTCCACCGCGTTGAGCCGTATCAGGGCGACGTCTCCGCGTACCACGACGTCGATCGGCTCGGCTTCGAACGCCACCACGCGGCTGCCACCTTCGATCACGCCGCGCACGAGGCCCATGTGGGTGGCCCGATCGCGAACCTTCGGATCGCCGATCCGCCAGTAGGTCCACTCCGCGGAATACCCGCTGGCCCACCCCTCGAAGTCAGACTCGAGCCCCACGGGGCCGGCGAGCGCCGCGTCGATCACCTCCTGCTGCGCCTCGGACCAGCCGTCGTGCCCGGTCTGCGCCGCAGTGTCTCGAGCGCCACCGCTGCACATGAGGAGGACGGCAGCCAGCCAGGCACCGTGAATCCGGCCAGCAGTCATGGGGTCGGCTCCTCGTGTCCGGATCGTGATCCCGAGGAACCTACCGGCTCCAGGGGGGCACGACCTCATTCGTCCGCGCGTACGCGATCAGCTGCCCGAGGTGCTCGTGCATGTCGTTCATCGCAGTCGCGACACTCGCGTGCACGGGCATCGGCCTGCCGAAATACTCGCCGTCGGACATCCGCTCCGCCTCGGACATCCCTTCTACCACGCCGATCAGGAAGTCGAACGACGTATCGAGGTCGGCGAGGATCTCCGCCTTCGAGAGGGCACCTGCCCGCTCCATCTCCGCGCGGAACCCGGCGGCGGAGCCCGGAGGAGTGTCGTAGCCCCACCCGGTCGGAAAGAGGTGCGCCTCGGCGATGGCAAGCGCCAGCACATCACGCACCGACCGCACGTCCTCCATCGGACGCCAGTCGTACTGCCCCTCGTCGAAGGCCTCGGCCAGACCTCTGAACTTCTCCTTCATGGTACGGATGTCCTCTACCTGTACCGCCTGCCAGGACTCGACCTGAGCCTCCAGTGAGCCGGCGCTGCCCAGCGTCATCACGAGCAGCGCCATGCCAACCCGAGCTTTCCTCCACATCCCATCCCCCCTATTAGACAAAGGCGATCGTCGGTCGCTCAACAGTTACGCGCGGGAGGACTCATGATGACATCGTCGGCTCGTCGCCCTTTTCGGGCGGTCGCAGTCCTCCTGGCCGCATTGGCTTCCGGCGGCTGTGGAAGCGATGACCAGGCGGCGGATCTGGTCCTCGTCGGGGGATCGGTCGTGACGCTGTCGGCGGAGGGGGTGGTGCGAGGGATCGCCGTGCAGGACGGGCGCGTGGCGGCCGTCGGATCGGAGGAGTCCATCCGGCGGTTGATCGGACCGGAGACCAGGATCGTGGAGCTGAACGGTCGCTCCGTACTGCCCGGCCTCGCGGACAACCACCTCCACTCCGTCGGAGGAGGTCCGGGCGTCGATCTGTCGCGCGTACGCTCGCTGGACGAGCTGCTCGAGACCATCGCGCGGAGGGCGGCGGAGACGCCCGCGGGCGAGGTCGTGATCACGAACAGTGACTGGCACGAGGGGCAGCTCGCGGAGCAGCGCCTGCCCTATCGGGATGACCTGGACACCGCCGCACCGGATCATCCCGTGGTGGTCGTGCGCGGAGGGCACGAGTACATCCTCAACAGCGCGGCGATCCGGTACTGGGGCATCGCCGAGGACGCGCCGGACATGCCCGGTGGGCGGGTAGGCCGGTATGTCGACGGAAGGCTGAACGGCGAGCTGGTGGATCGGGCGAAGGGGCTGGTGACCCTGCCGGCTCCCCCTGCGCGGAGCCGGACCGCCGAAAAGCAGGCTCTGGCGGATCAGTACGCGACGCTGAACCGGCGCGGTCTCACCAGCGTACGGCATCCGGGCGGGTCTCCGGAGCAGCTGGAGCTCATTCGGGAGCTCGAAGCGGAGGGCCGTCTGACGATGCGCGTCGAATACCTCCTCCGCGCGCCGCGTTCGGAAGGGGTGGACGCGGTCCGCGCGGCCATCGAATCGTGGCCGTCACCCCCGACGCCGGACCAGGCACGGGCATCGGCGACCGATCTGGTACGGATCGGAGGGGTCAAGCTCGGCGTGGACGGAGGCTTCGAGGGTGGTCTGATGCGAGAAGCGTACGAGGAGCCCTGGGGCGAAAACGGAACGTATCACGGGCTGCAGACGGTCGAGCGCGATGCCTTCATGGCGTCCGTGGGCGCGCTGCACGAAGCGGGCTGGCGGGTGGCGACCCACGCAGTCGGGGACGCCGCCATCGATCTGGTGCTGGACGGGTACGAGGAGGCTGCCCGTGCGCGCCCGGTCACGGGCCTCCGGTGGGTGATCGAGCACGGGTTCATCCCCCGCGACGACCACTTTTCCCGCATGCGTGACCTGGGGCTGGCGGTGTCCGCCCAGGACCACCTCTACCTCGCGGCGCCGAGCCTCGTGGAGTACTGGGGGGAGGAGCGAGCGGGCTGGACGACACCGCTGCGCGCATATATCGACGCGGATATCCCGATCTCGCTCGGCACGGACGCACCCGTGGTCCCGTACGACCCCTGGTGGGTCCTCCACCACTTCACCACACGTGGCACGATCAGCGCCGGCGTGACCGGGCCCGATCAGGCCGTGGGCCGCGAAGAGGCGTTACGCGCGATGACGGCCGGCTACGCTTGGTTGACCTTTGCCGAGCACGAGCGGGGCACGCTGGCACCCGGGATGCTCGCCGACCTGATCGTGACCGCCGAGCCGTACCTCGACTGTCCGGATCCGTGCCTCGAGACCATGGAGGTGGACCTCACGGTGCTGGGCGGAACCGTCGTCTGGGAGCACTGACCGGGCGAGAGCGCAGCCATCGACTGGCGCGCCCCGTGGGCGATTCTACCTTCAACTCCGGTATGACGGCGGCGAGTGGCTGCCCCGTCGAGGCTCAATCGCGTCAGGAGGTGCCATGATGTTCGCCCGAGGGCATGCGCCGGTCCGTGCGCTCAACGCGCTCGCCGCCCTGTTCGCCGTAGCGATCGCGGCCCCGGTGGGTGCTCAGTCCGGTACCCTGCGCACGGTCTCACTCGAGATGTATCTCGACCTGGAGAGCGTGTCGGACCCGCAGATCTCACCCGACGGCAGGCACATCGTCTACACGCGTGGCTGGATCGACAAGATGAACGACAGCCGCGAGTCGTCGATCTGGATCATGAACGCGGATGGCTCGAAGAACCGCTTTCTGGTGGACGGGTCCGGACCGATCTGGTCCCCCGACGGAACCAGGATCGCCTACACGGCGAGCGGGGAGCCCGAGGGGACCCAGATCTTCGTTCGCTGGATGGACGACGAGGGCGCGGCCTCGCAGATCACGCGTCTCGAGTCGAGCCCGAGCGGGATCCGCTGGGCACCGGACGGACGCCATGTCTCCTTCACGATGAACGTGGACGCCGATCCTGCGTTCACGGTGAGTCCGCCCGGTCGCCCCGATGGAGCGGAATGGGTGGAGGCGCCGCGGGTGGTGACCCGGGCCGACTACCGGCAGGACCGTGTGGGCTTCGTCGATGGCGCCTGGAGGCACATCTTCGTCGTTCCGTCGGAGGGAGGTACGGCGCGTCAGCTCACGACGGGAGACTGGAATCACTCGACCGGCGAGTGGGCGGCCGACGGCACCGAGCTCGTGTTCTCGTCGCTTCGGACGGAGGACGCGGAGCTTTCGTGGCGCGAGTCCGAGGTGTACGCGGTCGACGTGGCGTCCGGCGACATCCGGCAGCTGACCACCCGACGTGGTCAGGATTCGTCACCGCTTCCATCACCCGTCGGTGACGTCATCGCGTACCGTGGGTCGGACTTCCACACCGACACCTACCGGAACTCCGGCGTCTGGCTGATGAACCGGGACGGCACGAACCCGCGGCTGATTTCGGGCGATTTCGACCGCCAGATAAACTCGATGAAATGGGCCCACGACGGGTCCGGGCTCTACCTCACGGTGAGCTCCGAGGGAAATCGTAACATCCATTTTGTTTCCGTGGACGGGGGTGTCGAGGCGGTGAGCGCCGGTGATCACATGCTGGCCCTGAGCTCCTTCACGGACGAGGGTCTCGCGGTCGGCACCCTGACCGGCCCGCACGTGCCGACCGACATCGTGGCGTTCGCCCTCGACGCTGCCGACGATCGCGAGCAGCTCACGCATGTCAACGACGATGTCCTCGGAGGCGTGACCCTCGGGAAGCACGAGGAGATCTGGTACGAGTCGGTCGACGGCTTCCGGATCCAGGGCTGGATCATCCACCCCCCGGACTTCGATGCGAGTCGAAAGTACCCGCTCATGCTCTCGATTCACGGGGGGCCGCACGGGATGTACAACGTGGGCTTCAACTTCGGCTGGCAGGAGCACGCGGCGAACGGCTACGTGGTCCTGTACACCAACCCGCGGGGCAGCTCCGGCTACGGGAGCGCGTTCGGGAACGCGATCAAGAACGCATACCCGGGCAAGGATTTCGACGATCTCATGAAGGGTGTCGACGTCGTCGTGGAGCGCGGCTACATCGACGAGGACAACATGTTCGTGTACGGCTGCTCGGGTGGGGGCGTGCTCACTTCGTGGGTCGTCGGGCACACGGACCGGTTCGCGGCCGCATCCGCCAACTGTCCGGTGACGAACTGGCTCTCCTTCGTCGGCACGACGGACGGAGTCGGCTGGTATCGCAACTTCGAGACCTTCCCGTGGGACGATCCCAGCGAGCACCTGCGCCGCTCGCCGCTGATGTACGTGGGCAACGTGACGACGCCGACGATGCTCATGACCGGCGTGAACGATCTGCGCACGCCGATGCCGCAGACCGAGGAATACTATGCGGCGCTGAAGGTCCTGGGGGTGGAGACGGCGATGGTGCGATTCAACAACGAGTGGCACGGTACGTCGAGGACTCCCTCGAACTTCCTTCGCACGCAGCTGTTCCTCAGGAAGTGGTTCGAGATGCACGCGCGAGGGCGACCGGTCACGGAGGACTGAGACGGCACGAATCCGGCCGAGTCGCGGCTCATTCGGACTTCAGCGCACCGATCGGGTCGACTCTCGCGGCACGCCGGGCAGGCAGGTACACCGCCAGCGCGGCCACGCCGAGAAGCGTGAGCGGCACGAGGGTGAACGCGATGGGATCGATCGGGCTGGCGTTGTAGAGCAGCCCACGGACGAGCTGCGCCGCAGCGAGCGCGCCTCCGAGCCCGATGAGCGTGCCGAGGGCCGCCAGCCGGAGGCCTTCGCCGAGCACGAGCTGCAGCACCGATCCACGATCCGCCCCGAGGGCGACACGGATACCGAGCTCTCGGGTCCGTTGCGAGACCGAGTACGCCATCACGCCATAGATCCCGACGGCGGCGAGGGTGAGCCCGAGGAGGCCGAAGATGCCGAGGACGGAGCCCGCGAGCCGTGCGGGTAGCAGAGCGATACCCATGTGGTCCTCCATGGTCCGCACGTCGTAGACGGGCATCTCGGGATCGGCCGCGCGCACGATCTGCTGGACGCGTTGCAGGACGGCCTGGGGATCACCTTCGGCCCGTGCCACCAGCACGCGATCCGACCTGAACATGATCCGCAGCGGGAAGTACATGAACTCGGTCGGATCTTCGCCCAGGCTGTTGTACTTCCCCGTCTCCACGACACCGATCACCTCCCACTCCCTTCCGCCCGTCTCCACGATCTTGCCGAGCGCCGACTGCCCCGGCCAGAACCGGTCCGCGAAGCGCTGGTTCACGATCATCACGGGAGGCCCGTTCTCGTCGTCCTGGCGGGTGAAGGAGCGTCCTTCCGCGAGCTCGATCCCCATCGCCTCGACGTAGCCCTCGCTGACGTAGGTGTAGTGGAGGCTGGCTCGCTCTCCCTCGGCGAATTCGTATCCCGGCACGTTCACGGTACGGTCGCTGGAGCCCAGGCTCAGCGGCGCCACGACGGCGAGCCCCACGCCCGACACCTCCGGCAGGGCGGAGACTTCGTCCAGCATCCGGTCCCAGAACGCCCGGCTGCGCGCCTCCTCATAGCCCTGCAGACCGGGATCGACCGATGCCATGACGAGGTTGCGAGGGCTGTCGAAGCCGGGATCGATCTGCGTCGCCGCCTGCAGACTCCGCAGGAAGATCCCGGAGCTGATCAGGAGCAGCAGCGAAAGGGCGACCTGTGCAACGACCAGGGCCGAGCTGGCGCGTGAGCGCCCCACCCTGGCGCTCGACGCGCCCTTGATCGCGGAGACGGTATCGGGTTTGGCGGACTGGAGCGCCGGTGCCATGCCGAAGATGAAGCCGGCGGCGAGCGACACGCTCGCCGTGAACCACAGCACCGCGCTGTTGGTCTCCACGTTGAAGGCCCACGGCCCGTCGATGGGCGGGCGGAAGTTCGCGAGGAAGCCCGTGGCCACGTTGGCCAGACCGAGCCCGGCGGCGCCCGCGACGAGGCTGAAGAGGAGGCTCTCGGTCAGGAGCTGCTGGATGATGCGCAGCCGGCTCGCGCCCATGCTCAGTCGGATCCCCATCTCCCGCTGGCGGTCTCGGGCTCGCGCGAGGAAGAGGTTCGCCACGTTGACGCACGCGATCAGCAGGAGGAGGCCCACGACGACCATCATGACGGTACTCATGCCCCGTTGCGCATCGCCGAAGCTCGGATGGATTCCCGCGTCACGCTGGAGCACGACCGTGTGGCCGACCTGATTCTCGTACGAACGGGGATATTCCTCTCGCAGCTGGAGGAGCACCGCGTCGAGTCGCTCCGTTGCGCGGTCCAGGGTCGCGTCGTCGCGCAGGCGGGCCACGACGTTCATGCTGTTGCTGCCCCGGGCCTCGAGGCGGTTGAAGGCCGGCGTGAGCACGTTTGCCATCATGAGTGGCACGTAGATCGGCGGCGCGGCGAAGTTGACCGGGCCGTCGAAGTCCGCGGGCGCCACGCCGACGATCTCGAACGGATGACCGTTGAGAGAGATCGACCGGCCGACGACACCCGGATCGGCGCCGAAGCGAGACTCCCAGAAGCCGTGGCTGACGACAGCGACCGCGTGCGCCCCCGGGTCGCGGTCCTCTACGCCCGGGATGAACGCCCGACCCAGGGCCGGCTGGACTCCGAAGGTTTGGAAGAAGTTCGCCGAGACGACCATGCCGATCGTCCGCTCGCTGCGGCCGTCCGACGCCACCGAGAGCGGTTCGAGGTACCACGAGGCGACGTCGTCGAACACGCCCTCGGTCCGGTCACGAATGTCCTGGTAGTGCGGCACGGAGACGGATCCGTACTCGATCCCGGGCCACTCCCGGTAGATCTGCACCAGCTCGTCCGGATCCTCGGTACCCGGTAGCGGACTCAGGAGGAGGCCGTAGACGGTGGAGAAGGTCGCGGCGTTGAGACCGATGCCGAGTGCGAGCGTGGTCACCGCCGCGATCGTGAACATCGGGTTCTTCAGGAGCATTCTCACGCTGAAGCGCAGGTCGCGAAGAATGTCGTTCATGATGCCCTCCACCCCTCTCCGGTCGTTTCTTCGGTGATGTGTCATCGGGACCGACGTGACGAAGTCCCGCAGCAGGAACAGCACGAGGCGCCATCCGCCCACGGTGCCGACGAATCGCGGCTCCGAGCGCCGGTCGTCGAAAGCCTGCAGCAGCTCGTCGGCGTACTGCTCACGGAAGGCCTGCGGATACAGGCCGAGCAGGCGGGCGTACGCCCCGCGGATGCGGTCCGGACGCTCGTCCGTCATGTGCCGAGGCGCTCCTGCGCCACGCTCGCGGCCCGGAGCAGTCGCTCGGACTCCGAGCGGAGAGCGGCGCTCCCGAGCCGCGTCATCCGGTAGTATCGCCGGCGCCTCGCATGAAGCCCGTCATCGCCCGGATTCTCCGCTTCCTCGATGAGACCGCTCGCCGTCATCCGCTGCAGGGAGCCGTACAGAGTACCGGGGCCCATCACGATTCGGCCCTCCGTGAGATCCTCGACCTCGCGGGCGATGGCGTATCCGTGGCGTGGTCCGTCGGCCAGCGACACCAGCATGTGGAATGCGGTCGGCGACAGTGGCAGAACGGCCTCGAGGCGCGATCGGTCGGTCATGTACGGCTCCGGTCGGCTTGCATCCGTGCGCGATATATGTCGCCTACGGATGTATTGTGCCGGAGTTTCAGTCGGCTCGGATCTCACGCCCGGTCAAAGGGGCTTCTCGTAGATCCGCCAACGCTTGTAGCACCGCAGGCCCATGGCGTCGAGAGGTGCGGTGAGGGCCTCGTTGTCGGCGAGAATCCAGGACGCCTCGGCTCCTCCGAAATCCGACACGTGGGCCCGTCGGGCCGCCTCGTACGCGAAGAGGGGGAAGAGGCCACGGTTGCGATACTCGGACCGCAGACCGAGGAGCAGAATTCGCCCGTGTCGCACGTGCGGAAGCCGGGTCAGGAGACGGAAGAGGCCCGTCGGCCAGAGCCGGCCCGACGGAAGGTCCCGAAGCACGCGATTGACGTCCCGTGCCATGAGCATGAAGCCGACGATGCCGGTCTCGGTCTCGGCGACGAAGGAGTACTCCGGAAGGACGACCTGCTCGAGATCGCGGGCCGAGTGCCAGAATTCGTCCCAGGACGGCGGGGTGAAGCCCCAGTTTCCCGCCCACGCGTCGCAGTACAGAGCGAGCACCTTTCGCGCTTCCGCTTCGAGCGTCTTCACGTCGAGCGAGCGGAACGTGATGCCGGTCCGGTCGCGCGTCCGTCGAGCGAGCCGCTCGATGCGCTCGGGAATCGCGAACCGCCCGTCGGCCGGGATGTCGTACCCCAGGAGCTCTTGCGCCGAGCGGTAGCCGTGCCGCTCCAGAAGGGCTTCGTAGTAGGGTGGATTCCACGGGGTCATGATCGACGGAGGCGTGTCGAACCCGTCCACGAGGAGTCCGCACTCATGATTCATGGACGGACTGACCGGACCCCGTCCATGCGAGAGGCCGCGCCCGCGCAGCCACCGCTCGGCTGCCTCGAAAAGGAGGCCGGCCGCCTCCTCGTCGTCGGCGCACTCGAAGAAGCCGAAGAACCCCACGCGATCGCGGTGGTGGCGATTGTGGGCCCGATTCTCGATGGCCGCGATCCGACCGACCGACCGCCCTCCCCGGTCGGCCACGAAGAGCGCCCGGTCGGCCTCGCGATAGAACGGGTTTCGACGTCGGTCGAGTGCGTTCCGCACCGTAACCCTGAGGGGCGGCACCCAGAGATCCCCGGCGCCGTACAGCCTCCAGGGGACGTCGATGAACCGACCCGTGCCCCTCCATCCGGAGACCTCGGTCACCCTGAGCGTCACGAGCTGCGTCTCTCCGTTCCGCTCATGATCGGGCGCCGTGCGCCGCCCTCTGCACGATATCCACCAGCGCGTCCGGCGCACGCGCCACCCAGCTTCGAAACCGTCGCACGGCCTCCGCCGCCGGGGGCGATGCACCGGCCCAGAAGTCGTCCAGGTCCGCGTACGCGCCCGGTCGAGCCACGCCGCACCGTTCGGCGTCCCAGGCGTTGAGCGTCTGCTCGAACTGGCCCTCCGTCGGTACCGCCATCACCGGCTTGCCCAGGTAGTGCGCCTCGCACAGGGACTCGAATCCCGCCGAGCCTACGAACGCTCGGCAACGGCCAAGGTGATCCAGGAACGCGTGATCGTCGAGATCGTGAGCGAAGAAGCCCCGCTCGATCTGCACGTGCGTCGCCAGGGATGCGGGCCCCCCGTCCAGGTAGCAGTGCACCTCCACGTCGGGGTTACGAGCCTGCCACTCGGCGAGCTCCGCGGCGTACCCGGGGTTGAGGACGTACGCGAGGAGGTAGCCGTCGTCGCGTCGGCGAAGATCGTCCAGTCCCGTGCGGAGCAGCGGTGGAGCGACGTGGAGGCCGACTTCCGGTCGGTCCGGTAGCTCGTCGAACGACAGGGCGACCCGCGCGCTTGCTCCCGCGGCGGTCGCCCGAGCGTAGGCGAGCACGGCCCTTCGCACGTGCTGCGGTCCCGGAGCAGCGTCCAGCTCGGGCAGCAGGAACGCATAGTTGTGCGCAACGGCAACGGTCGGCGCGCGGGTCCGCTGCCGAGCGGTCGCGAGCCCGCCGAGCAGGTCGAAGAAGTTGACCACCACGTCAGCGGCCTCGGCGGCCTGGCCGATCGACCCCATGGCGTGGAGGAAGCCCGGCGCGCGCCTCACGACGTCGAGGGCCGAGCGCGAGGGCGAACACGCTCGACCGTCCGGGCCGGGAGCCTGAACGGGGGCGTCGAACTCCCTCACCGGGGCGCCGATGCCGGAGCGAAAGTAGGCGGGCAGCGAGCGCCAGGGGCTTCGCCCCACCATCGCGAGGACGATCTGATGGCCGGCCTCGCGAAGGTGTCGGGACAGTGCGAGAGCCTGGGTCATGTGCCCGCGGCCTTCGCCCTGAACGATGAAGACGACCCTCAGCGATTGCATGGACCAGAAGGTCCTACGGCGGTGCCCTTTGCGCCAACCCGGGGCGTTCCTCCCGGCTGTCTCGGCGACTTTACCGTCCCCGGTGGCGCCTCTACCTTCGAGAGCTTGAAACCGTGTGAATCCTGCGGGTCCGAGACGGGCCCTGTGCATACGAGGGAGCCCCGCGTGGCTGAAACGAACTTCGATCTGATTGTCATCGGCAGTGGACCCGGAGGCTATGTCGCGGCGATCCGGGCGGCGCAGCTCGGCATGAACGTCGCCTGTGTCGAGAACGAGGATCTGGGCGGGGTGTGCCTGAACATCGGCTGCATCCCCACCAAGGCGCTGCTCACGAGCGCGCTCCTCGCGAACGAGATGAAGGACGGTGAGAAGCACGGCATCATCGCGAAGGATCTCACCTTCGACATGGGTCCGGCTCAGGAGCGCAGCCGCCGGGTCGTCAAGCAGATGACGAACGGCATCGCCCACCTGTTCAAGAAGAACAAGGTGACGCACATCCAGGGGTACGGCCGACTCGCGGGCGCGGGTGCCGTCGAGGTCGCGGGCCCCGACGGGAGCACTTCGAGGTATGCTGCGAGCCACGTGATCATCGCGACCGGCTCACGCCCTCGCGATCTCCCGGTCCTGAAGATCGACGAAGACCGTATCTGGTCGTCGACCGGTGCGCTGATGCAGAAGGAGGCTCCGGGGTCGCTGTTCATCGTCGGGGCCGGCGCCATCGGGATGGAGTTCGCCGACGTGTACGCGTCGTTCGGCACGAAGGTGACCATCGTCGAGGCCCTGGATCGCATCCTCCCGCTCGAGGATGCCGAGGTCTCCAAGTTCATGGAGCGGACGTACAAGAAGCGGGGCATGGACATCCACACCGGGGCTCGCTTCGAGAAGTGCGAGATCAAGCCCGACGGCGTCGCGGTCACCTTCACGGATCGAAAAGGCGAGACCAACACGGTGGACGTAGACTACGTGCTGTCCGCCGTCGGACGTGTGCCGAACTCGGAAGACCTCGGCCTCGATGCGGCTGGCGTCAACGTCGACGAGCGGGGCTTCATCGTGGTCGACGAGCAGCTGCGCACCAATGTCCCGGGTGTATACGCGATCGGAGACGTGGCGGGCCATCAGCTCCTGGCGCACAAGGCGAGTCACGAAGGGATCGTCTGCGTGGAGCACATCGCCGGACAGGGCCACGGCACGGTCGACTACGCCAATGTGCCGAACTGCACCTACTGCCACCCCGAGGTCGCATCCGTGGGCCTCACCGAGGAGCAGGCGAAGGAGGCCGGTCACGACATCGAGGTCGGCAAGTTCCCCTGGGTGGGGGTCGGCCGAGCGGTCGCGGCGGGGCATACGGACGGGTTCGTGAAGATCATCCGCGACAAGAAGTACTCCGAGATTCTGGGGGCGCACATCGTGGGGCCTCACGCGACGGAGCTCATCGCCGAGTTCGTCGTGGGCCGACACCTCGAGGCCACGGTCGAGGAGATGGAGAAGGCAATGCACCCGCACCCGACGCTCTCCGAAGGGGTCGCCGAAGGTGCCCTTGCGGCCTTGGGACGCCCGATCCACATCTAGGCGACACGACGCGCAGGGGGGAGGGCGAATGAGTCAGGTGTCCGAGACGTTGAGGTCGGAGGTCGACCATCCGGCGGAGCGTGACTGGTCTGAAGACCAGGAGGTCGCGCTGCGTCTCTGGGTCACGCTGGCCCGGTGCCATGCGACGTACGGAAAGGCGGTCGCCGTGAAGGTCCAGGATTACGGGCTGACGACGCCGCAGTTCGGTACGCTCGAAGCACTCTACCACCTCGGGCCGCTGTCACTCGGCGAGCTCGCGGAAAAGCTGCTCGTCACGGGCGGTAACGTGACCTACGTGATGGATCGGCTCGAAGACCAGGGTCTGGTCTATCGGTACCGCCGGCCCGACGACCGTCGCGTCATTCAGGCTCGTCTGACGGCGGAGGGGCGCGAGCTCGTCGCCGACGTGTTCCCGGACCACGCGTCGCACATCGAGCACCTCTCGAGGCACCTCACCTCCGAGGAGCAGACGTTGCTGGCCGGCCTCCTGAAGAAGCTCGGCACGGGGATCCAGGCGAACGACCTCTGAGCCGCCGCGCTACCTTCAGGCGGTAGCGCCGAGCTCCGTCTCCACGTCGATTCCGCGTATGGTGAGGACGCGCAGGAGGGCCTCACCGATCTTGTTGTTCGGCGTCGAGGCGCCTGCCGTGATCCCGAGCTCGAACGGACCCGCCGGCAGCCAGTCCGTCGCCTTCACCTCGGAAGCGGTGGGAGCGAGGTCGGGCTTGTGCCGGATTGCGCCCGTCTCGACGTCGATACACGTCGCGTCCTCGATGTGGAAGGTCGTCGTGTGCTGTCGACAGAGGTGCGCGAGATGGTTCGTGTTCGAGGAGTTGTACCCACCGATCACCAGCATGACGTCCGGCGGATCCTCCATCATCTCGGCCACGGCGTCCTGCCGCTCCTGCGTGGCGGAACAGATGGTTCCGAACGAGCGGAAGTGCGTCGACGCATGCTCCTCACCGAACCGCTCCACCATCGCTTCGTGGATCTTCCACCCGATGGCCAGTGACTCCTTGGCCAGCATCGTCGTCTGATTCGCGACACCGACGAAGGCGAGGTCGCGGTCCGGATCGAATCCGGGTGACGCCTTGCTGGCGAAGTGCTCGATGAAGGCGTCACGGCTGAGGTGGCCGGCGCGCGCGGCCACGTAATCGCAGAGGAGCCGTGCTTCGTCCATGTCCCGCACGACGATGTACTTGCCCCCTTCGTGCTTGTTGACCTGCGAGGCCGTCGCGCGCGATTCCTCGTGCGTGAACTTGCCGTGGATCACGGCGGTGAAGCCGTCCTTCGCGTAGCTCTCGACACGCTTCCACACGTGGAGAACGGAGCCGCACGTGGTGTCGACCAGGATGCAGCCGATCGCGCGTAGCTCCTCGAAGTCGTGGAGCGTGACTCCGAACGCCGGGAGGATCACCACGTCGCTCGGTGTCACCCGAGAGAAATCGAATCGGCCGCCCTCGTCCGGATAGATGAACGAGATCCCCATCTCTGTCATCCGCGTGTTCACGTGCGGATTGTGGATGATCTCGCCTACCAGGTAGATCTGCCTGTCCGGAAACTTGTGGACCGTCTCGTACGCGTAGTCGACGGCGCGGTCGACGCCGTAACAGAAGCCGAACTCCTGGGCCAGGCGGACCGTCACGTCACCGAACGAATCGGTGTATCCGCGCGAGCGTATGCGCTCGACGAGGCCCGACTGATACTCGGCGTCGATGAGAGGCCGGAGCTCCTTCTTGAGCCCGAATCCCTTGCGGAAGTACGTCTGCTCCATCGTTCTCTTCGGAGGGTCGTCACGGTCTTCCGAACCTGGTCCGGTGCGAGTCACCGAAGCGGCGAAGACCGTTGTTCCGAGGTCGGAAGCAAGGGTACCCGGGCCCCCGATCGTCGGTCCACTGAACCTAGCGCAGCCGAAGCCGTGTAGTGATACCCATGAATCTTCTCGGCCGACTTGCCCTCCTCTTCGTCGTCGTCCCGATCATCGAGCTGATGCTGCTCATCGAGCTCGGCAAGGTCGTCGGACTCCTGCCCACGCTGGCGCTCGTCATGCTCACCGGTATCACCGGCGCCTGGCTGGCTCGGGCGGAGGGCCTCAGGGTCTTTCTTCAGTTCCAGCGAGAGATCGCGTCGGGGAAGCTGCCGGGTCAGTCGCTCATGGACGGAATCTCCGTCCTGGTGGGGGGCGCGTTCCTGCTCACGCCCGGCGTGCTGACCGACGTGGTCGGTTTCTCGCTGCTCCTGCCCCCGACACGCCGGTGGCTGCAGCGTCGTGTCCGCGCCCGCCTGGAGCGAGGAATCGCGGACGGCAGCGTCCGAGTGGTCACGATGGGCTCGTTCGGGTCCGGCGGCTTCGGCTTCCGGGCGACCGATTTCGGTCAGCGATCCTCGGGCGCGGCGGGTGGGCCCGAGGTCGGGACACGGCCGGGGGCGGCGGCGCCCCGTCCGGCGGCTCCTCCCGGCATGGACCCCTCGAAGCAGATCGTCATCGAGGAGGAGTAGCCCCGGGCTGCCACGCGACCCCGACGAGGATCGCCCGGCCCCCGAGCTCCGCCGTCGGCACGTCGAAGGGTTCGCCGAAGGACGCGCTGGAGGAGAAACGGCGGTAGTCCACGCTCACGCCCCACGCTCCGAAGAAGAGCTCGGCGCCGGCACCCACCCACGGAGCCCAGTCGGAATCGGTCTGCTCGTGGTAGTCGACGGGAAGCCCGATGAAGGTCCCGTCCACCTTGATCACGTGATGGACGTAGCCGTACCCGACCGAACCGTAGGCGCGAAGGCGAGATCGCGGAGGCAGCTGGAGCCGGACTCCTGCGCCGATCAGAGACGTCGACACGTCCGTCTGATCGCTCACGCCGGTGCCGGCGATGGGAAATGCGAGCCGGAAGTCGTTGGGGTAGTACCGGCTCGTGCCCAGGTACTCGAGGTCGATCCCCACGACGCGCGATGCGTCCGGGAAGACGCTTGCCGACAGGTTGAGCGCCCCTCCGCCGCCCAGGCCCGGCATGGACGCGACCGGGTCGCTCGAGAGGCTCCCTCCGTGGAGACGGATCGTGAGCATTCCGCGCTCGAGTCCGGCACCCCCCGCGGAGTCCGTTACCGTCGTGTCCGTCACGGCGGCGTTGGGTTCCGACTCGTCGCTCTGACCGCGGGCGCGCGCGGGGCAGGCCACGAGGACGCAGAGGGTCAGCACCACCGGCCAGGTGAAGCTCCGCATGGACGGCTTTCCTGGCCCGCCCTACGCGTTCGCCAGATCCAGCGACAACGGCATCCGCGCCGCTCTTCGGTGCTGTGTCGCCTGCTCGTAGGCGTATGCCAGGCGGATCAGCACGTCCTCGCTCCAGGCGCGTCCGAAGAAGAGGATACCGACGGGCATGCCGAACACGTACCCGTTCGGGACCGTGATGCTCGGATAGCCGGAGATGGCGGCCGAGCCGGAGCTCCCATAGCTCGAGCCGTCGTCGGTGACGAGGTCGATCTTCCAGGCCGGGCCCGTGGTCGGGGCCACGATCGCGTCGAGCTGGTGCGCCTCCATGACGGCGTCGATTCCACGCGCACGGGAGAGCTCCCCGGCGGTGCGGACGGCGTCGAGGTACTCCTGCGACGTCAGGTCACCCTTCTCCTCCGCCATGAGGAAGATCTCCTGCCCGAAGTACGGCATCTCGCGGTCGGCGTTCTCCTCGTTGAACGCGATCACGTCGGCGAGCGTGGCCATGCCGTTCGGGCGGCCCGACATCTCGAGGTACGCAGCCAGGTCCGCCTTGAGCTCGTAGAGGAGGATCTGGAACGAGGCCTGGCTGAACTCTCTTCGAGTCTCGATCACGGTGTTGTCGACGATCGTGGCTCCGGCCGCGGACATCGCGCGGATGGCGTCCTCCATCAGCGAATCGACGACCGGGTGATTGCCGAAGTGGCTCCGCTCGATCCCGATCCGCGCACCCCGCAGCCCGTCGGCGTCCAGGTGCTGTGTGTAGTCCGTTCCCGCGAATCGGGCCGAGGGCTCCGTCTGCGGATCGCGAGGATCGGGGCCGACCAGCGCGGACAGGATCGCCGCGGCGTCTGCGACCGACCGGGTCATGGGTCCGGCGGTATCCTGCGTATGCGCGATCGGAATGATGCCCGCACGACTGACGAGTCCCACCGTGGGCTTGATGCCGACGACTCCGTTCACGGAAGACGGGCACACGACCGACCCGTTGGTCTCGGTGCCGATCGCTCCCGCACAGAAGTTCGCTGAGACCGAGGCGCCGGACCCGGACGACGAGCCGCATGGATTGCGGTCGATCGCGTAGGCGTTGCCGCACTGCCCGCCGCGGCCGCTCCATCCGGAGCTGGACCGCGAAGAGCGGATGTTGGCCCACTCGGAGAGGTTGGCCTTGGCCAGGAGTACCGCGCCCGCCTCTCGCAGCCTGGCGGCGACGCCGCTGTCCTGAGCTGCGACGTGACCCTCCAGGGCGTACGAGCCGGCGGTCGTCGTCATCCCGTCGGCAGTGTCGATGTTGTCCTTCAGGACGATCGGCACCCCGTGCAGCGGTCCGCGCACGTTCCCGGAGGCCCGCTCCTCGTCGAGTCGTCTGGCCACCTCGAGCGCATCGGGGTTCGTCTCGATGATCGAGCGCAGGCGAGGGCCGCTCCGGTCCAGCGCGGCGATGCGGTCGAGGTAGAGCTCCGTGATCTCGGCGGAGGTTCGATCGCCGGACGCCATGGCGTCGGCGAGCTCGGAAATGGTGACTTCTTCGAGCTCGAACGACTGGTCGACCCACCACTGGTCGTTCCCGCTCGGGCCGACCGAGGGCCCGCGCTCACCCGGTGCGCAACCGGCGGCCCCGAGCGCGGCGGCCGCCGCCCCGGTCCCACCCAGCTTCATGAAGTCACGGCGATTCATGCCGGAGTCGCGGCGTTCCATCCCTCGGGTGTCGTCGTGGTGGTCGTTTCGGGACATGCGTCGTCTTCCAGCGTGAGATGGGCGGAGCGTGAAGGAGGCCAAGCTGCGGGGGCACCGAGCGGGTGGGCAAGCAGGCATCGAGCGGGCGTTGAGCGGGCGTCCAGACATGGAAGCCGTCCGGGCCTTCGTTTAGGTTGCCGGCCATGAGCCGAGACATCGCTTTTCTGGAGCGTCTCCTCGACGCCCCCGGCCCCTCCGGATTCGAGGTCCGGGCCGCCCGGGTGTGGCGCGAGGAGGCGGAGACGTTCGCGCAGAGCGTGCGCGCGGACGTGAGTGGGAACTCGTTCGCGACGGTGAATGCGGATGGGGCCCCGTCCGTAATGCTCGCCGGTCACATCGACGAGATCGGTCTGCAGGTCACGCACATCGACGAGCAGGGCTTCCTCTTCGTGGACGAGATCGGAGGATGGGATCCGCAGGTTCTGGTGGGGCAGCGAGTGACGGTGCTCGGCCGGTCGGGTGACGTTCCGGGGGTGATCGGCAAGAAGGCGATCCACCTTCTTCAGCCGGAGGAGCGTGACAAGGCTTCGAAGACCCGCCAGCTGTGGGTCGATGTGGGCGCGAAGGACAGGGATGCGGTCGCCGCCCTGGGCATCCGGGTCGGGGACCCGATGGTCGTGGCGCAGGGGATGGTCCGGCTGGCGGGCGACCTCATCGCGAGCCGTGCGATCGACGACCGAATCGGCGCCTTCGTCGTCCTGGAGGCCTTGCGAATGCTGGCTGACGAGCCGGCTGGCCTGCGCGCCAGCGCGACGGCCGTGGCGACGGCGCAGGAGGAGATCGGGTACCAGGGAGGAGGGGCACGCACGAGTGCGTACGCCCTGGATCCGGACGTCGCAATCGTGGTCGACGTCACGTTCAGCACGGACGTGCCCGACATCGAGAAGAAGGAGCTGGGAGAACATCAGCTGGGCGGAGGACCGGTCCTCAGCAGGGGGTCCGCGGCGCACAACCAGGTCTTCGAGATGCTCGCCGCCGTCGCGGACGAGGAGGAGATCCCGTACACGATCCAGGCATCGCCGAAGGCGACGCGAACGGACGCAGACGGGATCCATCTCACCAGGCGAGGCGTGCCTACCGGGCTGGTCTCGGTTCCCAACCGGTACATGCATTCTCCCAACGAGGTCGTGTCGATCGAGGACCTCTTCCACACGGCGCGCCTGATCGCCGCCTTCATCCGACGTCTGGGCCCCGACACCGACTTCACGCCTCGCTAGCTTCCGGTCGCTCCGGTCCAGTGCCTGCCGTACTGCCGGGCCCGTTCACGCGTTGACGCTTCAGGGCGCCTTCTCTACCCTTCGTGCCCCGAGGCCGGGACCGCGGAATCCTCTCGTGAGGAGAGGCGCCGGCGCCCGGGATCTGGACGCTCCGATCGGATCGTCCTGCCGCAGCAAGCTCGATCGGGCCCGCGCCGCATCGGGTGGAACCCCAAATCGGAATGGAAGGAATGGACGGCGGACGTATCATCATGGAATTGCAGGACATGCGCGACGCAGGACACCTGTCCGACGCGCTCCTGCGGAAGGCGGTACGATCGATCTCGGAGGATGAACGCTTCGACTGGGTGGGTGTGTATCTGCTCGGCGACGGCGACGAGCTGTGGCTCCACAACTATGTCGGAGAGCCGACGGAGCATGCGAAGATCCCGGTTGGTACCGGCGTGTGCGGTCGCGCCGTGGCCGAGCGGACGAATCTCAACATTCCGGATGTGAGCAAGGAGGAGAACTACCTGGCGTGCTCTCCGGACGTGCAGTCCGAGCTCGTGATCCTCATTCGGGCCGGGGACGACATCTTCGGTCAGATCGATATCGACTCCGATCAGAAGAGTGCCTTCACCGAGGACGACGAGATCCAGCTGATCGGCGTCGCCGACAAGCTCGCAGAACAGCTCGCCGCGGAGCAGCGCGCCTCCTGATCGACGATCCACATTTCGTTTCCGCCGGAAACGCAGGACCGTTCACGCTGGACGGGACCCGGACGTATGTGATCGGACGACGAAATGCGGTGGTGATCGACCCGGGCCCGGACGTGGACAGCCACGTCCGGGCTCTCGCGTCTCGCCTGGTCGACGCGGAACGCGTCACGATTCTGTTGACGCACGGGCACCACGATCATGCGGGGGCCGCGGAGGCTCTCGCGCGGACGGTGGATGCGCCAGTATGGGGCCCGAGGGGGCTCGAGTCCCGCGGCGTCGGTCCGGTCCACCGAACGATCGCCGAGGGCGACGAGATCGACACGGACGAAGGCGTTCTGAGGGTCGTGCACACGCCTGGCCACACCCGTGAGCACCTGTGCTTTCACTGGACGTCGCGAAAGGCGCTCTTCGCGGGTGACTTGCTGCTCGGTGAGGGTGACACCACCTGGGTTGCCGAGTATCCCGGCTGCGTTGCCGACTATCTGGATTCGCTGACGCGGGTTCGGGCGCTGGAAGTGTCCGTGATCTATCCGGCCCACGGCCCGGCACTGAGGGACGCGGACGCCGCGCTGGACCGGTTCGAGCGTCACAGGCGACGTCGTATCGAGCAGGTCGCCGAGGTCCTTCGTGCGTATCCGGGGGCAGGGCTGGAAGAGCTGCTCGACCGCGTGTATGGCACCGGCTTGCCCTCCGGGGTCCGGGGTGCGGCGATACGCTCGCTGGGCGCTCTGGTGGACTTCGTGAGAGGAGTCCCCGGCGTACGAGCCGAGGCCGGCGACGTGTGACGGGCGGCGTGTTGCACCCCCGCTCGGCCGCGGGGTATGGTGACGCATGAACGGCCCGCTTCCACCCCGTCTGGTCCGAGCTCTGGGACGCACCGTGGGAGACACCCACGTGATCACGGACCCGAATCGCCTTCTGGCCTACGAGTCCGACGGACTGACCGCTTATCGGGTAGCGCCGAGAGCCGTCGTTCTTCCGTCATCGACGGAAGAGGTGTCCCGAGTCCTGGCTCTGCTGCATGGCGAGGGTATCGAGGTCGTGCCGCGTGGCGCGGGCACGGGGCTGTCGGGCGGCGCGCTTCCGACCGAGGACGGCGTCGTGGTCGGCACCGCGCGCATGAACCGGGTTCTCTCGATCGATCCCGCGAATCGGCTGGCCACGGTCCAGCCCGGCGTGATCAACGCCCGCCTGACCGAGGCCACGCGACCTCACGGGCTCTACTACGCCCCCGATCCGTCTTCGCAGAGCTCGTGTACCCTCGGCGGGAACGTGGCGGAGAACTCGGGGGGGCCCCACTGCCTCAAGTACGGGGTGACGTCGCGCTACGTGACGGGGCTCACCGTCGTGCTCGCGGACGGGGAGATCGCGAGGCTCGGCGGGGCTGCCCGGTCCTCCGTGGGCGGACTCGATCTCACCGGTCTGTTCGTCGGGTCCGAGGGCTGCTTCGGGATCGCGACGGAGATCGAGGTGCGGCTGCTTCCGGTCGCGCCGGGGATACGTACGCTGCTCGGCATCTTCGACACCATGGAGGCTGCGGGCCGTGCGGTCACCGACATCATCGCCTCGGGCCTGGTGCCGGCGGCGGTCGAGATCATCGACAAGGCGACGATCGAGGCCGTCGAAGCCAGCGTGTTCGCTGCGGGGTATCCGAAGGGTGTCGGCGCGGCGCTGGTCGTCGAATTCGACGGTACCGAGGCGGGTCTCGACGAAGAGGCCGATCGAGCCGAGGCGTGCTGCAAGGAAGCTGGTGCGGTCGAGGTGCGGCGGGCCACGTCCGAAGCGGAGCGCATGGGCCTCTGGCGTGGCCGCAAGAAGGCCTTCGGAGCGATGGGGCGGATCGCCCCGGATCTGCTCGTCCAGGATGCCACGGTTCCCCGTACTCGGCTTCCGGAGGTCCTCGCGAGAATCACGGCGATCGGGGAGGAGTACGGGCTCACGATCGCGAACGTCTTTCATGCCGGAGACGGCAATCTGCACCCGAACATCCTCTTCGACCGGACGAACGAGGAGGAGCTGAGGCGCGTGGAGCGAGCGTCGCGCGAGATCATGAAGCTGTGCGTGTCCGTGGGAGGGACGATCACGGGCGAGCACGGAGTCGGCGTCGACAAGCGCGGCTACATGGATCTGGTCCACAACGAGGTGGAGCTGGACATGCTCCGACGCGTGCGTCGGGTCTTCGATCCCGAAGCTCTTCTCAATCCGGGGAAGGTGGTTCCCGACGGCAAGAGCGCGACCGGGTCCGGTACGGCACGGGGGAGCGCAGCCGGGCGATCACCGGTGGGAGCCTCGGGATGACCACGACGACCCTGGTTGCGGACATGCTGCCGGGTGGCTCGGTGTCGGACGGTAGCGGGCTTCCGGGGCTCGCGGGTGAGGCAGAAGCTGCGGGGCTGCCGGGGCCGGAGTGCGTCGCGCACCCGTCGACCACGGACGAAGTGGCCACGCTCCTGGCGTGGGCGACCGCGGAGGGGATCGGTGTGGTGCCCGTCTCGAGCGGGGCCCGGGTGCGATTCGGCGCCACGCGGCCTGAATGGTCGGAAGCGCGCTGGATCGCGTTGTCGACCGATCGCCTGTCGGGTGTCGAGATCTACGAGGCGGCGGACCTCACCATAACGGCCGGAGCGGGGACGCCCATGGCCACGATCGATGCGGAGCTCCGGCGGGCCGGGCAGTGGTTGCCCTTCGACCCTCCCTTCGTCCTGCAGCGCTCGCTCGGAGGGTTGGTCGCCGACGGGGCTTCCGGGCCGATGTGGATGGGGTACGGCGAGCTGCGGAATCACGTGCTCGGCATGACCGTCGTGACCGGGGACGGCCGGGTGCTTCGCCTCGGCGGCCGGGTCGTGAAGAACGTCGCCGGGTTCGACCTGGTCAAGCCGATGACCGGAAGCAGAGGCACGCTCGCCGTCATCACGTCGGCGTGTCTTCGCACCTTCCCCGAGCCCGTGGAGGACCGACTCCTCCTGCTCCGTGCGCCGACGGCGGGCGATCTCCTCGAGGTCGCTTCGGCGGTCGGCACCGCGCCCGTGCTCCCCGTGTCGTCGGTCATCGTGGACGGGGCGGAGCCCGGTCTCCTGGTCAGGCTCCATGGTGCGCCGGCGACCGTGGACTCGGACCAGCGCACCCTCGAGACCCATGTCGGTCGGGCGTTCGACGTTCCGTCGGCCGCCGAGGCATCGGCCATGATCGAAGATGCGCGAGACCGTGGCGCGGCTCTTCCGGTGAGTCTCGAAGTCTCCGTGCTGCCGTCGAACCTCGCTCCAGCCTGGGCGGCGACATCGGCGGCCGGGGCGGTCGATACCGTGGTCGACACGTACGGGGGGCGTCTTCGGGCCGGCTTCCGCACGCCCGATGCGACGGACCTGGCCGGCCTGACGCGAGCCGTCGAAGCGGTCGGCGGGGTGGTTCGGGTCGTGCGAGGGCGAGGCGCGCCGACCTCGGCGAGCTCCGCGCTCTCGCCGGCCGAGGTGCGGCTCACCGAGGGCCTGTTCCACGCCTTCGATCCGGAGGGGGTCTTCTGGCCGACACGCCCGTGAGCGCGCGAGCGCCTTCGACCGCGTCTCTGGCTTCGGCGCTCGAAGCGCAGAGGGAGCGCCTCCTTCCGTGCGTGCACTGCGGCTTCTGCCTGCCCGCCTGCCCGACGTACAACCGCCTGGGCGACGAGAACGACTCACCGCGGGGCCGGCTCCACCTCATGCAGGCCGTCGTGGAAGGACGACTGGATCCGGAGGCCGAGGCGTTCCAGATCCACATCGATCGGTGCCTGGGGTGCCGAGCCTGCGAACCGGTGTGTCCATCGGGGGTGGAATACGGGACCCTGCTCGAGCTTGCCAGAGCGACCGCGATCGAGGCGCGTCGCCCCGCGCTGCTCACCCGCCTCCTGGTGGCCGTCATGGGATCGGCCGCGGTGAGGAGGAGCTTCTTCTTCGGAGGACGACTTCTGCGCGGGTCGGGCCTGGCCGCCCTCGGAGCGCGCTGGCTGCCTTCGGCAGGAGGGCTCGCCAACCTGCGCCTGGGTCTGGCGATGCTCGCCGCCTCCCGCGACGGGACCGGCGGGATTCGCAGCGCACCGGCTCGGGCGACGTCCGGAGCTTCGGTTCCAGCCGCCGATCCGCCCGAGCGGGCGATTCGGATCGGGATTCTCGGCGGGTGTGTCCAGGAGGGATTGTTCGCCCGGGTGAACGCGGCCACCGAGCGCACGCTGCGTGCGAATGCGTTCACGGTCGTCGCGGTGGACGGGCAGGACTGCTGCGGCGCGCTCCACGCGCACGCAGGGGACCTGGACGGGGCGCGCCGGCTTGCTCGTCGGAACATCGAGGCCTTCGAGCAATCGGGTGTGGATTACGTGGCCGTCAATGCCGCCGGCTGCGGAGCGGCGATGAAGGAGTACGGCACACTCTTCGAGTCGGACCCGGAGCTCTCCGCGCGGGCCCGAGCGTTCTCGGCTCGGGTTCGTGACGTCGCTGAGCTGCTGGTCGAAGCCGGGCCCCGCGTGGGTGCGGCGGTCTCGTGCTCGGTTGCGTATGACCACCCGTGCCACCTCCAGCACGCGCAGGGGCTGGCCGAACCGCCGCTGACCGTGCTGGCCGCGGTGCCGGGCGTGGACGTCCGCGTCGTGCAGGGAGCCGCCGAGTGCTGCGGAGGAGCCGGCATATACGGGATGACGCATCCCGATCTGGGCGGTAGCATCGGAGGGGACAAGGTCGCCTCGGTTCGCCGGACGGGAGCGGACGTGGTGTGCACGCCGAATCCGGGGTGCATGATGCAGATCGGGGCGGGGCTGCGGCTCGGAGGTGACCGGGGGGCGGCGGTCCATCCGGTCGAGATTCTCGATGAGAGCTACCAGAGGGCGGGATACTACAGGTGAGTGACGAGCGAGCGGACGAAAGCGGGCTCATCAGGCTGGGTGGCGACCATCCCGTCTGGGATCGGTTCTTTCAGGTCTTTCCCCTGGTCGTGGTCGGCAGCAGGGAGCCCGACGGGTCGTACGACCTGGCGCCCAAGCACATGGCCATGCCTTTGAGCTGGGAGAACCAGTTCGGGTTCGTCTGCTCGCCCACGCACGCGACCTATCGGAACGCTCGGCGGGAGGGATGCTTCACCGTGAGCTATCCGAGGCCCTCTCAGGTTCTCTTCGCGAGCCTGGCCGCGGCTCCGAGGTGCGAGGACGACTCCAAGCCTTCGCTCGAGCTTCTGGAGACCCGGCCGGCGACCCGGATCGACGGCGTCCTGCTCGTCGACGCGTATCTGCACTTCGAGTGCGAAACGGGGCGGATCATCGACGACTTCGGCCCGAACAGTCTCATCACGGGCCGTATCGTCGAGGCCCTGGTCGCGGAAGACGCCGTCCGCCGCAACGACAGGGACGACGAGGATCTGATCTTCGACTCACCCCTCCTGTCCTACCTCGCGCCGGGTCGATACGCCGAGATCACGAAGTCGTATGCGTTCCCGTTCCACGCGGGATGGTCGCGTTGACATGAGCGACCGCGCACCCATCACGGCCCCGGGCTCGGAAGCGTCGCTCGAGCAGGCGCGGACGACTCTAGAGCGCGTTCGCGGCTATCGCGACGAGTTCGTCGACTTCCTGTCGAGGCTCTGTGCCGTCGAGTCGCCCACGGATCATCCCCAGACGCAGTCGGGCGTGCACGCGATCCTCGGCCCGACGCTCGAAGAGCTGGGGTTCGACGTCCGGATCGTGCGCGGGAAGGTGAGTGGCAACCACCTCCTCGCCGCGCCGAAGCGCCGGACGCGCAGGAACCCGACGCAGCTCCTCATCGGTCACAGCGACACGGTATGGCCGCTCGAGACTCTGGAGCGGATGCCGGTGCACGTCGACGAAGGTCGGCTCCACGGACCGGGCACGCTCGACATGAAGGGGGGGCTGACGCAGATCGTCTTCGCCCTGCGGGCGCTTCGAGATCTCGGTCACGAGCCCGGTATCGATCCGGTGATCTTCGTGAACTCGGACGAGGAGGTCGGGAGCCCTGACTCCAAGAAGCACGTCCGACGGCTGGCGCGTCAGGCCGCGCGCGCACTGGTTCTGGAGCCGTCACTCGGCCCCGAGGGGTGGATCAAGACGGCTCGGAAAGGTCTCGGCAAGTTCGAGATCGTCGTGAAGGGGCGTGCGGCGCACGCGGGGCTGGACCCCGGTGCGGGTGCGAGCGCGATCGTCGAGCTGGCGCACGTGATCCACGCGCTGAACGGTCTCAACGACCCGGAGCGCGGGACGACCGTGAACGTGGGCGTGATCGACGGTGGGACGCGGCGGAACGTGATCGCCGCCGAAGCCCGTGCGAGCGTGGATGTGCGGGTCGCCACCATGGAGGACGGAGCGCGCCTGGAGCGGGCCGTCTTCGCGCTCGAGCCGATCACGCCCGGGGTGACGCTGCACATCGAGGGCGGCGTCGGTGTGGCGCCGCTGGAGCGGACACCCCGCAACCGGGCTCTCTGGGAGACTGCACGGGCACTGGGTGGAGAGATGGGGCTCGAGCTGGAGCAGGCCATGGCCGGAGGTGGCTCGGATGGCAACACGACCAGCCTCTTCACGGCCACCCTCGACGGCCTGGGGTGCGTGGGGGACGGTGCCCATGCCGACCACGAGCACATCGTGATCGATCCCTCGCTGGACCGCTGTGCGCTCCTGGCTCGCCTGATGCTGTCGCCGGCCGAGGGCATCGGGTGACGGCACGCGAGAGGTTCGGGCGATGACGCAGGTGATGTACGGTTCTGTAACCCGGATCGCGAATCTGCCCGGGTGGCCCTTCCCGTTCGAGCCGATCGACAAGGAGCGCTGGGCAGCAGGAGACTACGTGGTGGCCGAAGTCCAGCCTCGCGAGGGCATCGGCGAGATCTTCGAGCTGTCCACGGGACGAGAGTGCAGCCCAATGGCGGGAGACCTGCTCGTCGGCGCCCTCGCGCGGCGGGCGGCGACGCTCGAAGCGGTCGGATCGTTCGAGGACGTGGGTCCCGACGGGCTGATGCACCTCCTCACGGGAGGAGGATGCCTGGGAAGGATGACGTCGCACTCGCGCTTCGCTCCGGCCCTCCTTCCGGTGCGCTACAGGGGGCACCTCCTGGACGCAGGGAAGAAGCTGTGCATGAAGGACTTCGTGCCCGAGCCTCCGGACGTGCCCTTCGACTTGCCCGTCGTGCTGCTGGTCGGGACGTCGATGTCGGCCGGAAAGACGTTCGCCGGGAGGGTCGTCGTCCAGCAGCTGAAGTCCCTCGGCCACAAGGTCGTCGGGGCGAAGCTGACCGGAGCCGGTCGCTGGCGAGATACGATGAGCTTCGGCGACGCCGGTGCGGACTACATGTTCGACTTCGTGGACGCGGGACTGCCCACGACCGTGGTCTCGGAGGACGAGTACCGAGCAGCCATCTCGGGCCTGTTGCCACGAATCGCGGCTACGGGCGCGTCCGTGGCGGTGATCGAGGCCGGGGCCTCACCGCTCGAGCCGTACAACGGGGGCGTGCTGGTCGAGCTGCTCGGCGACAACGTCGCGTTCACGATTCTGTCGGCTTCCGATCCGTATGCCGTGGTCGGGATCCAGACGGCGTGGGAGAGGACGTTCGACCTCGTCGCCGGCCCCACCGCGAACACGCGGGCAGGCGTCGCGCTGGTGCACGAGCTGACCGGTCTTCCGGCCCTCGACCTGCTCGATTTCGGCACGTATTCCAGTCTGCGGCAACGCCTCGAGCAGGTGATCGGGGCGAGAGGAGGCGGGTGAGCGACGTCACCATCCGGCCCTTCGCCTCGATCGAGGACTATCGCGCCTGCGTCGCGCTTCAGGAGGAGACGTGGGGCGAGGGCTTCTCGGAGCGCGTATCCCCCGCGATCCTGAAGGTCGCCCAGATCCTGGGCGGTGTCTCGTCGGGTGCGTTCGCGGAGGACGGGCGACTCGTCGGCTTCGTCTTCGGGCTGACCGGTCAGAGGAACGGAGAGGTGGTGCACTGGTCCGACATGCTCGCGGTTCGGGCGGAGCTCCGAGATACGGGCCTGGGACGAAGGCTGAAGGCATATCAGCGTGAAGAGGTGCTCTCCCGCGGCGTCGAGAAGATGTTCTGGACGTTCGATCCGCTGCGGTCGCGTAACGCACACCTCAACGTCACGCGTCTCGGTGCGGTCGTGCGGGAATACGTGCCGGACATGTACGGTGACACCGACTCGCCCCTCCACCGAGGGATCGGGACCGATCGTTTCGTGGCGCTCTGGCTGCTGTCGTCGGCTCGCGTGGAGCGTCGGGTCACCGAGCTCCTCTCCGGGTCCGGCGGAGTCCGCATCAACGTCGATCCCGACGTTCCCTTCGCGCTCTCGGCCGACGTGACGGGACGCTGGCCCAGACCGGGGGAGCCGGACCTCACGCTGGAAAATGCGGCGATGCGCGTGGCGATCCCCTCCGATGTCGGCGCTCTCATGCAGGAGGATCCGCAATTGGCCGTGGCGTGGAGGCGAGCCACGCGGGCCGCCTTCGCGCACTATATCGCGCGTGGCTACGAGGTTCAGGAGTTCGAACGCGGAGGCGCCGTGTCCGCGTATCTCCTCGGGAAGATCGTGGAGGACGAATCATGAGGCACATCGCGATCCTGGGAGGCGGACCCGTCGGGCTCGAGGCGGCGCTCGCGGCCCTGGAGTCGGGTCACTCCTTCACGCTCTACGAGGCGGCGAGCGGGGTGGCCGGGAACGTGCGGTCATGGGGGCACGTCCAGCTCTTCACCCCATGGTCCATGAACGTGTCTCCGCGGGCGCGGCGTGCGCTCGAGTCGGCTGGCCGCGTGGTTCCCGATGGTGACGAGTGTCCCACGGGAGGGGAGCTGGTGGAGCGCGTGTTCGAGCCGCTGGCGGAGCTTCCCGATCTCGCATCGCACCTCCGCTGCGGAACACGCGTCCTCGAGGTGGGCCGTGAAGGGCTGCTGAAGAGTGACGAGATCGGAACCGGAGGCCGGCAGGGCCGTCGGTTCCGGCTTCTCCTGCGGAATCCGGACGGGTCCGAGTCGGTGGAGTACGCCGATGTGGTCCTGGACTGTACGGGGACGTACGACCGGCCGAATGCGCTCGGAGCCGGGGGGATTCGTGCTCCGGGTGAGGAGGCTTCCGAGGAGTACATCATCCGCCGGATTCCCGAAGTGCAGGCGCCGTCGCTGAGTGGCGAAGCTCCAGGGTGGGGCGGGCAGAGGATTCTGCTCGTCGGGGCCGGCCACTCCGCGCAGACCGCGGCTCGGGATCTTGCGGATCTGATCGAGCGTGTGCCCGATACGAGCGTGGTATGGGCGATCCGATCCTCGGACCCGACGTTCGGGGCGGTGGCGGACGACGTCCTTCCGATGCGCGACGCGCTGGTGCGTCGCGCCCGCGAGCTGGCGATGGGGGCGGCGTCCCCTCTGGACGTACGGCTCGGAAGGTCCGTTGAGTCCCTCCATCCGTCACCGGAGGGGATCCACGTGACGCTTCGGACGGTCGACGGGGACACGGAAGAGGTGATCGTGGATCGGATCATCTCGCTGACCGGCGCCGTCGGGGACGCCCGGATGTACCGGCAGCTCCAGGTGCACGAGTGCTATGCGACGTCGGGGCCCATGAAGCTCGCGGCCGCGCTCCTGGCATCGTCGTCGGCGGACTGCCTGACCGAGCAGAGTCACGGGGCGGATACTCTGAAGAACCCGGAGCCCGACTTCTACATCCTGGGCATGAAATCGTACGGAAGGAACGCGAGCTTCCTGATGCGCGTCGGGTGGGAGCAGGTGGACGAGGTCTTCTTTCTTCTGGATGCGGCCGCGGGTGCCGCGAGTGGATCGGTATGAGAATCGAAAGGGCGACGTTGCGGGAGATTCCTCTTCGGCTGAAGGAGTACTTCGAGATCTCGAGCGGTGGGAGCCAGGACCGGCGCGTCCTTCTCCTCACCCTCGAAGGAGAGGGGCTGGAGGGTTGGAGCGAATGCGTCGCTTCCAACGAGCCGGCCTACTCGTACGAGACGACGGACACGGCGTGGCACGTCCTGACGGACTTCATTCTGCCGAAAGTCGTGGGACGTGATGTGGACGGTCCGGAGGAGGCGCTTGCTCCCGTGTCGTGGATCCGGGGGCACGGCATGTCGAAGGCGGCGGTCGAGATGGCTGCGTGGGACATGGCGGCGCGCGCGGACGGTGTTTCCCTGTCCCGGAAGCTCGGAGGGAGCCGCGATGCGGTACGCGTCGGGGTCAGCGTGGGAATCAAGCCGGATGACGCCGCGCTCCACGAGCAGGTGGCCGGGTTCATCGAAGACGGGTACGCCCGCGTGAAGATCAAGATCAAGCCGGGGCGGGACGTAGAGATGCTGGCGGGGCTGCGGGAGGCCTTCCCCGACATCTCGTTCATGGCTGACGCGAACTCCGCGTACACCCTCGACGACGTCGACCGTCTGAAGCAGCTGGACGCGCTCGACCTCATGATGATCGAGCAGCCCCTTCGGTACGACGACTTCCTCCACCATGCCCGCCTCCAGGAGCAGATCGAAACGCCGGTGTGCCTGGACGAGTCGATCAAGACCGTAGGTGACACCGAGCTCGCGCTGGAGCTGGGATCGTGCCGGATCATCAACATCAAGCCGGGGCGCGTGGGCGGGCTCGGTACGAGCCGGCGTATCCACGACATGATGCAGAACGCCGGGCTGGCCGTGTGGTGTGGCGGAATGCTGGAGTCGGGCGTGGGTCGGGCGCACAACGTGGCGCTCGCCTCGCTTCCCGGCTTCACGCTTCCCGGAGACATCTCGGCGAGCAGGCGATACTGGGAGCGCGACATCGTCTCGCCTGAGTTCGAAGTCGAGGACGGTGCGATGCGGGTCCCCACCGGACCCGGGATCGGTGTCGAGGTCGACGTCGAGCGGATCGAGGCGCTCACGGTGCGCAGGGCCACCTTCGGGTGATCTCGCTTCAGCCCCCGGCCGGGCGAAGGCACCACGGGCAGTAGCGCCAACCGCGCTCCACGGACCTGCCGCAACGGCAGGCCCTGCCCCGAGGTCTCCCGCAGCCCGGACAGCCAGCGGCCCCAAAGGGGACGCTGTTGCCGCACGCAGTGCACGGCGCGCCGGCCGTGGATGCGACGTGGAGGAAGCGGGACACCTCGTGCGGCGTGGTGAGCCCGGCCGCGACGGCACGTCGGGCGTCGGAGTCCAGGGAGCGCATCCCCGCGTCGGCGGCCATCCGACGGAGTCGGGCGGACGAGCCGCCGCGGGAGATCTCGTCCCGCATCTCGTCTGAGACGCTCAGAATCTGATAGATGCCGGTCCTGCCGTGGAGCCCGTCGCCACACGCGTCACAGCCCTGTCCGCGGCAGGTGGCGCAGCACCGTCGAACGAGCCTCTGTGCCACCACGCCGGTGAGGCCGCCGGCGACGAGAAAGGGCGGTACTCCCATATGAAGAAGGCGAGTCACGGCCCCGGGGGCGTCCGTGGTGTGGATCGTCGAAAGAACCAGGTGGCCTGTCACGGCGGCCGACATCGCGATCTCGGCGGTCTCGCGATCGCGGATCTCGCCCACCATCACCACGTCCGGGTCCTGCCGAAGGACGGCACGCAGGGCGGCGGCGAAGCCCAGTCCGGCGCGGCGGTCTACGCGGATCTGGCTCGCACCGGGAAGCCGGTACTCCACCGGGTCCTCGAGTGTGACGACGTTGCGCGTCTCCCGGTCCAGCTCGGAGAGTGCCGCGAACAGCGTGGTGCTTTTCCCGCTGCCTGTCGGGCCGGCCGCCAGGACGACACCCTCTTCGCGGCGAAGGAGGGATCGGAACTGAGCGAGGACGTCGGAGCTCATTCCCAGGTCGCCGAGATCGGTCGGCACGGAAGACGCGTCCAGGATTCGCACCACGGCCTTCTCGCCACCGTTGACCGGCAATGTGCTTACCCGCAGGGTCAGCGGGCGTCCGCCGTGACGAAAGACGAGGCTCCCGTCCTGGGCGCGCCGCCGCACCGAGATGTCCATGCCGGCGACCACCTTGATCCGGGAAAGGACGGTCCGCCGAACGGATGCCGGAAGGTCGACCGCCTGACGAAGACGACCGTCGATGCGGAACCGAACACGCACGTCGTCGCCGGTCTCCTCGACGTGGATGTCGCTGGCGCGGTCGTCGATTGCGCGGCGCAGCATGCTCTCCACGAGACGGACGACGGGGGCCCGTCGCGTCGCCTCCTCGAGAGCGCGTTCCGGCCGGGTGCCACCGGAGGTCGGGAAGCCGGGAGGGGACGGCAGACGAAGCGCCAGAGCCTCGAGCGATTCGCGATTGTCGGTGCCCGGGTCCCGGTAGACACGATCGAGCGCATGGGAGATCGCGTCCGGCGTGGTGACGACAGGCTCGATCCGGCGGCCGGTCTGGAACTGCACGTCATCGATGGCGGCGACGTTCAGCGGGTCGGCCATCGCGAGGCGGAGGGCTCGCCCGTGGAGCCCCAGGGGGACGATTCCGTGCGTCCTGGCCAGCGCCTCCTGCACGGCCCCGGTCGCCTCGGGGTCGGTCTCCAGCGGGCCCGGATGAAACGGAATGTCCAGCTGGCGGGCGAGGCACCGCGCCACGGCCGTCCGGCTGACCGCGCCCATTCGGACCAGAGTGTCGCCTATACGCTCTCCGGCGTGCCGGGCGGGCCCCATGGCGGCGCTCAGCGCGTCCGGATCCACCCCCTCCTGCTCCACGAGGAGTTGCCCCAGGATCCTTGCGCGCGGCTGCATAACGCAGGCTCGCGGGCCGACGGGGCCGGGGGCATGGCTGGGGGGGACGTCCGCGATCGACGCCGATGAGTCAGAGCCCCGAGCCGGTCTCGACGCCCAGGAAGCGCAGGAGGAAGGGCGCCACCTCTCTCAGGTCCGACGGGAGCGGGTGTGCGAGGGAGACCGTCTCTGCCTCGAGGGGCGGCGCGACCAGACCCAGGGCCGGATTCCGCGTGTGCCCCGAACGAACGTCCTCGATGTTCCCGTGGTCGCTCGCAACGAACAGGAGCGTATCTCGGGAAAGAGACGCGACGACTCCGCCGATAAAGGCATCGACGAGCTCGAGGGCCTCGACGGCCGCCGACATGTTTCCACGATGCCCCACGGTGTCCGTCGTGTAGTGCGCGAACAGCGTCAGCTCGTGGTGGGCTGCGATCCGGCCGAGGTTCGCTCCGGCCTCGCGCGGTGTGACGTCGGGCAACGTGTCGTGGCCGAGGTGCCGCTTCCAACCGTCGTTCACGATCTCGCTCGACACCGCATCACCGAGACCGAGTGCCTCCTCGTGCCGGACGAGCAGCCCCGCCCCGCGGGCCGCGAGCGGCGGCGCCGCGATCCGACGACTCCCACCGGGGCCGGGCCATCCGCGTGGATAGGCGTTGGCGAACGCGACCGACCGTCCCGCATCGACCGCTCGACGGAGGAGGCTGCGCTGCTCGACGACGGGACGGAGTGCCACAGGGGTCCACGGGCCGAAGTGTCCTCCGAAGGCCCGCGCGGTACTCTCACCGGTCAGCAGTGCCGCCTGCCCGGTGCCGCTCTGCGGTGTGCCGGGCGTGTCGAGGCCTGCGTCGAGCGGGAGGACCCGCGCCCGACGATCGGTCGGTGCGGCCCCGCCGCCCGACCCGGTTTCCCGGTCCATCGGTCGCGCGAGTAGCCACTCGGTCGTGGGCGTGTCCCCTCCCAGGAGCCCCCGCAGCACGGGAAGGTCCGCCCGCACGAACGGATTGACGTCGGAGTCGTCGGGACCGATGCCGACCCCGTCGAGGAAGATGAAGAGGACCCGCCGCGTCTCCGCGGCCGAGGGCGTTGCGTCCGCTCGACCTACTCCGCGGGGCGCAGGTCCACGGTGACCTGGACCTGGACCGCACCCATGTCGGCACGATCGCGGATGGCGTCCTTCACTCTGGGCTCGAGCTTCTGCCACGCGGCGAGGATGCCGGCCCGGAGTTCCTTGCGCAGGATCTTGAGCGCGTTGACGTCCGCGCGGCTCGTCTTTGTCTCTTTCTTGGCATCCGCCACGTGGTACGGATGGATCTCGAACGGCGACACACCCACGTCGTCGTACCGCTCGTGATCCATGTACTGGATGGAGATGCTCACGTCCCCGCGGGCGTGATGGTGGTGGATGTCGCCGACGGCCTGGAACCGCGAAGCCAGGCGCCCCAGCTCCGTGCGCTGGGCGGCCTTTACGTACGCCCGCTCGAGGATCGAGAAGATCCTCTTGGTTCGCTCCGTAGTGGTGGCATCCAGGTCCGGCATCTGGGAGTCGAGCTCCCGTCCCATGGCCTGCCGCTCGACGTAGAGCCCGGCGCTCTCCGCGTCACGGCTGCGTGCGCGGTCGATGTTGTCGAGAATGCGGTCGGGATTGGTGCGGTAGCTCATGGAGACCTGGCGGCGAGTGACTCGTCACGCCCCGGTACCCGGGTACAGGTAGGGGGTTGGGTGAAACAGGATATCAGGTAGCCGGAGGGCGGCCAAGGGCAGAAGGTCCCGAATACGTGCCACGTCCCTGGCTCTTCCTGCTATTCTTCGGCCAAGCAAGGAGGGGATGGAATGATCAGACGTTGGATGGCGTTCGGCCTCGCAACCGTATTCGCCGCCGGATGCGCTGCCGGGCCCCCGTCGCCCCCGTCTCTGGCGTACGGGGAGCAGGCCGTCACGACGGCGGCGTACGGCTTTTCCGACACGACCTCGGTGGACATTTCGGTCATGGGACAGTCGATGCAGCTCAGCCAGCACGGCCGGGCGGAGTACGACGTGACCTTCGCCGAAGATCCCGCAGGCGTGGGGGTCACCCTGGCCGTTCGCACGCTCTCGGCCACGCTCAATCAGCCGATGGGCGCGCCCCTCCGCGTCGATGAGAGCAGCGTTCGCGGAGATCTGACGTTCGCGCTCGACAGGGTCGGCGACGCGACCGTGCTGCGGCGGCCCGTGGTCGCGGACGAAGCCTCACAGATGGTCTCGGGCTTGAGTCTGGCGCACACCTTCTTTCCCGCGCTGCCGGGTCGTGCTGCTCTTCCCGGGGAAAGCTGGGTCGACACCCTCGACTTCTCCGGGGACGACGGGCCGGGCTCGATGAGTGAATCGTCCGTTCTCCGCTACACGGTCGTCGGCGATACCGTGATCGATGGGCGGTCGCTCCTGCTCATCGACATGGAAGGGACGACCCGGTCGGCCAACGATATGGAGCTCTCGGGCATGGCGGTCAGCCAGGAGTCCGAGCTCGAGGTCAGTGGGTACGTGCTCTGGGACCTCCAGGCCGGGATCATGTTCGAGCACTTTCGTGAGTCTGCCGGCTCCGGCCGGGTGAGTGTCCCGATCGCCCCGGTTCCTCTGCCCATTCGCGTGCACAGCGTGCAGCGGACTCGGCTTCAGTTCTAGGAGGCACCATGGGGCTTCCACAACGACTGGTCACGGTCTTCGTCGCTCCGGGTCGGCTCATGGAGAGCCTGACCGAGGAGCCGCGCTGGATCGGTGCTCTTCTCGCGAGCGCGGTCCTGGTCGGACTCGCGCTCGCACTACTCCCGGCTGAGCTGATCGTCGAAGCCAATCGACAGGCTGCCATGGAGCGCGGAATGGATGCGCCGGAGTTCAGCGATCGCGCGATTCGGATGATGCGGATCTTCGTGCCCGTCGGATCGGCCATCAGCTCGGTGGTGATCACGACGATCCTGGCGGGCCTCTACACCCTGGTGTTCGCCTTCGTCCTCGGGGACGAAGGGCGCTTCGTCCAGTACCTTGCGGTGGCTGCACACGCGTACTTCATTCCCGCACTCTTCGGCCTGCTGGTCACTCCGTTGCGTATCTCGACGGGGGATCCGCAGTTCACGCTCAACCTGGCCAGCTTCTTCGTATTCCTGCCCGACGGATACGTCCTGAACGTTCTCAGGGTCTTCGATCTGACTCAGATATGGTCGATGCTCGTCATCGCACAGGGTGCCCACACCATCGATCGTCGGCGGAGCTTCGGCAGCGCCGCGGCGATCGCGCTGACGATGTTCACCGTACTGGCCCTGGTGGTCGCACGATTCATGTAGCCGCGCGCCCGGGCGACTCCGTTTCCGGGATGGGCGGCTCGGCATGACCGACGAAAGGGGGAGACTGGCGGTCCGCGTGATCGCGGTGGCTTCGGTACTGGCCGGCGCCTTCCACATGTACGCCGCCGGCGTGTCACCCTTCACGGCCCTGGTGCAGCGGCCCGTGCACCTTGCGCTGATGGCCACGCTCGGATTCCTGGGCGTGGGAGTTCAGCGCCGTCTGCGGGAGGCGGAGACCGCCACCGGCGTTCCGAGGATGGAGCAAGTCCGGGACGCCACGGGCTGGTTGCTGGCGGCGCTCTCGGTGATGGTGTGCGGCTACCTGGCACTGGAGAATCAGGAGCTGGTCGCCCGCTCCGGAAACCCGACCGACCTCGACCTGGTCATGGGCGCGCTCGCGATCCTCCTGGTGATCGAGCTTGCCCGCAGGGCGACCGGATGGGGGCTCATCGCAGTCTGCATCCTCGCCCTCGGGTACGCGTTCGCCGGTCCGTATCTGCCCGGGTTCCTGGCGCACCGCGGTTATGGCGCGAGGCGGATCATCGAGCACCTCTACCTCTCGACCGAGGGCATCTGGGGGATCCCTCTCGGCGTCTCCGCCGACTTCGTCTACCTCTTCGTGCTCTTCGGAGCGGTGCTGGAGACGGCGGGTGGGGGTGCCCTGCTGATCGCGATGGCGAACCGGATCGCGGGCCGGACCCGAGGAGGGCCCGCGAAGACCGCGGCGGTAGCGAGTGCGTTCATGGGCTCGCTCTCGGGCAGCGCGGTAGCGAACGTCGTGACGACGGGGACGTTCACCATCCCGCTCATGAAGCGCGCGGGGTTCCGTCCTTCCTTCGCGGGCGCCATCGAGGCGGCGGCGAGCACCGGAGGTCAGCTCATGCCGCCGGTCATGGGTGCCGGTGCGTTCATCCTCGCGACCTGGACGAACATCCCGTACCTGCAGGTGGCGGTGGCGGCCGTCATCCCCGCCGTTCTCTACTATTCGGCGCTTCTCGCCGCGATCCACTTCCGCGCCGGTCGCATGGGGATCGAGCCCTCGGAAGACGATGACCGGGAGCCGATCGCGGATCGACTTCATCTGCTGCTTCCGCTCCTCATCATCGTCGCGCTTCTGGGGATGGGGCGCTCACCGATGCGGGCCGCCTTCTGGGGTGTCGCCTCGGCGCTGATCATCGCGGCACTCCGGCCGTCGACCCGACCGTCTCCGGGCGAGATGAGAGACATCATGGAGCGAGCGGGTCGCGGGGCCGTCCAGGTCGCCGCGGCTTGTGCCGCGGCGGGCATCGTCGTCGGGGTCGCCTCGCTGACGGGGATCGGGCTGCGAATGTCCGAGCTGATCATCACCCTGTCACAGGGCAACCTCTTCGGGGCGCTCCTGCTCACGGGGCTGGGCTCCATCGTCCTCGGCATGGGCCTCCCGACCACGGCGGCGTACGTGGTGCTCGCAGCCCTCGGAGCTCCGGCGCTCGTCCAGCTCGGCGTACCGCTCCTGGCGGCCCACCTGTTCATCTTCTACTTCGGCTGCATCTCCAACGTCACGCCTCCCGTGTCACTCGCCGCGTTCGCAGCCGCGGGGATCGCGGGCTCGCCTCCGATTCGGACGGCACTCTTCGCCGCGGTTCTGGCCGGAGCGGGCTTCATCGTCCCCTTCATGTTCGTGTACGGACCCGAGCTCCTCCTCATGGGATCGCCGGTTGGGATCCTCGTCGCGACCATCACGGCCGTCATCGGCGTGATCGCTCTCGCGGCGGGAGGCGTCGGGTACGCGCGCACGGGGATCTTCGCTTGGGAGCGCGCCCTGGCGCTCATGGGGGCTGCGCTGCTCGTCTATCCCGGGCTCCTTTCCGACGCGGCCGGGCTCGTCGCCGTCGCGCTCGTCTTCTGGAGGGGCGAGGGTGAGGCCGCCTCGAGGTGGTCGATGGGCGCCGGTGCCGTGCTCAGCGCCGGCGTGATCGGTGGTCTGCTCCTGACTCCCTCTCCCGATTCCCCGAACGGTTCAGCGGTCGAAGCCCCGACACGGAGCGCGCCGGCCGGGGGTGGCGTGGAGGAGTTCATGTCCCTGGGCACAGCCGGGACCGCGGGCATCTACTATCCCCTCGGGGGTGCGATCGCGAGCCGGCTGTCGATCGCGGATCCGCGTCGGCAGTACACGGCCGAGGTGAGCGGCGGATCGGTGGAAAACGTGAACCGGGTGGGCTCGGGTCAGATGGACCTGGCGATGGCGATCGCCTCCACCCTCTACGAGGCGCAGAGGGGCGAGGGGGATTTCCGGCAGCCGATCTCGGAGCTCCGGGCCATCGCTCCCCTCTATCCGAACCTCACGCACATCCTGGTACCGGCGAGCTCCAGCGCCCGCTCCGTCGGAGACTTCCGCGGAGCCCGGGTTTCGGTCGGCGCCGCGGGCTCCGGAACGGAGCAGCTGGCGCGACACGTGCTCGAGGCGTTCGGTCTCACGTACGAGGACCTGGAGCCGCGCTACCTCTCCTTCGCCGAGTCGTCGGCCGCTCTGCGCGACGGCGCGATCGACGCGGCCATCATCTCGGTCGGCTACCCCGCCGCAGCCGTGCTCGAGGCCTCCACCACGTCGGACATGAGGCTTCTTCCCATCGAGCCGGAGGTCCTTTCCGAGATGTTCGCCGAACATCCCTACTACTCCGCAGGGGAGATTCCTGCCGGGGCCTATCCCGGGGTGGAAGAGGCGATCTCGACGCTGGCCGTGATGAACTGGGTGTTCGGGCTGGAGTCTCTGGAGGGCGACGTCGTGACGACGCTGCTCAACATCTTCGCGGATGATCGTGTCTCCCTGGAGCAGGTGCACGACATGGCCAAGCAGATCGACCTGGGTCTGCTGGCGACCCCTCCGGTCCCGCTGCATCCGGCCGCAGAACGTTGGCTGGCGCAGCGCTGACCCTTCATTCGCCGCAGCCCCGGAAGCGCACATCGATGTGATGCGCCGGGAACACAGAAGCTCGCCCGTGACCCCACCCCGGCTCATCCCGCTCCTCGCCGCGATCGTCATCGGATCGGCCGGCCCGGCGCATCCGGTATCGGGCCAGCTCCACGCGGAGGCGGACCCGACGGTGGACGCGGATCGGCCCGCTCGGGGCGATCGCGCGGGCATCCGTTCGAGCACGTCGGCACTGCGTCCACTCGACTCGACGCTCGAGGTCGAGGACATCGAGATCGACGGCTACCTCGACGAGCCGGACTGGGCGAGCGCGCGGGTCTTCTCCGGCTTCACCCAGCGGGAGCCCGTGGAGGGCGGGCCGGCGGAGCACGACACGGAGGTACGCGTGATCTTCGGGGAGGACGCGATCTGGATCGCGGCGCGGATGTGGGACGACCGCCCCGAGCTGATCGACCGACGGCTCACCCGGCGGGACAATCACGGGTCCTTCGACCAGTTCAGCGTGCACCTCGACCCCAATCTGGACGGCCTCACCGGCTACAGCTTCCGGGTGAGCGCAGCCAACGTTCAGGGAGACACGTACTTCTTCAACGACGACCAGATGGACGGCGCGTGGAACGCCGTCTGGGCCTCGGCCGCCACGGTCGACGAAGACGGCTGGACGGCCGAGATGCGCATCCCGCTGTCTCAGATCCGCTACGAGGCGTCGACCGACCCCCAGACCTGGGGCGTCAACTTCCACCGCTTCCGGACCGCCTCCAACGAGCGGAGCTACTGGTCCCTGGTCTCTCGGACCCGGAAGGGGCTGGTGAGCCAGATGGGCCGCATGGAGAACGTGCGGGTGTCCCGCCCGGCCCGTCGACTCGAGCTTCTTCCCTACGCCGTCAGCAGCCTGGAGAGCGGACCCGCGGTCTCCGGTGATCCCTTCTTCGACGGGTCCGCCGTGAACGGCAGGATGGGCGTCGACCTCTCGTACGGGCTCGGGGCCGCGTTCACCCTCGATGCGACCGTCAACCCCGACTTCGGACAGGTCGAGGCGGATCCGGCGGTCATCAACCTCTCCGCGTTCGAGGTCTTCTTCCCGGAGCAGCGCCCCTTCTTCGTCGAAGACGCGCGCGTCTTCGACTACGGGCTGTCGGGTGGCCGGAACCAGCTCTTCTACAGCCGCCGTATCGGCCGCGCCCCTCAGGGCAGGGTGCCGGGCAATCCCCTGTTCGAGAGCACACCCGACAACGCCACGATTCTCGGGGCCGCCAAACTTGCCGGAAGGACGTCGAACGGGTTGTCCGTCGGAGCCCTCGGTGCGCTGACGGGGAACGAGTTCGGACAGGGACTCTACGAGGGCGGGGGGCAGGAGGAGCATCTGGTCGAGCCGCGCACCGGCTATGGCGTGGTGAGTCTCGGCCAGGACTTCAACGAGGGGACGACCCAGATTCGGGGCCTGGGAGCCTTCATGAAGCGGGACCTGCCCGGGGATGGCTCGTTCGACTGGCTCACCTCGAGCGCGATCGATGCGGGGGTTCGTTTCGAGCACCAGTGGAACAACCGTGACTGGGCCCTGTGGGGCTTCTTCGCGGGCAGTCACGTGCGCGGCTCCGAAGAGGCCATGGTTCGGGTGCAGACCGCGTCCACGCACCTGCTTCAGCGCCCGGACGCCACGCGCTTCTCGGTCGACCCGAGCGCCACCTCTCTCACGGGGCGCGACTGGCGGCTTCAGCTCGACAAGCGGAACGGTCAGCACTGGACCGGGGCCGTCTGGATCGCGGAGGTGTCCGACGTCTTCGAGATCAACGACATCGGTTTCTCGACGAACGCGGAGCGACTCGACGGCGGCTTCCGGATCGGGTATCGCGAGATCCAGCCGGGCCGGTTCTTCCGCAACTACAACATCCACTTCACCAACTTCCACAACTGGAGTCACGAGGCGCTCGACGACATGTGGTCCGTCGACTCGTGGCACAACGCGCGCACCAACGGCAGCTACTTTCTCAACCTGAACGGGCAGCTGCTGAACTGGTGGAACGTTCGGAGCAACATCCGCTACAGCCCACAGAAGATGAGCCGCAACCAGACGCGCGGCGGCCCGATGATGGTCGGACCCGCGTCGCTCGGCGGTGACGTCAATGTGAACACGGACCGTCGGAAGCGGTTCAACGTCGGGACGAGCTACAACTGGAGCCGCGACGAGATCGGCGGCGGTCGTCGCGACGCGGTCAGCGTGGACTTCAACCTGCGCCCGTCCGACGGTCTTTCGCTCTCGGTCCGTCCGCGCTGGGAGACCGCACGCTCGTCCGATCAGTACGTGTCGCAGACGAGCACGCTCCCGTACGACCCGACCTATGGCGGGCGTTACCTCTTCTCCGATCTCGACCGGACGACGTTCTCGATGGAGACGCGGATGGACTGGACGTTCAGTCCGACGCTCTCTCTGCAGCTCTTCGCCCAGCCGCTTCTGTCGTCGGGAGACTATCTCCAGTACAAGCAGCTCGAGCGGTCGCAGTCGTTCGACTTCATCGACTTCGTCGAGGGCGAGGCCGTCGGCGGCTCGGATGGGGTGAGCTGCGTCGGAGGGACGATCTGCCGGGTCGGCACCACACAGCACGTCGACTTCGACGACGACGGTGCGGCGGACTACTCGTTCACCGACCGCGACTTCAATGTCCGGTCGCTCATCGGCAACGCGGTCCTCCGGTGGGAGTATCGCCCGGGGTCCACGGTCTTCTTCGTATGGCAGCGCAATCAGTACGCGAGTGCCGCCACGGGGACCTTCGATTTCGATCGTGATGCCCGTGCCCTTTTCGCGTCACCGTCCGAGAACCGCTTCATCGTCAAGGTCAACTACTGGCTGGGCCTGTAGGCGGCGGGGTGACAGGCGCTCCCGTCGGAGGCGGCGACCGGGCGGAGGCCTCCGTGCGTATGGGGCTCCGGATCGCGAACGCCTTGATGCTCGGCCTGGTCCTCTGGCTCAACGGGCTCGCCGGATCGGGGGCGCTCAGCGGTCAGTCCATCGGGGTGATCGCCAACCAGTATCCTTCGTACTTCCTTCCGGCGAACTGGGTCTTCGGAATCTGGAGTCTGATCTACCTGTGGCTGATGGTGTTCGTCGTGGCTCAGCTGCTGCCGTTCGGGAGGGACAGCCACGCGCTCGCACGAATGGGGTATGGCTGGCTGCTCAACGGCGCGCTGAACGGGGCCTGGGTCGTGACGTTCTCGTTCGGCCGATTCGTGGAAGCGTGGGCGATCATGATCGCGCTTCTGCTGAACCTCATCTGGCTGCACGAGCGGATCGGGATCGGCCGGGTGGAGCTCAGTGGGCGAGACCGGGCGCTCGTGGCGTGGCCGTTCAGCCTCTACCTGGCGTGGATCTCGGTCGCCCTCATCGCCAACACGTTCCAGTTGGTGACGTACCTCGGTTGGGACGGATTCGGCATCTCGGGTCCGGTCTGGTCGTCGATCATGATCGGGGTCGGTACGCTACTGGCCGCACTCATGGTCGCCCGTCGGAGCAACTGGATCTTCCCCCTCGTTTTCTCGTGGGCGTTCGTGGGAATCGCCGACCGGTACGCCGACATCACGCTGATCTCCGTGTCGGCGTACGGGGCGACCATCGTCGCATTCGCGGCTCTAGTCGCGGATCGCGTCGCTCGCGGGCGCGCTTCGACGTGAGGCGCTAGGATTCGGCGACCGAAAGCCGGTTCTCCACCCTCTTCCATAGCAGGTCGACCGATGGGTCTCTCCCGAGTCCGGAAATCGTCGGGCCCCGCCCTCCGTGGGCTCTCTGTTGCGCTCGGCGTCGCCGGCGCGCTCGTTGCTGCGCGGCCGGCCCGGGCGCAGCTCGAGCCTGCGAGCGACCTCCCCCGTCTGATTCTCCAGATTACGGTCGACCAGCTCAGGGGCGATCTGCCGCTGCGATACTCCGACCGGTTCGTCGACGGGGGCTTCCGGTACCTCCTGGAGGAGGGCACGTGGTACCACGATGCCCAGCATGCCCACGCGAACACCGAGACGATCGTCGGGCACGCGACGCTGGCCACTGGAGCGCACCCCGCGGCGCACGGAATGGTGGGGAACCTGTGGTTCGACCGTGCCTTGGGTCGGACCGTGTACAACATCGAGGACCCCGAGTACCGCCTCCTCACCGAGGGAGCGGGCGTGGATCAGGAGAGGGAGATCGATCCCACTCAGAGGGCCGCGCGATCCGACGGCCGGTCCCCTGCGGCGATCCTGACGTCGACGTTCTCCGACGAGCTCGCGATCGGCACCGCGGGTCGTGCGAAGATCTTCGGTGTATCGGTGAAGGACCGCGGCGCCGTCTCCATGGCCGGTCACGCCGGTCGCGCCTTCTGGTTCTCGAAGCAGACGGGCGAGTTCGTGACCAGCACCTACTACTACGACGCGTATCCCGACTGGGTCGTCGAGTGGAACCGTGAGCGGAAGGCGTTCGCGTACGCGGACACGCGCTGGGAGCTGCTGCACGGGTCGGCTTCCTACATGTTCGCCGAGCACGACGATCGCGAAGGCGAGACGGAGCTCGCCGATTTCGGCCGGACGTTCCCGCATCCGTACGGCCCCGGTGACGGCCCCTACTTCACGACTTTGCTCACGCTGAGTCCGGCGGGCGACGCCCTCACCCTGGACTTCGCGAAGACGCTTCTCGAAGCGGAGGGTCTGGGGGAGGACGACGTCCCGGACTACCTGTCGATCAGCTTCTCCTCGACGGACTACGTGGGACACCTGTTCGGTCCGTCCAGTCTGGAGAGTGAAGACAACTTGCTGCGGCTGGACCGGGCGCTCGCCGAGCTCTTCGCCTTCGTCGACGAGCGTGTGGGGCTGGAACGGACGCTGATCGTGCTCTCTGCCGATCACGGTGGGGCCGAGCTTCCGTCGTATCTGCAGGAGCTCGGAATCCCTTCCGGCTACGTGGACCCGGACTCGTGGGACCGGGCGGCAGGCCTCGCGGAGCTCGAGCGGCGATTCGGAGCCTCCGAGACGCTCATCGCCTCGTATGATCACCCGTACGTCTATCTGAATCGGGACGAGATCGAGGCCCGGGGATTGGAGCAGGGGGAGGTCGAGGCCGCGGTCGCCGAAGAGCTGATGAAGCTGCCCGGGGTCGCCCTCGCGGTCTCCTCGGTCGCTCTGCGGGAAGGCCGGGCACCGGAGATGCCGCTCCTCGAGGCCGTCCGCTACAACTTCAACCCGCGGCGATCAGGAGACGTCTTCGTCGTCTTCGAGCCCGGCCACTTCATCAACGACTTCGACGGGTTGACGGTCGCCACGACACACGGCTCTCCCTGGCGGTACGACACGTTCGTGCCCATCGCGTTCGGAGGGTGGGGCGTGCCGTCCGCCTCGGTACACCGGCCGGTGCGCACGGTGGACGTGGCGCCGACGTTGTCCAGCCTCATGCGCATCAAGCCGCCGTCCGGGGCCGTGGGCGAGCCTCTCGTGGAGGTGGTCGAAGGACGTCACCGGTGACGTCCCGCTTCCGCTGGGTGGCGCTCGCGCTGGCGGTCGCGGTCCCTCGTCCGGGTGCGGCCCAGATCGAGGTGCGGGGTGCGTCGATCACCGATCTCCAGGTCGCGATGGAGTCGGGCCGTGCGACGTCCGAGGAGATCACGCGGGCCTACCTCGATCGCATCGCTGCGTACGACCAGGTCGGCCCCGCGATCAATGCCATGGTGTGGCTGAGCGCGACGGCCCTGGACGAGGCCCGGGCGCTCGATCGCGAACGCGCGGAACGGGGCCCACGCGGTGCCCTTCACGGGATCCCGGTGATCCTCAAGGACAACTACGACACACATGATCTGCCGACATCCGCGGGTACGCTGGCGCTCGCGGGCTTCGTCGCGCCGGACGACGCGTTCCAGGTGGTACGCCTGCGGGAGGCGGGCGCCGTGATCCTGGGCAAGGCCAACATGCACGAGCTGGCCTCCGGGATCACGACGATTTCGTCGATGGGGGGGCAGACCCGGAACCCGTACGACCTGACCCGGAACCCGGGAGGGTCCAGCGGTGGAACGGCAGCCGCCGTGGCGGCGAGCTTCGGGGCGGTAGGCTGGGGCAGCGACACGTGCGGCTCGATTCGAATCCCGGCTGCGCAGAACGACCTGGTGGGCCTCCGTCCCACGAAAGGCCTCTCGAGCATCGACGGGATCGTGCCGCTGTCCCACACGCAGGACGTGGGCGGCCCTCTGGCACGGTCTGTCCGCGACCTCGCGATCGCGCTCGACGCCACGGTCGGGTCCGACCCTGCCGATCCGGCGACCGACGTCCTCCGGGGCCGTGCGCTGCCGAGCTTCGTGGAAGCTCTGGACGAGGGCGCGCTGGAAGGAGCCCGGCTCGGCATTCTCGAGACGTACTTCGGCTCGGGTGGGGACGAGGCGGTGGCGGCGCGGATCGTGAGGGAGGCGATCTCCCGGATGGTCGAGCTCGGGGCGGACACGGTGACCGTGGAGATCCCCGACCTGGCGGATCTGATCTCCGGTTCGGGCGTCATCAACCACGAGTTCAAGTGGGACCTGATCGACTACCTCGCGGCCAGCCCCGGCGCCCCGGTCGGCTCGCTACGCGAGATGCTCGACCTCGGCTTGGTACACGAGGCGCTGGTGCCTCGGATGCGGATCCGCGACCAGTCCCCCTCTCGTGATGCAGAGGAGTACCTCGCCGCCCTCGCCAGGCGTGGGCCCCTTCGGGAGGCGGTGGAGAGCACCATGAACCGCCACTCGGTGGACGCGCTCGTCTTTCCGACGGTGCGGACCGTGCCCGCGGTGATCGGCGATCCGCAGCTGGGATCGAGCTGCAGCCTGAGTGCCAACACGGGGCTGCCTTCCCTCAGTGTTCCGGCGGGCTTCACCGACAGCGGTCTGCCCATCGGTGTCGAGATGATCGGCCGAACGCTGGACGATGCGCGCCTGGTGGCGCTCGGGTACGCCTTCGAGCAGGGCACGGATCACCGCCGGGAGCCTTGGAGCACTCCCCCGCTGGTCGGCGGGGCCGCCCCGGGGGTCGTCTCGATCGATCTGCACCCCGGTGTGCCGGAAGGGATCGCCGCCTCGGCCTCCGGCGTCTCCATCTCGGGCTCGCTGCGGCTGGATACGTCTCGCAACGAGCTCCACTTCGAGCTCGTCGTAGACGGGGTGGAACCCGACGACGTTTACGCCGTGGCGCTGCGCCGACCGGACGGCGAGGGAGGCTGGCAGATCACCCATCGGCTGTCCGGCCCCGGCGCCGGATCGGCCGCTGGCAGCGTGGTGCTCTCCGGAGCGCAACGTGCGAACCTCGACCTGGGGGAGCTCCACCTGATCGTCCTGACGCGAGCCGATCCGACCGGTGCCGTGGTCGCCACCCTCGGCGCACGGGACTGACGCATCATGAGGAGAGCCTTTCTGCTGGCTGTGCTGGTGGGAGCCTGCGCAGGTCCGGCGAGTCGGGCTCTCGACGAGCTGGCCGTGGTCGACAGCCTCTACGTCGACCCGGTGTCGATGGAGCCGTTCAGCGGCGAGGTCGTGCGCTACTTCGACATCGACCGCTCGAAGGTCCAGATGAGCGGGAGCCTCCGGGAGGGGGTGTGGGACGGCGAGCTGGTCGTGTACCATCCCAATGGTCGGGTTCGCTACATGGGGAGCTTCACCGGGGGAGACCGGTGCGGTCCGTGGATCGAGAACGCGGACTCCGTTCCGACCGAGAATGCCTACGAAGATCTGGTTCGCGAGGTGGAGAGCATGGGGCTCTACCCTCCTTGTGACGGATCCTCCTGATCCTCCGGAGCCAGCATGGACATCTGGGAAATCGTAACGCTCGCCCTGATCACCGTCGGGTTCTTCTGGCTGATCATGTACGCGGCGAGGTACGCGCGCTCGAAGGACGAGGAGAAGCGTTGAGCGCCCTCACCTGCCGGCGGGATGCATTCCAGCTTCCGCGCGACGTTCACTATTTCAACTGTGCTTACATGGGGCCGCTTCCCCGCCTGGCGGAGGAGGCCGGGGTCGAGGCGATTCGACGCAAGCGTGTTCCGACCAGGATCGTGCCTCCGGATTCGTTCTGGGAGACCGATCGCCTTCGTGATCAGTTCGCTCGACTCGTCAACGCTGGCGACGCTTCCCGCGTGGCGATCCAGCCGGGCGTCTCGTACGGGGTCGCGACGGCGGCCAGGAATCTGCCCGTGTCGAGGGGTCAGAACATCGTCCTCACCCACGAGCAGTTTCCCGGGAACGTGTATTCCTGGCGCAGGCTCGCCACGGAGTCCGGTGCGGAGCTGAGAGCGGTTGATCCGGGCGAGGGTGAGGGGCGCGGTCGGCGCTGGAACGAGCGACTTCTCGATGCCATCGACTCGAAGACCGCGATCGTCGCCGTCCCGAATGTCCACTGGACGGACGGGACCCGGTTCGATCTCGAGGCTCTGGGGGCGAGGTGCCGCGACGTCGGAGCTGCCCTGGTCGTCGATGCGACGCAGTCCGTGGGTGCCCTTCCCTTCGACGTGGCTGCCGTACAGCCGGACGCGCTCATCGTCGCCACGTACAAGTGGATGCTCGGGCCGTACACGCTCTCCCTGGCATACTTCGGGCCTCGGTTCGACGACGGAGTACCCCTGGAGGAGACCTGGATCGCACGCGAGCGGAGTCACGACTTCCAGCACCTCGTGGACTACCAGGACGCGTACCTGCCCGGAGCGGTGCGCTACGACATGGCCGAGCGGTCGAACTTCTTCCTGGCCCCCATCGCGTCGGCGAGCCTCGATCTGCTGCTCGACTGGACACCCGAGCGGATCCAGGCGTATTGCCGTAATCTCACGTCGGACTTCCTCGTCGAGATGGCCGAGCTCGGCTACTCGGTCGAAGACGAAGCCTGGAGGGGGAGTCACCTCTTCGGGCTCCGGATGCCCGGAACGGTCGACCTGGCCCTTCTGCGCGATCGGCTGGCGCTTCGGAACGTGTCGGCATCCCTCCGGGGAAGCGCCCTTCGCCTCTCACCCAACGTCTACAACGACGAGACCGACGTCGGCGTCCTCGCGGAGGTGCTGCGGGAGGCGGTGAGCGGCTGAGCCGTCAGCGGCCCTGAACGCCGAAGACGATCTCCGCCCTGGTGCCGACGCCGATCCCTTGCTCGGCGAACCAGCCCTGCCGCACCTCGAGCGCGAACATCGACGGGGCACGGCTCGGATAGGAGTCCGTGACCAAGGGCTCCATCGCGATGATGTCGACGATCTCGTACGACGGGTTCATGTAGGCGATGTCGAGCGGCACGTACGTGTTGGCCATCCAGAAGGACCGAGGCTGATTGTCCTGGAACACGAAGAGCATTCCGGTCCCATCCGGCACTTCGTCGCGGTACATGAGTCCCTCGGCGCGCTCATCCGGTGTCGAGGCAACCTCCGCCACGACGGTATCGGCTCCGAAGATCACCCACGCGTATCCGGCCGGAGGATAGGCGCCATGGTCGGCCGGCTCCGAGCCGGACTCGGAGGGAACGGCGCTCGCAGCCGAGGCGTCTCCGGCGCTTGCACGGGCCTCGTCCGCGGAAGCGCACGCCCCGGAGGTGGCGAGGCCGAGCCCGAGGAGCCAAAATACGGCGAAATGCCTTGCCGGCCGGGACTTGTGAAAAAAGGCGCGAAGTGTCATTTGAAGGGTCCCCTTCTCCCGTTCGGCGGTGTACCTTACTCGACTCGGATAGGTACGACCTCGGCCCTGAGATAGTACTTCAAGCGTCATCGAGTTCCAGGGTCGGAGGCCAAGACTCGTCCCTGCCTCCGTGTGAGGCGCCCAACGCGCATCATGATCGACCAGAATCTGCTCGACATCCTCGTGTGTCCCGAAACGAAGCAGCCGCTTCGTGTCGTGGACGCTGACCTGCTGCGGCAGGTCAACGAGTCGATCGCGGCTGGCACGGTCGCGACGCGCGCAGGCGAGCCCGTCGAGGAGCCACTGATCGAGGCCCTGGTCCGGGACGACGGTACCGTCCTCTATCCGGTGCGGGACGACATCCCGATCATGCTCATCGACGAGTCGATTCCATTACCCCAGCACGCATGATGGCACGACTTACCTTCGTACGACGCGGCGTCCTTCCGTTCCTGGTGATCGGGGCCGCCGCATGCGACGCGACCCCGCCGCCCGTGGGCATGGAGCGGGGTGCGGAACTCTACGAGACCTGCCTGCCCTGCCACGGCGACAACGCGGTCGGAAATGCCGAAATCGCTGCGCCCGCGATCGCCGGTCTGCCGCAGTGGTACATCGAGGACCAGCTTCGCGGCTTCCAGGACGGCTACCGCGGTGACCACGCGACAGACCTTCCCGGTCTGCGCATGCGGCCCATGGCGCTCTCGCTCACCAGGGAGGGCGACATCGAGTCTGTCGCGCAGTTCGTGGCCGCGCTGGATCCGGTGTTCCCGGCGAGCACGCTCCACGGGAATGCCGGTGCCGGTGCAGCCTCGTACGCGGTGTGCGTGGCTTGCCACGGCGAAGACGGGCTCGGGAACCAGGATCTCCACGCGCCGCCGATCGTCCAGCTGGACGACTGGTACCTCCTCAATCAGCTCCGGAACTTCAAGGTCGGAGCACGTGGGGCGGATCCGGCCGACACGTGGGGTGCCACGATGCGCGTGAACTCGCTGGCGCTCACCGATCAGGCGATGCAGGACGTGATCGCCTACGTCCAGACGCTTCGGTAGGGGAGATCGACATGGCTGAACACGCAGTGACCGAGTCGCCGGCGGCCGGGGTCCCCGCACCACCGTCCGATTCGGAAAACGAGGCGCTCCTCGACGCCCGCAAAACGTTCGTCATCACGGTGATCGGAGCGGTGCTGTTCTGTGCTGCCGCGGCGGCGATCATCTTCGGCCTGGGAATGTAGGAAGACATGATCGATCTGATTCAGGCATCGACCTACGCCGCGGACATCGACGGTGTCATCACGCTGATCGCGGTGCTGACCGGCTTCTGGTTCATCGCGGCCGAGCTGGTCTTCTTCTGGCTCATCTTCAAGTATCGGGCGAAGCCCGGCCAGAAGTCGCAGTACCTCGTCGGAAAGGAGAAGCACGTGAAGCGCTGGATCACGATCCCCCACGGGCTCGTGCTCCTCTGCGACGTGTTCATCATCGTCGGCGCGGTTCGCGTGTGGTACAACGTGAAGCAGCATCTTCCGGAGCCCGACTCGACGATCCGCATCATCGGGCAGCAGTGGGCCTGGACCTTCCAGCACCCCGGAGCCGACAACGAGCTGGACACCGCCGACGACATCTTCACCGTCGAGGATCTGCACGTGGAGGTGGAGAAGGTTTACCACTTCAAGCTCGAGTCTCTCGACGTGCTCCACGACTTCTCGGTTCCGGTCTTCCGCATCAAGCAGGACGCGGTGCCGGGCCGTTCCATCACCGGCTGGTTCGAAGCCACCCAGACCGGTGAGTTCGATATCCAGTGCGCGGAGATCTGCGGTATCGGTCATGGAATCATGGCCGGGCGGATCCATATCGAGGACGCGAACACGCACGCCGCGTGGATTTCGTCTGCCTCGGCAGCGACAAGTCCGTAAGAGGCGAGAGAGATGGCAGATACCGTAATCGACGTCCACCAGCACGGCGCGGCGGGACACGACGACCACCATCACGATCAGAACTGGATCGTGAAGTACCTGTGGTCGACCGATCACAAGATCATCGCCATGCAGTACATGTTCACCGGGATGGCGATGGGCGTCATCGGTGGATACATGGCGTACGTGTTCCGGATGCAGCTCGCTTTCCCCGGGATTTCCGTGCCGGGCTTCGGGCAGGTCTCGCCGGGCGAGTACAACGCGCTGATCACGAACCACGGTTCGATCATGATCTTCTGGCTGGCGATGCCGGTGCTCATCGCCGCCTTCGGGAACTACCTCATCCCGCTCATGATCGGCGCGGACGACATGGTGTTCCCGCGCATCAACCGACTCTCGTTCCAGGTGTTCTTCGTCAGCGTCCTTGTGCTGCTGGCCTCGCTGTTCGTGGAGGGCGGCGGCTTCGGCGGTGCCTGGACGGCGTATCCGCCGCTGTCGTCGGAGTCGGCGTTCAACCTCACCAATCTGGGCTCGACGTTGTGGCTGACCGCCGTAGCGCTCGAGTTCGTCGCCTTCCTGCTGGGCGGTATCAACTTCATCACGACGTTGATGAACTCGCGGGCGCCGGGGATGAAGGCCTACGACATCCCGCTGGTATGCTGGATGATCGTCATCGCCAGCATCCTCTTCATGCTCTCGGTCGGGCCGCTCATCGCCGGGGCGGTGATGCTCCTCTTCGACCAGACGCTCAACACGGGCTTCTACGATCCGGCTCGGGGCGGTGACCCGATCCTCTGGCAGCACCTCTTCTGGTTCTTCGGGCACCCCGAGGTCTACGTGGTGCTGCTGCCGGCGATCGCCATCACGGTCGAGGTGATCTCGACGTTCGCAC
>Ga0209536_100000834_pt1 | contig 51027 bp, 40 predicted proteins | sample DeeMarSeWOR28_12_FD_187461 | JGI IMG/M metagenome (GOLD analysis project Ga0209536, IMG submission 187461) | Marine sediment microbial communities from White Oak River estuary, North Carolina - WOR-2-8_12 (SPAdes) (version 2) | ecosystem: Environmental > Aquatic > Marine > Intertidal zone >...
TGTGAGTATAAAATAATTATATTATTTAAGTAGCTTAAAATGTTATTAGACTTATTAACAAAGCTTACATACTATTACTATTTATATGAAATATAAAAAAGGATTAAAGGATGAACTTGATAGTTAAAAAATTCGACTTGCTTCCCGTTTTGGCCAAAATTCAGGGATTGACCGGCCGAAGAACTAATCTTGCAATTACGACAAACGTACTAATAAAGACAACAGATTCTGGGATTTCTATTTCTGCAACTGATCTTGAAACAGGATTTGAAGGTTTTTATCCTGCAAATATTGAAACCCAGGGAGCTGTTGCGATTAATGCTCGAAAATTTTATGAAATTGTCAGAGATTTTCCCAGTGAAGACATTAGCTTAAAAGAGATTGAAAACCATTGGATAGAAATTGGCAATGAACATGTAGAGTATCATATTGTCGGCATGAATCCGGATGATTTTCCGGAAATTCCTAAAATCGAAGCGGTTGAATTTTTCGAAATTGATTCCATTGCATTAGCGCGTATGATTGAAAAAAACGTGATCGTCAGCGGTGCCACCGATGATAAACGTGCGCATATTATAGGGGTTTATGCTGAACGGATTATTGAAGAAAAGCAAAGAGTGTTCAGGTTGGTTTCCACGGATGGCAGCAGGCTTTCAAAAGTAGATTATATTTATGATAAGGATTATAATTTACCATCCGGAACCGGTGTAATGATCCCTAAAAAAGGTCTGGTTGAAGTGAATAAATTTTTAGACGCAGAGGGACCGGTTCAGGTTGGTTTCAAAGACAATAATTTTATAATTAAAAAGAATAGTGAAACCCTAATTATTCGGCTTTTGGAAGGAGCTTTTCCGGCCTATGATGATATAATTACAATAAGCGGAGGAAATGATATCTTTTTAGATAGAAAGCTATTTTTAATGATGCTTAAGCGAATGTCTATTTTGTCCTCAGAAGATTATAAGGGCGTGATATTCAATTTTTCTAAAGACAAACTGGTTATCAACTCCACTAATCCTGATATCGGTGAATCAAAAGAAGATATGATTATTGAGTATAGCGGAGAGCCGATAATTGTGATGTTTAATCCAAGATTTTTTATTGATACACTCAGTGTCATTGATGAGGATAATGTATTAATCAATATTGTAAATGAGGAAAAACCCTGTATAATTCAGGGCGAGAAAGACAAAACCTATTTAAGTGTAATTATGCCGATGCGAATATGAAACAAGAAATTATTACCAACACGTATACTGAAGACAATATAAAAGTTCTCGAAGGTTTGGAAGCTGTGCGCCGCAGACCTGCCATGTATATCGGAAATGTCGATTCTGCCGGGCTTCATCACCTGGTCTACGAGGTTGTTGACAATAGTATCGATGAGGCTATGGCAGGGTTTTGTGATCGGATCAATGTCATCATTCATACAGACAACAGTGTTAGTGTTATTGACAACGGTCGCGGTATTCCGATTGGAATACATAAAAAGGAAAAGATTCCAGCTGTGGAAGTGGTGATGACCAAACTACATGCTGGTGGAAAATTTGATGATCATTCCTATAAAGTCTCCGGTGGACTCCACGGCGTCGGAGTTTCCGTAGTCAATGCACTTTCAAGTTTTCTGGAAGTTGAAATCTATGCGGAAGGATTGATCTATTATCAATCCTATGAACGCGGGAAAAAGACCTCTAAACTGGCAGTAAAGGGAAAAACCAAAAAGCGCGGTACCAAAATTCGTTTTACTCCAGATTCAGAAGTTTTCAATATCACTGAATTTAGTTATGAGATATTGGTGCGCCGACTTCGAGAACTTGCCTATCTAAATAAAGGTGTCAAAATTAGCATTGAAGATGAACGTTCGGACGCCAAAGATGAATTTATTTTTAAAGGTGGTATCAAACAATTTGTAGAATATCTTAATCGAAGACATACTTCTATGCATAAACCCATATTTATGGAGGGGGTTAAAAACGCAGTACAGATCGAAGTCGCTATTCAGTACAATGATAGCTATACCGAAAAAATATTTTCTTTTGCGAATAATATCAATACCACCGAGGGCGGTTTTCACCTGATTGGATTCAAAGCGGGATTAACCCGTGCAATTAATCAATATGCTACCAACGGAAATCTGCCTAAGAATCTACAGCTTAAAATTTCCGGAGACGATGTTCGTGAAGGACTGACAGCCATTATTAATGTTAGAATAAAAGATCCTCAATTTGAGGGACAAACCAAAACCAAACTTGGCAACAGTGAGGTCAAAGGCCTTGTTGAATCGCTGGTCAATGAAAAATTAAGTACGTTTTTTGAAGAAAATCCATCCGTTGCCAAAAAGATTATCGCTAAAGGAGTGGATGCTGCACGGGCAAGGGATGCTGCGAAGCGGGCTCGAGATCTGGCCAGAAGCAAGGGTGCCTTAGTGGATGCCACACTTCCGGGAAAATTGGCTGATTGTCAGTCGACTGATCCCGCCGAAAGAGAGTTGTTCATCGTTGAGGGTGACTCCGCTGGCGGCTCCGCTAAACAGGCCCGTGATCGAAAATTTCAGGCGGTGTTACCCTTGAAAGGTAAAATATTAAATGTTGAAAAGGCCAGGATAGATAAAATTTTACGCAGTGAAGAAATAAAAAATATTATTACTGCTTTAGGAACCGGAGTTGGAAAAGAGGAAGAATATGATATTGATAAAATTAAATATCATAAAGTGATCATTATGACGGATGCCGATGTGGACGGGTCGCATATTCGAACACTACTGCTAACCTTCTTTTATCGCCGGATGCAAGAAATGGTCGATAAAGGGTATTTATATATTGCCCAACCGCCATTGTTTAAAGTTGGCAAAGGTAAGAATGAAACCTATTTGAATAATGAATACGAGTTAAATGATTATTTGTTAAAAAAGATCTGCGACAGTAGACGCATTAAATACGGAAAAGATGGCAAGGAACTATCCGGTCACAAACTGTTTATGTTTATCGGGGATTTATCGGAGTATTTTTCATTATTGGCCCAGCTCGAGAAAAGAGGTGTTTCAGCGGATCTTGTCGAGGTATTAATCGCCAAAGGCGTTGAAGATCAAAGCTTCCTGCAAGACGAAAAAAGAATGTCGATGTTACGGAATTGTATCATCCAGAAAGGATATTTTGTCGATGAATTGAAATGGAGTGAGGAGCGAAATGTTTTTGAAATGCTTGTAAATGGGCGTGATGAAATGCAGGATGAGGGTGTCATCACCAGTCCTTATGATAGGTCCTTTACACCCATAAAAATCGGTCGTGGCTTGATATATTCCACTGAATTTCAGAAATGCCTAGTTCTTGGTAAAAAAATCCTCAAATTCGATTTCCCGCCGTTTATTATTAACCATAAAGAAAAAGAAGGCCAACCGTTAACTGTAAGAGATAAAAACGAATTGCTGGATATTTTCATGCAGGACGGTAAGAAAGGTATGACCATCCAACGCTATAAGGGTCTGGGTGAAATGAATCCTGAACAACTATGGGAAACCACAATGAACCCGGAAAAACGAAATCTGCTTCAGGTAAAAGTCGAAGATATAATGGAAACCGATGAAATTTTTACCATATTAATGGGCGAAGAGGTTGAACCTCGCAAAGAGTTTATCCATACAAATGCATTAGAGGTGAGTGTGTTGGATATTTAGATTTTAGGTTCCGGGTTGCGGGATTCGCGTTGCGCGCTGAAGGTTATTCTGTTAATCCTGTTAAAAAAATATAAAGCAAAATGGTAATTCACAAAATAGATGCCAGAGATTTACCGGATCTTTGGTTTCAAGCCGTTCATGATATACTCGATTATGGTAAACGCTTTGTTATCGATCGTGGATCCTATGCCGGACAAACACGTCTGGAATATGATTACTTTATGGGACACGTAAAATATCCCGGTACACAACCGTTGATACCGGATGTTCCTGCCTCCTGCGGTATCCCAAACCCCGTGGAATATGATTATATTTACGGTGGTCCGGGTTATGACCGTGCATACATTGAATATTTAATGTCACCCCGCAAAGAACCCGATGAATCGTATACCTATGGCGAGCGGCTAACTAGAGTACCAATTTCCGGTGATAAATTAGCCTGGTGGGAACAGGACAATAGCCAAATCATCGATAAGCGCGAAGTTGACGGAAAGGTTATATTTAAAGAAGACGGTCAAATTTTTTTAAATCAAATTGAATGGGTGATTGATACCTATAAAAAATTCGGATACCGCAATAACCAACTGGTTTTACAAGTTGCACATCCCTCTGATCTTACCTTACTCGATCCTCCTTGTTTAAGGTCTATCGATACCCGTATACAGGATGGTACCCTTCATTTCTTTGTATATTTTCGTTCCTGGGATCTTTGGAATGGATTTCCGGCCAATCTGGCGGCGATTCAGAATCTCAAGGAATATATGGCAGGTGAAATTGGGGTTCAGGACGGAGCAATGATCGTTGAAAGCAAAGGGCTTCATCTTTACGGCTATGCGGAGGATCTTGCAAAATTGCGATGCTTGAAGACATAAACTTATCTTGCTTCCAAGTCTGATTTATAATAGAAATAATTGGCAATCGATAATCAAACCGGCTAGAATTCTATACTGCTCGGCGTTCTTGGGAAAGGAATGACATCCCGGATATTATTGATACCGGTGATCAACATCAGCAGGCGCTCAAAACCGAGTCCAAATCCGCTGTGGGGCACACTACCATATCTGCGCGCATCCAGATACCACCAATAGGGCGCTTTATCCAAGCCCATCTCATCCATGCGAGATTCCAGGATTTCAAGCCGTTCCTCACGCTGGCTTCCGCCAATGATTTCACCAATCTTGGGTACTAACACATCCATAGCCGCTACGGTTTCCTGATCATCATTTATCCGCATATAAAATGGCTTTATGACCTTGGGATAATCATAAACAATAACGGGCTTCTTAAAATAATTTTCCGTCAGATACCGTTCGTGTTCTGTCTGGAGATCTTTTCCGAAATCGACTTCAAACTCGAATTTCTGACCGGATTTCTTTAAAATCTTGACGGCTTCCCGGTAAGGTAGCCGAACATATTCCGAAGTGGCCGTGTTTTCCAAAGTCGCCATAAGGTTTTTATCGACCCACCTAGCAAAGAGTTCAATATCATCTCCACACGCTTCCATGGCATAAGTTGTTAGATATTTTACAAGTTCTTCACCAAGATCCATATTGCCGTCGTTATCACAAAATGCCATTTCCGGTTCGACCATCCAGAATTCGGCTGCGTGCCTGCGGGTATTCGAATTTTCAGCCCGAAATGTCGGCCCAAAGGTGTAGACATCGCCCAGCGCCAGGGCAAACATTTCAGCAGATAACTGCCCTGATACAGTCAAATTGGCTTCTTTGCCGAAAAAATCCCTTTGAAAGTCGGTTCTATCTTCTTTCTTAGGCAGATGATCCAGATCGAAAGCTGTCACTTTAAATAATTCACCGGCACCTTCACAATCCGATCCAGTAATAATGGGGGTGTGGATATAGCGGAATCCGCGGTCTTTAAAAAACTTGTGAATGGCATACGATATTTCTGATCGTATGCGGAAGGCTGCGCCATATTTGTTTGTTCTCGGCCGCAAATGAGCAATCGTTCGGAGAAACTCATCACTATGACGTTTTTTCTGCAACGGATAAGACTCCGGTGACAAATGAACAATCTCAATATTATCTGCTTGAATTTCCCATCTCTGACCACCGCCCTTTGATGCAATCAGCTTTCCGCTGACTGCCAACGCAGATCCGGTGGTCAATTTTTTAATCTCCGCATAATTATCCAATAATTCATCTGCCACCACCTGCATATTTTTCAGACATGATCCGTCATTGATTTCGATAAACGAAAAGCCTTTCGAATCCCGACGCGTTCGAACCCAACCTTTGATCAATACTTGATTAATGGTAGTTTCTGAATTTAAAAGCTTAAAAATTTTTGTCCGTTTCATGGGAAATTCCTTTGCTTCTAACATGATTAAAGGATATTTTCTAGTTTCATCATATCAATTTTGTCCAATATTCACTGTAATATAATATCCCTGATCGCCACGTTGAAGCAGCAAAACAACCGAATTTTTCTGACGATACTTAACTATTGCCTTTTTGAAGTCTTCCCTGTCTTTTATTTTGTAATCATCAATCCGGCGGATAACGTCTCCCGGACGAACTCCAATGCTCGCCAGATAAGATTTTTTGTCGATTTCAGAAATAACCACTCCTTCGCGTGATGGGATCTGGTAGTATAAACGGTTTTTAGCCGTCAAATCTTCAACTTTTATTCCCAGAAATCTGAATGCCAACTCTTCGGCCAGTTCATAAGGGAAAACCTTTGTTTTCACCGAGACGGTTTGTATTTTACCGTTGCGCCAAATCTTTGTTTTTAGGATATCACCTGCAGGATATGTCTTTTTCGCCGACCAGTAATCGCGCACTGAATCCATTTTTTTATTTCCGATAGAAAGGATGATATCTCCCTCTTTCAAACCCGCTTTCTGAGCCGGGCTTTGGGGTTCAACCGCTTTAACCATTATACCTCTTTTTCTCGGAACTTTAAGATAATCCGCGAGCCTAGCATCGAGGTTTTGTACAGTGATGCCAATCCAGGCCTGAATAACTTCACCGAATTGGATGAGATCCGAAATTATTTTTTTTGCTTTGCCAATAGGTATGGCGAATCCGATACCTTGGGCTTTGGCATAGATGGCAGTATTAATTCCTATAAGTTCCCCGGTGATGTTTAAAAGCGGACCGCCACTGTTGCCGGGATTGATGGACGCATCGATCTGGATGAAGTCGTGAAAAACCCTGTTTTCCGCGCGCACGCTTCGGTTTAACGCACTGATGACACCGGTTGTCACGGTGTGAGAAAAGCCGAAAGGGTTGCCGATAGCAATCACCGTTTCTCCGATCATAAGATCATCACTGCTTCCCATTTCGATATCAGGAAGGGGTTCTGGGGTATCGATTTTCAAAACCGCTAAGTCGGAATCGGGGTCCGCACCGATGATCTGAGCCTCAAATTCTCGTTCATCTTGCAATACCACTTCAATGGTTGCGGCTCTTTCAATCACATGTGCATTCGTTAGAATGAAACCTCTTTTTCCATCTATAATAACACCTGAGCCTAAACTGGTGCGTTGGCGTCGCCGTTCGAATCTAGGGTCGAAAAAATCTTTGAAAAAATTTTCAAAAAACGGATCTAGGCCGAAACCCGAAAAGGGATTGACTCGCTTGCGGACCTCATAGGATGAGCTTATATTTACCACAGCCGGGCTGATTTTGCGCACCGCTTTAACGACAGGGCTCTCACGATCGTCTGGATGACCCAGCGATGGTTGGATTTCAACCTGCATCAGAAAGCAAATGAAAAATATGGCTATGATCTTTTTCATCTGTCTAATGTTGAAATGAAAATGTAATTTTGGCATTTTTATCCTTTATCTGATTGACGATTTTAGATTGACAATGGTTTATCATAAACAGCGACGCTAGAAAATAAAGAATTCCGGATTTTTAAAAATTTCTGATGAGTATTCGAAACCTTCACGATATCTTACCATTAGTTGAAAGACCTAGCCGATATTTAGGTTCGGAAATCAACGCGATTAAAAAAGATCTAAGCAAGGTGAAGCTCCGCTTTGCTTTAGTCTTTCCGGATTTATATGAAATTGGTACCTCACACTTTGGCCTACAGATTCTTTATCACATTTTAAACAGCCATGCGGATATTGCCGCTGAAAGGGTATTTGCTCCGGGTGTCGATATGGAGGCCCATCTCAGGAGCTCTCAACTACCTCTTTTTTCCCTGGAGTCCCATGAACCCATCAATCATTTTGATATGCTCGGTTTCAGTTTATTATATGAGCTAAATTACACCAATATCCTGACCATCCTAGATCTTGCCGGCATTCCATTTCGAGCTGGCCAAAGAGATACATCTCATCCGATAATCATTGCCGGGGGTCCGAGCACGTGCAATCCGGAGCCCATTGCCGATTTTTTTGATGCGGTTGTTGTGGGAGATGGCGAGCACGTGATCATGGAGCTTTCTCAAACTTGGATTCAGTGGAAAGACAGCGCCCAATTAAACAAAGAAGATTTGATGAAACAATGGTCCAAGATCGAGGGCGTATACATACCGTCTTTTTTTGAACCTCAAGTTGATCCGCATGGATTCCAGACGCTCAAACCGCTTTTTTCGGACTATACCCGAGTCAAACGGGCCATTGTTGCTGATCTTGATCGAATGCCTTTTCCGGCAAAACCGATTGTGCCATATGGGAAACCGGTGCACGATCGACTTCGGATTGAAGTATCTAGGGGATGTACACGCGGATGTCGGTTTTGCCAGGCAGGTATGATTTATCGTCCGGTTCGTGAACGTTCCCCGGAGAGGTTGATGTCTCTTGTTGATCATTCCATTGCTGTAACCGGCTATGAAGATATATCGTTGCTTTCTCTGAGCACAGGCGATTACGGGTGTATTGTCCCCCTGATGGAACGGCTCATGGCTCGCTTAGCTTCGGATCATGTCGCCGTCTCGTTGCCCTCCTTACGAGCGGGCACCCTTACACCGCAATTAATGAAACTTATCAAAAAAGTCCGTAAAACCGGGTTCACCATTGCGCCCGAGGCCGGCAGCCAGAGGTTGCGGGATGTCATCAACAAAAATATCACCGAAACCGAAATCGTTGAAACCGTCAGAGACGCATTTGATTTGGGATGGCAGGTGGTAAAACTTTATTTTATGATCGGTCTACCAGCCGAAACCCATAAGGATCTGCGCGCTTTGGTAGAGTTGGTCAAAAAACTTCATAAGATCAAAGGTTCTAACCGGCGAAAAGGCAGACTTAATGTGAGCGTTGCCACGTTTATCCCCAAGCCCCACACCCCGTTTCAGTGGGTCTCCCAAATCAGTTTGGCTGAATCCAAGGAGAGGATCAGGTGGCTTAAAAATCAGTTAGAATTACCGGGAATTCAATTCAAATGGCAAAATCCTGAAGTCAGCCTACTTGAAGGAATTTGGGCTCGAGGAGACAGGCGGTTAAGTAATTTGCTGATAACTGCCTACAAAAGCGGATGTAAGCTTGACGGGTGGAGCGATCATTTTAAATACCGTTTATGGCAGGAGGCTTTTGCAGAAGCGGATGTTAATCCTGACTTTTATACCTTGCGCAAAAGGGATATTTGTGAACCGTTGCCCTGGGATCATATCGACACTCAGATCAGCAAAGAATTTTTGCAGGACGAGTGGCATAAATCGATGCAGGCTGCGCTCACAGAAGACTGTCGTGACGGTGAGTGTAACAACTGTGGTGTCTGTGATTTTGAAGCAATAGAGCCGAGGACTTACCGGGAATGCCGCAATACGGAATCAGAACTCCTGCCGAAGGCAGAGGTTCCGAATTTATCATTTAAACGCCTAATGCTATCGTATTCTAAATTAGGTCAGGCAAAATACTATGGCCATCTTGAACTGGCAAATATTTTTTTAAGGGCGCTCAGACGTGCCGGCATACCCGTTAAGTTCTCTGAAGGATTTCATCCCAAACCCAAAGTCTCTTTTGATAATCCGCTGCCCACTGGTTTAGAAAGTCAAAACGAGAAACTAACCTTGACTGTACCGGCATGCGTCAAGCCCCAGACAGTCGTTGAAGGCTTGAATAACAAATTGCCAGATGGTCTTTTGGTGCATCATGTTGAGATGACAGCGGCCAACGCCGATATGAAAGCAACCAAATCGAATACCTATCACGTCACGTTGAAAAATGGAAATTTTGATAAAAAAAAGTTCGAATTATTTATCCAACGTTCAGATTTCATCATTGAGCTTGAAGATCGAAAAGGAAAGTTGAAAAAAATAAATTTAAAAGATATGGTTCTAAACATAGATTTAATTAATTCCAAGAAATTACAGATGCGGTTAAGATCCGAACCGGCCAAAACCATGCGACCACCGGCAGTTCTTCATCAAATATTCAGTTTGCCCGCAGACCAGATTAAACAGGCAAGAATTGTAAAGATTAATTAAGGGACTTAGGAATTGACTATTTTCTATTGACGAATGCCTATTGAAGGAATTCTAATGTATAAACAACTCATCATTAATGTCACCGATCATGAAACCCGGGTTGCGCTACTAGAAGATGGAACCATTGCTGAGCTTTACGTCGACCGCGGCGATGATTCCGACATTGTCGGCAATATTTACAAGGGCAAAGTTTTGCGGGTGTTACCCGGAATGCAAGCCGCATTTGTCGATATCGGGCTCAATCAGGCGGCCTTTATTTATGTGGATGATGTTTACAGCAATGGTTACAAAGAATACGAAAAATTATTTAATATCGAATCCGAAGATCAAAAAACCATCTCTGATGAAGATTCAAATCTATCAAGCTCTAAAAAACGTGATATTCAAATCGAAGAGCTGATCTCAGAAGGACAAGAAATCCTTGTTCAGGTGGCCAAATCTCCTATGGGCACAAAAGGTGCGCGTATTTCTTCCTATGTTTCGCTCCCGGGTCGATTTTTGGTTTTAATGCCGACTTCCGATCATATCGGTGTTTCCCGTCGGATTGAAGTTGAGAGTGAGCGGGAGCGTTTAAAGGTCTTGGTACAAGCGTTAAAGACTGCGGATTACGGTTATATTGTCAGAACAGCAGCTGAAGGGGAACATGAAGAAAAACTTGCTTATGAAATGAATTTTTTGAACAATTTATGGGAAAATATCCAAAAAAAATTTCAATCAGCGCCGGTACCTTCGCTTCTGCACCAGGAATTATCCGTAAGTCTCCGTGCCGTGCGCGATCTTCTGATCCATGAAGTCGAAAAACTGGTTATCGATTCAAAACCAACTTACGAGGCGGTGCTATCTTTTCTAAATACCTACATGCCCAGCTTAAAAGATCATGTAATCTTATACGAGGGCGCAGAACCGGTTTTTGATGCGTATAATTTGGAAGGCGATATATCCCGGGCGCTAAAACGCAAAGTATGGCTGAAATCCGGCGGCTACATTTTGATAGAGCACACCGAAGCGCTTGTCGCAATTGATGTCAATACGGGTCGATATGTCGGGATGCATAATTTGGAAGAAACGATACTGAAGACCAATCTTGAAGCGGTAAAGGAAATCGCCTATCAAATTCGCCTCAGGGATATCGGTGGCATTATCATTATTGATTTCATTGATATGGAGAAGACGTCCAATCAGGAAAAAGTGTTTAATGCACTTAAAGAGACCTTAAAAAAGGACAAGAGCAAAACCCACGTGCTTCCGATGTCAGCGATGGGACTCATCCAAATGACCCGCAAACGGACCCGAGACCCCTTGACTCGAATTTTATGTGAACCGTGCTTTTACTGTGACGGTGAGGGGTATTTAATATCCAGGCAATCCATTTGTTATAGTATTTATCGTGAGATTCTGCGTGATGCTTATGACATGAATGCCGGTCGTTTGACGATAAGGGTGAATCCGCAAATTGCCGAATTTCTGCACGGTGAGGAAAATGATATTATAACCTCCCTCGAACGAAAGATCGGCAAACAGATTGTCATTTATCCGAATCCCCAGTTTCATATGGAACAATTTGAAATTTATGAAATTCATTAATGATCTTGACATAAATTAAGTCTTATGTTTTAGTTTGAAGGTTTAAGATTACGTTCCATATTAACTGTCGTAGGCATCGTATTTACTGATATTTGCTTTGGAATTAAAACGTTCAGGATAGAATCAGAAATAATACATCAAACAAGGACTTGAACAAATGAAACGTACCTTTCAGCCGAGCAGAAGAAGAAGATCTAGAAACCATGGATTTCGCAAGCGCATGTCCACCAAGGGAGGGCGAAGAATAATCAACAGAAGAAGAGCGAAGGGTAGAGTTCGATTGGCAGGCTAAGTTGAACGACGTGGATTTTTCGTTCACAAAAGCAGACAGAATTTTAAAACGCAATGAATATATTCAGCTTTCTAAATTTGGCCGAAAGATACAAAACCAATATTTCATTGCTTATTATGCTCCCGGTCGGCGTGGCCGGCCCCGCCTGGGTATTACGGTGACAAGAAAGTTCGGTAGAGCTGTTCAGCGCAACAGAATAAAGCGTTTCATAAGGGAATATTTTCGATTAAACAAGCATTTGATTTCAGGTGAATGGGATATTAACATTATAGCCAAAAAAGAGGCCGCAGACCTTTCATCGGAGGAGATATTCGGCTCGCTGCAAAACATTTTTAAGAGAATATCAAGTCGTGTTGAATTATAAGAAATTGATTACATTACCTTTCTTGAGCTTAATTAAGGCATATCAATATATTTTATCCCCGATTTTTGGTCCTACATGTCGGTTTCATCCATCCTGCTCGGATTATGCCTATCAAGCTATTCAGCGTTACGGTCCGCTTAAAGGCTTTCTTTTGGCTTTAAAGAGGCTTTTGCGATGTCATCCCTTCAATGCTGGAGGAATTGATCCGGTTCCTTAGTGCTTTGATTGTAAAAGCCAATTTTTAATTATACTACGAAAGCATTTGGATTGACAGATAACGAAGGGAGTTGAGCTTTCAGCCTAGGCGCAAATGTAGGATTTTCCGTATCAGCCTACCAAGATCAATTCCACGCAGTAAAGGCCTATCGTGATTGCCTGAATTCAATTACCGATGCAGATAACGTATTCGGATAATATTTTGTTAGTGAACATATTTTAGGAGAATGTAATGGACGAAAAGCGGTTAATCTTGGCTATAGTGCTTTCAGTAATAGTGTTTGTGATATGGCAGTTTTTCTTTGTGGATAAAGAAGTCCTTAAGAAGTCTGCCCAAAAACAACCGACAACACCGGTGACAAAAGAAGAGCCTGTATCGGAAGAGCCTTATGTGAAAGAAAAAAAGGAACCTGTTGTTACAGAGAAAACTGTTACGCCAGCCGATGTTGAGCGCCCTCAAAAAACAGCCAAAACCGTCACTGTTGACACACCCCTTTACCGGGTCAAAATTTCAGAAAGAGGGGCCGTATTCACCAGCTTCGTGCTGAAAAATTTTCGGGAAAAGGCCGGAAAAAATTCTCCTTTAAAAGAATTTCTTGCACCTGACATTATATTGGAGACGGTTAAGTTAGGATTCTCCGGAAAAAGCATGCCTGATTTCCAAAGCGCTATTTTTTCGGCTGAACCTAACCTGGATACGTTAAATGTGATTGATAGGCCACAGCAAGTTACCTTTTACTGGGAATCAGAAAGAGGCATCAGGGTTGAAAGAACGTTTAAATTTTCTCCTGAGACATATCTGATAGGGATGGAGATAAAAATTCAAAACGGGTCCGATCAATCTATTCAGGACCATTTGACCTTATCAATCGAAGGTATGACCCCCAAAGAAACGCGCATGTATGGGTTTGAAGGCCCCAGTGCCCTAATTGATAATAAAGTGGAAGAAATCAAGATTAAAAACATCACCGATAAAAATACCTTTACCGGAGATTTGAAATGGTTGGCAATTCAGGACCGGTATTTCATCAGAAGTCTCATTACCCAGAATGGAACAGAAGCGAGCTTGCGGCTTTCCTTAGAGCCAAATAACATTATAAAGGCGCAGTATGTTCAGCCGGAGAACGTGATCCGGCCGGGGACACAGTATCAATATGAATACTTTCTGTTTTTCGGTCCTAAGAGTATGAGAGTTTTAAACGAGGTGGGGCATGGCCTCGAAAAGGCTGTTAATTTTGGCTGGTTTGATTTTATTGCCAGACCATGTTTGTGGTTAATGAATTTTTTATACGATTTTATTCCCAATTATGGCGTTGCCATTATTATCTTGACGATTCTCATCAAGATTATTCTATGGCCGCTTGGATCAAAAAGTTATAAATCGATGAGTGAGATGAAAAAGATTCAACCGTTGATGAAAGAGATTCGCGAAAAATATAAAGATGATAAGAAAAAAATGAACCAGGAAGTGATGGCCCTTTATCGAACCTACAAAATTAATCCATTAGGGGGTTGTCTTCCTATGGTTGTTCAAATACCGGTTTTCTTCGCGTTGTATCGAATGCTCTATCAGGCTATCGAGCTGCGACACGCGCCGTTTTTCTTGTGGATTGACGACCTGTCTGCTCCCGACCGACTGTTCCGGTTTGGTTTCTCGATCCCGTTTATGGAGCCACCCTACGGCATACCGGTTCTGACGTTAGTGATGGGGGCTACCATGTTGTTGCAGCAAAAAATGTCTCCACCGATGGGCGATCCTACGCAAGCTAAGATGATGATGCTGATGCCCATTGTATTTACGGTTATTTTTATTAATTTTTCATCCGGGCTTGTTTTATACTGGCTGGTGAATAACATTCTATCTATTGCACAACAGTACTATATTCAGAAGAAATTCGCTTGATCAGGGAGGTTATACATGATGACTTTGTTGGAATTTGAAGGAAAAAATGTTGAAAAAGCGCTTGATAAAGCAAGTGAAGAACTCAATATTGATAAAGATCAATTAGAATATGACATATTATCGTATGGTTCCAGCGGTATTTTTGGCTTAGCCGGTGCAAAAAAGGCTAGAATTCGGATTAATTTAGACAATGACTCTCCGGAAGCTGTTACCGAAACCAGCGGATTTGATAAAGAAATTGAATTGCCTGCTGAAGCTTTCAATAATTTTGCAGCAGCGGGCAAGAATAATCCTGCTGATGATCAATCCGAGGGTCAGCAACTTTTTACCTTCCCGAAAGATCCATTGGATTTAGGTCGAAGTGTTCTTCAACGGATCGTCGACGCCATTGCCTCAGATGCCTCAATCACAGTTGAAGAAGATTCAGACCGAATTTCATTCAACGTCGCTTGTGGAAATGCCGCCGTACTGATTGGCAAACGCGGACAAACCTTGGAGGCGATTCAGTCATTGGTAAAAAAGGTTGTCAATAAGCACAATAATAATGATAAGCGAATTCGGGTTCAGGTCGACATAGAAGGATATTTGGAAACTCGGCGAGTAAACCTTGAAAGACTGGCCGCACGCCTTGCCGAGAAGTCCAAGCGGATTCGAAAACCCATTTCGTTGGGTCAGATGAATGCTCATGATCGCAGAATTATTCACCTGGCCTTAAGGGATGACCCGGATGTCAGTACCAAAAGCAGCGGGGAAGGGTATTTAAGAAAGCTTGTTATTTTTCCGAAAAAAAAATATTAATAATGGATAATTCGACGATTGCCGCCTTAGCCACCCCCGGTGGCCGGGGCGGTATTGGAATTATAAAGATTTCGGGTCCTGAAGCAGTCTCGATCGCCGAAGACATTTTTCGGCCACATCACTCCAACTGTGATTTCGGAAATATTCAGAGATCGGAGTTACTGGAAAACAACAACGGTCACTTTCAATCCCACAAGCTAAATTACGGTCAAATTGTAGATCCGGAAACTGAGCGAGCGTTGGATGAAGTTTTGGTTTCCGTAATGAAAGCTCCGCACACATATACCAAAGAAGATGTAGTCGAAATCAATGCGCATGGTGGCGCGGTTGCTTTGCAAGCCATATTGGCATTGGTGTTACGACAGGGTGCGCGACTCGCCGAACCGGGAGAATTCACTAAAAGAGCATTTTTAAATGGTCGCATCGATTTGACCCAGGCTGAAGCGGTTATTGATGTTGTAAATGCCCGAACGGAAGAATCGCTTCAGATTGCCACCGCTCAAATCGATGGTCAACTCAGAAACCAGATCGAATCTATTCGCAAGCCTCTTATTCATTTTCTCACACATGCCGAGGCAGTCATCGATTTTCCGGAAGATGTTGACGATATCTTCGACCTTCGCAAAACGGCAATTGAAGTTCAAAAAAAAGTTATCGGTCCACTAAAGATGCTGATTCGCAATTATATGGATGCGGGTGTGTTGAGGGATGGGCTCAAAGTTGCAGTGGTGGGCAAGCCCAATGTAGGCAAGTCAAGCCTAATGAATTGTTTGGTGCAAAAAGATCGTGCCATAGTAACGTCGATACCTGGAACGACGCGAGACGTGATCGAAGAAACCGTAAACATCCAGGGGATTCCGGTTGTCCTCTCAGACACCGCTGGTCTGCACGAAACCGATGATCCGGTTGAAACCCTGGGCATCGAGAAGACCCTCAAGCATGTAACCGGTTGCGATCTTGTACTTTTTTTAATTGAAGCCCATCGCTCATTAAGCGATGTTGATTATCAGATTTATGAGAAAGTTAAATCCAAGCCGCTGATCATTGCCATAAACAAGATTGATCTTGTCAAGCAAAACAGACATAGACCCATTCCAGAGCCCTGGAGAGAATACGAAAAGGTTTATACTTCCGCCTTGTACGGCCAAGGCATAGATTCCCTTAAAAATAAAATTGTCCAGCTTACAACCGGGGAGAACCCCATTGATCTGGAAGAGATTATTGTGCCCAATCTCAGGCAAAAGGTTATCCTCGAACGAAGTATCAAAGCCGCCGAGGGTATGATGGCCGAAATACAAAACGGCACCCCTATCGACCTCATTGCCATAGATATCCAGGATGCCATTGATTCACTGGATGAAATTCTGGGGAGCAATGTCAAAGTTGACGTTCTGGATCAGATTTTTAACCAGTTTTGTATTGGGAAGTGATTGTTTCACGTGAAACATTTAGAATTGGAGTTGAATGCGCAATTATGGACCTAGATCTGACACCTTACTTCAAAAAATACGAAGCGCTGGTTGAGAGGGCAGATGATGCATTTGAGCGGGTAAGGGAAGCATATGCCGACTGTGTAAAATGCAAAGAAAAATGTGCCGACTGCTGTTATGCGCTGTTTGATCTTACGCTGATTGAAGCGCTGTATATTAATTACAAGTTTAAAGAGAAATTCAAGGGAACAGCAAAATCCGAACTGCTTGAAAAGGCCAATCGTGCAGATCGGAGAATTCACAAACTCAAGCGCAAAGCGTATGAAGATTTTCAGGCCGGAAAAACTGAAGCGGAGATCCTAGCCGAGATGGCGTTGGAACGCGTGCGCTGTCCGCTTTTAAATGAAGAAGAATTGTGTGAGTTGTATGACAATCGCCCTATAACTTGCCGATTTTATGGTGTACCCACAGCAATTGGCGGTCAAGGACATACCTGCGGACTTTCCGGTTTCAAACAAGGACAACAATATCCCACCGTTAATCTGGATGCCGTTCACAACAAGCTGCAGCAAATATCCGCCGAGCTTCTGCGGGATATCCAATCACGAAATATCCGATTGGTCGATATGCTCGTACCATTGTCCATGGCTTTAGTTTCTGATTATGATGACGCTTATCTTGGCATCGCTGAGGATAAAGCTGAAGAGGTGAGATCCAGAAAGCGCCGAAGAAGAAACCGAGGATAAATAATGAATGAATTTTCTCCCGAAGAGGCAGAAGCACGAAAAAAAGCTATTTTCGACAGCATGTCGCCACGACGACAGAAACATATTCTTAAAAAATTAGGTTACGATAAATGGGATCCGTTTGAAGAGCCCAAGGATCCCATTGATATTCGTAAAGATAAAACCAAACGCACTACACAGTTGCTGGTCCGAGATTTTCTGCAAACCCGAAGCGCTGAAGGATATAGCAACGCTTATGGCAGAGGTGTCTTGGAAATGGCGCTTGGAATCGTCAACGAAGAAGATCGTTTTATCGGTATGTATGAATTTGCATGTTGGTACAAAGAGCTTTTAGAAATAGCAGGACAGCAATAGAAAAAAATTCGATTTGATGATAATGCGGGGCTATTTTTTTCAACTGCTAACTGGATATCACCCGGCTCATCGGATACTGGAGATTATAATACAAATCCTCTGGTCAATGATGGAAGCAAAGTGATCATCTTGGACACGGACCATATCCCTCCTGTTCGAGATGGGCGGACACACATGGGACCTTGGATATGGAAATGCTTCACGCGCGGTCACAATATCATGCTCATGGATACATTGACAGCAACATACAATGGAGTGGATATGGTAGTCGCAAGACGCGTTCTTGGGGATACCCAGAATTACGCTAAAAAGATCAATCTGGCTGCAATGACTCCTTCCGATAGTTCTTACCACTGCTCGACCACCTACTGCCTTAGAAATCCCGGCCAGGAATATCTTATCTACCAGCCTAATTCCGGCGCTTTTACGGTTAATCTGGCTGCGGGCACTTATGATTACGAGTGGTTTAATCCCAAAACAGGCACGTTGGTGCAGACCGGCACGATCACGGCCAGTACCGGAAACCGCAGCTTTATCCCGCCATTTTCTGACGATGCCCTACTTTATTTGTCTATTTGCGGAAATAGAGATCCAGCCGCGATCTTCGGCACAAAGGACGCCTGCAGTAAGTAAACAAGCAACATCTTGCTGACCGTGCCATCGATGGGCAGGGTGCACGTATTTATGGGGATCGATTAAATAGCAGAGTAGCAGAGGTTTAATAATGGTTTGCCCTCAGGCGCGTAAAATTATTGGCGGTGAGTCGGTGGTCCGTGCAAGTTTCAATTTGACCAAAGGATTGTGAAATAAAAAAATTGACTCCTTACAGCTTTGGTGCTAGTTTGCCTCATCTTGCACATTTAGGAAGGAGATGTAAACATGTCCTGGGATTATGTCCTGGAGCTCATCAAGAATATCCTCGTGACGCAGACAGGAATGCCCAACCTGCTCATCAAACAGGTTATCATGATGCTGGTGGCGTTTTTTTTCCTTTACCTGGCGGTTGGCAAAAAGTATGAACCCTTGCTGCTTGTACCCATCGGATTTGGAATCTTCCTCGTCAATTTCCCCCTCGCGCCGTTGATGGGGTATACCGAGCACGGCAATCCCGAACTCCTCAGGGCTTTTTATAAATACGGCGTCGAATGGGAAATCATTCCTCCGATGATCTTTTTGGGATTGGGGGCGATGACCGACTTTGGTCCGCTTATCGCTAATCCCAAAACGCTCATTGTCGGTGCCGGCGCTCAGCTCGGCGTTTTTATCACTTACATCGGCACCCTTTTTTTCGGTTTTACCCTTAAGGAGGCTGCCTCCGTGGCAATCATCGGCGGGGCGGACGGGCCAACAACAATCTATCTGACAGCCAAACTGGCCCCTCAACTCCTCGGCGCCAACGCTTTGGCGGCTTACTCTTACATGGCCATGGTGCCTCTCATCCAGCCGCCCATCATGCGTCTGATGACCACACCCGACCAGCGTCGAATTAAAATGCGCCAGCTCAGAGCTGTTTCGGATCGAGAGAAATTGCTTTTTCCCCTGATTGCCGCCATCCTGATTATTATTCTCATCCCGGCGGTAGCGCCTCTGATGGGAATGTTTATGTTCGGCAACTTTATGCGTGAATGCGGTGTCGTCAAACGCTTATCGGAAACGGCCCAGCACTCTCTAATGAACATTATCACCATCCTGTTGGGTCTTTCAGTAGGAGCTACCATGAAGGCCGAAGTTTTTCTCAGCTGGAAGCCACTGCTTATTTTCGGCTTTGGCCTTATGGATTTTATCGTATGCACTTTTGGCGGAATCCTGACGGTCCATATCATGAATTTCTTTTTAAAAGAGAAAATAAATCCACTCATAGGCTCGGCCGGGGTTTCCGCGGTGCCGATGGCCGCCCGTGTTTCTAATTCCGAAGGCCTTAAAGCCGATCCGACCAATTTTTTGTTGATGCACGCCATGGGACCCAATCTGGCGGGGGTGATCGGCTCGGCTGCAGCAGCAGGCATGTTTATCGCCATGTTCCAGTAGGAGGAAGCCATGAGGAAAATCGACTTTATATTTTTGTCAAAAGACCAATTGCTGTGGCTTTTCTGCCTACTTTTAATTCTGATTGTATTCCCATGCAGATCTTGGGCAACATTCGGAGAAGACCGCGAAAAGCCGAAACCCGTATTTACTCGCAAAGGCGATAAGATCACGGCCAAACTCCTCCCCCGCGCAAAAAGCACCAGCGTTCTCATCGATTTCGAGGTTTCCGGCGCAAAGCTAATCGAGGTCCAAGGAATGGACTTTGAGGAGGCCGATCGGCCCGAAGTCAACCACAAGGACTTCAAATCAGCCCTTTTCGTGATTGAACTCGGGGAGCTTACCTCGGGTGGCGAAGCCAAGGTTTCAATAATTTCTGATTTTTTTATTCGATCAACGCAATACTGGATTTTTAATCAAAATTTGGAGACACCTTGGATGGATTCCAAAGCGCAAAATCTGGATCGCCCCGACCAGGTTCAGGAATTAATAATTAAAGTAAAAGATGGAGGTCCGTTCGATTCGGATGGGACCGAAAACGGTCGAATCATCATGCTGGGTGGCCCTAAGGATTCTTTCTGGGGCTACGCACTGGGAACCCTTTTTATTCGGTACTTTGGCATATTTATTGTTCTTTCCATCCTCATGCTGGGTATGATTTTCTCCGGCAAGATTTTCCAGTACCTTGAGGGCAAGAAGGCCAGAGCCGTGAGTAAACCGGCACCCCAAACCGCCCCGGTGCAAAAAGCTGAAAAGCCTGACTTATCCAATAACGGTATTAATCCGGAGATGGCAACGGCTATCGCTGTGGCGCTTCATTTGCATTTTTCCGGCCTTCGCTCTTCAGAGCCGATGCATGTATCTCGTTTGCGACCGACAGCTTGGACACAACAGGGACGTGCACAGATCATGAGCGAACGGTTGTTGATGTATAATCGCGATAAGCGTTAAGAATCCATGAGGTTATTGAAATGAAATATAAAATAGCTGTTGGTGAAAAGAAATTTGAGGTGGAAATAGGTACCATAAAGGACGGATTCGCCCGGGTAACGGTCAATGATGAAGCTTATGAGGTTAATATCGAAAACTTTGCCGAGGTGACAGGCACAGGGACGATTAAACAAAGCAGCCCGGAAGCTGTTGCTACCCGAAAACAGACCCCGGAACCGGTTTTCTCCGAAGCGCCTAAAGCCGCAGATCCCGATTCAGCGCCTGCTGTTGGCAGCGGAGCTGTCGCTGCACCTATCTCGGGTTTGATTTTAGAAGTCAAAGTGGAAGTGGGTGACACCGTAACCGTCGGTCAGGAGCTGGCCGTCGTGGAAGCAATGAAAATGGAAAACAGCATTAGCAGTGAGATATCCGGCAAAGTACTTGAAATCCGCGTTCAACCGGGAGCCCAGGTATCCACCGGCGATGTCCTTATGATCATCCAATGACTTTTCATCCTTTATTCTTACGAGAGAAAATTCATCACAGTATTTGCGAATCGAAGCACTAAGTATTTTGCAGATATTTGCTTTATTTCTTGACCCAGGATTGCCTTTTTCTTATATAAATACAGCCTCATTTTTCAAGATAAACCAAACTCCTTTATCCGAAGCATTTTAGAATACCTCGAATAATGATCAGAATGTGTGATTGTATGTTGGCGATAAGGAGAAAATATCATGGCTAAAAAAGCCTCGTGGACTTTTATAATAGTTTTTTTGCATCTTACAAATTTATCGCTAACATTAGGATCTGCTTTTGCATCCGATAAAACCTTCATATTTGGTTTACTTATGGTTGGACCCTATAACGATCATGGCAGAAGCCAGGCCCAATATGAAGGCGGCAAATATGTTGAAGAGAAAATACCCGGCACAAAGATGATTTATATTGACAAGGTGAATCCAGCCGATCGCCCGGGTTTGACCATTCCTCAATTGGTTGATGATATGGTCGAAAAAGGGGCAAAATTGATCATTGCCAATTCAGATGACATGAAAGACGGTACTCGGGAAGCAGCCCTATTACATCCTAAAATCAAGTTTATTCATATCTCCGGCGATGACGTGCTTACCGGCAAGGCACCGAAAAACCTCAGTAATTTAATGGGCCGAATGGAATTCGGTAAAATGATGGCCGGTTTTGCCGCTGCGTTAACAACCAAAACCGGAAAAATTGGCTATCTGGGTCCCTTGATCAACGAAAAAACTCGGCGAATGGCCGCATGTTGCTATCTTGGCGCCAAATATGCCTGGGAAAAGGTGTTGAAAAAAGATCTGAAGGATTTGAAATTTCAGGTCATATGGATTGGCTGGTGGATAAATCTTCCTAAGGTTACCGCGGATCCAACCAAAGTTGCCCAGACTTTTTTTAATACCGGTTTTGATGTGGTTATTTCGGGCATTGATACAAACGAGGCCTTAATTGTTGCAAACCAGAAGAAAAAAGAAGACAAAAATGTTTGGTCTATCCCTTTTTACTATAGCGGTGCTTGCGAAGATGCGCCTGACGTCTGTCTTGGAGTCCCTTACTACAATTGGGGTCCGGCATATGTAAAACTCGTAAAATCAGTCATCTCAGGCAAATGGAAATCTAAATGGTTACTTTTAGGTCCTGACTGGAAAGATATCAACAATCCGGATACCAGCGTTGTCGGATTTGTGGCTGGACCCGCGCTGTCACCATCGGCAAAAACAGCACTGAGGGCATTCATTCAAGATCTTGGTACTGGCAAATTAGATTTGTTTAAAGGTCCTTTGAATTACCAGGATGGTTCTGTATTCGTTAAAGAAGGTGAATCTGCTACTGTTGAACAAATATGGTATATGGAACAGCTTCTTGAGGGAATGTTGGGGAAAAGCAGTGCAACTAAAACTGATTGATGCCTTAATAAATACCTTTAGAAAAGGGGGATGTCTTATGAGTAAAAAACTGGTGTTATTAATGTTGGTTGTTTTGGGCATTGGCCTGGTGGTTTCGGCACCAGCCCTTGCAAAAACAAAGGTAGCCTTTGCCCTGCTTTGGACTATTGACGACATGGGATGGACCACGGCCCATTATCGCGGAATAGAGTATCTGAAAAAAGAGTTGGGAGATCAGATCGAGGTATCGTACACTGAAAAGGTCTTGGCAGCCAACGCCGAACAGGTACTTCGGGGCTATGCCAAGGCGGGATACGACATCATTTTTGCCACCACCTTCGAGCACATGGATCCCACTGTAATTGTAGCCAAGGATTTTCCCAATGTTGTCTTCGAGCACTGTTCCGGTTACAAGAAAAACGATAAAAACATGGGTAACTACTTTGTGCGCATGTATCAGGCCGAGTATCTGGCCGGTTATATGGCCGGATTGATGGGATACAAGAACGTAGGGACTGTGGCCACCCAACCGATTCCCGAGCCCATCCGCGGCATCAATGCCTTTACTATTGGTTTGAAAAAAGGCCTTTCTGAAGCGGGCGTTGCCCATGACCCCAAAAAGCTAAACACCATCGTCTGGCTTAAAAGCTGGCGGGATGCCACCAACGAGACCCTTCTGGCGGAAACCCTTGCCGGGCGGGGCCATGATATGATTCGACAGATGGCTGATACACCTGAATCCGCGGTAGCTGCCTGCCGAAAAGGGGTTCCGGCCGTTGGTTACGGTATCGATGTCGGCGCGCAGGCACAGTGTGCCCTGGTTTCCACGGAATGGAATTGGGGAGTTTATTATGTGGATGCGGTCAAGCGTACCATAGCCGGGATCTGGCGGCCAGCTGAGGTCTGGTGGGGATTTGAAAAACAGGGCGTCAAGCTCAGCCCCTTTAATGCATCTGTACCTGAAGAGGTGAAACAGAAAGTTTTAGCCGAAAAGGCCAAGCTTGAGAAGGGCGTCGATAACATCTTTGCTGGCCCTGTTAAAGATCAAATGGGCAAAGAAATAATACCTGCCAGTCAAAGAGCCAGTGATCAGGACCTTCTCACGATGAGGTGGCTGGTGGAAGGTGTTTCTGGGAAGATCCCCGACTAAAAATTCATCTATTGCAGCAGAAGTTTGTGGCGGAAGGTCCGGAGGACTAGCATCTCCGGGCCTTCTGGTTGTTTTTAGGCCGCTGGGCGTGGCTGGATCTCGCCTGCGGAAGGATGAGGAAGCCCCGATGGAGTTACCCGCAAGCCCTCTGGAAACTGGAGAAAAATACCTTTTTGAGATCTCTGATCTCGATTTCCGAGCCGAACTACCCTATGTGCTCATTCCGGCGGACGAGGGGTTTTTGAAGATCGCCTCTCTTAATCTCGTAGGCATGATCGAATGGAACCGTATCTTCGGCCAAGCCTTGGCGCACAAAATCCGTGAGACGATTCCCAATCTGGAAGGAGTCGTTTTTCTCACCGCAGTAGAGAAATCCTTGCAGCTAAGCCAGGTCGTCGTCCAGGAACTGGGTATTCCCATGATGGCAATAGCTTATAACCGCCGCAAACCACACATGGAAATCGATACCGGCGCGTGTCGGCCTTATATCCAGGTGGGCGGCGGATCAGTGACTAGCGGTGATAAATATCTGGTCATCTACGAGCGGGACTTTAGTATGATAAGCTCCGCCAGGCGGGGCGTGGTCATCGTCGATGATGTGGTCAGTACTGGAGGAACCATCGCCGCTTTGGCCACGATTCTGGATGAAATTTCGGAAAGCAAGTCTCTGAACAAGGATGTGTTGAAGATCCTGGGTATTTTCTGTGTCGCACGCGAAGGTGAAATGAAACCGCTTTACAAAGGTCTTTCTTATAAAGTTCATTGGCTCGGAAACCTTCCTGCTCCTGAATTTTTACCTGCCGAAGTAAATGGGTAGATATGTCCATCTCGACTGAGAAAAGACCACCCACCGTTCTCATGAAGGGCATCGTCAAACGATTTCCCGGCGTTGTAGCCAATCAGGAAATAGACTTTCGCATCCTGAGAGGGGAAATCCACAGTCTATTGGGAGAAAACGGCGCGGGTAAAACCACGCTTATGAATCTGCTGTCTGGTGTCTATCAGCCCGATGTCGGAGAGATCTATGTGGACGGTCAACAGGTTTCCTTTCGCTCACCCCGGGATGCCTTGGATCACGGAATCGGCATGATTCATCAGCATTTCCAATTGGTGAATAATTTCACAGTGGCCGAAAACATCGTTCTGGGGATGCCCGGTCCTATCCATCTTGACTTAGCGATCACTGAAAAGACCGTCGATGACCTGTCAAGCCGATACGGTCTAGCGATCGACGGTCGGGCCCGCATCTGGGAACTGTCGGTGGGAGAACAGCAACGGGTGGAAATTCTACGCATGCTTTACCGAAATATTGATGTATTGATCATGGATGAGCCCACTGCCGTGCTGGCCCCCCAGGAAATCGAGCGGCTCTTTGCGGTCATGAGGCTCATTAAGAACGAAGGGCGTTCGGTGGTTTTTATCACCCACAAGCTGGAAGAGGTGCTGGAGGTTTCCGACTACATCACGGTGCTGCGCAGGGGCAAAGTGATGAGCACGGTGAGACCTGAGAAGGTGAAGGGAAAAGACCGCGCGGTTAGCCGGGAGTTGGCCCGAATGATGGTGGGGCGGGAGGTGATCTTGGAGGTGGGCAAGGAGTCCTGCAAGACCGATCGACCGCTTCTGAGCGTGGAGCGGGTGTCGGTTAGGGGAGATCGCGGCGAACTGGCCGTAAAGGACGTCTCCTTCTCCGTCAAAGTGGGAGAGATTTTTGCAATCTTGGGGGTGGCCGGAAACGGCCAGCGGGAACTGGTTGAGGCGCTGGTGGGGCTTCGCTCCATGGAAAGCGGACAGGTTTTGCTGGAAAACGGCGACATTATTGCTGGCCTTGAGCGAGTGGCCTATATTCCGGAAGACCGTAAAGGACGAGGATGCTTGCCTGATATGCCTCTGCTTGAAAATTTTGCTCTGACCCGCCGTGAGCAGTTCACCGTGGGGCCACTGATGCGCTGGAAAACCGTCGCAGAAAAGGCCCGCCAGTGTATATGGGATTTTAACATCGCGGCTCCCAGCATTAGCATGAAAGCCCGACAGCTCTCAGGCGGTAATCTTCAGAAACTAATTCTAGCAAGGGAGTTTTCTCAGAAACCCTTTCTGCTCATAGCAGAGCAGCCCACCCGTGGTCTGGATATCGGTGCCACCGAAGAAATCTGGAAAGCAATCCTGCACCAGCGGCAGAAAGGAGGTATCCTACTCGTATCCGGTGACTTGAAAGAGGCACTTTCTTTGGCTGACAACATCCTGGTAATTTTTAGAGGGCAAGTTATGGACATCATCTCCTGTGAAGACGAGGATGGCATAGCAGACATCGGTCCCCTCATGGCCGGCGTGAGGAGGAAACGATGAGAGTTGGTCTAAAAAAACGCTTGCGTCCCCTGAATTGGAGCCGGTATCTGCTCATACCTGCTTCTATCCTTATGGCGCTTTTTCTGGGTGCACTGTTGTTTCTCTATGTGGGGGTCAACCCGACCCGAGCATACCTGGAGATGTGCAAAGGCGCCTTTGGCAGTTTCTACAATTTTTCGGAGGTGCTGGTTCGCGCCACCCCGCTGATTTTGTGCGGACTTTCTGTTGGACTGGCTGGCAAGATGCTGATCTGGAATATCGGAGCCGAAGGACAGCTGGTGATAGGCGGCATTGCGGGATCCGGTGTGGCGCTGTTTTTGTCTTCCCACATACCGCCTCCTCTGGTCATTCCAGCTATGCTGGCTGCGGGCTTTCTGGGAGGTGCCTGCTGGGGATTGATTCCTGGTCTTCTTAAAGCCCGTCTACACGTTAACGAAATTATTACCTCCCTGTTGCTAAACTACGTGGCCATCATGTGGCTGGAACATCTTTACTTTGGTCCCTGGAGAGATCCGGCCGGAAGGGGATTTCCGGGAACAGCCATGCTGCCGGATGGGGCCTGGTTTCCTAGGTTTTGGGGGACTCGAATCCATCTGGGCCTACTGATAGGCCTTGGGGCGGCGGCACTAATCTGGTTTTTGCTGTCTTACATGCGTTGGGGCTATGAAATCCGGGTTATTGGCGCCAACTTGCAGGCCGCCAGGTACGCCCGCATAAACATTACCCGCAACATTCTGTGGGTGATGGCAATCAGTGGTGGCCTGGCCGGTCTTGCGGGAATCTGCGAGACCGCTGGCATTCACTATCGTTTGCAGCAGGGACTGGCGGTCGGCAACGGTTACGTGGGAATTGTCGTCGCTTGGCTGGGCAAGCTGCGGCCAGGGGCGATCGTACTTATTTCTATTCTTCTCGGAGGTCTCATGGTGGGGGGCGATCAGGTACAAATCACTCTGCACGTACCCTCTGCCATTAGTCTGGTCCTACAGGGAGCAATCCTCTTCTGTGTGCTGGGAGGACAGATCTTTCAGGAATATGAGCTGCACGTCCAGCACGGGAAGCGCTAGGTCATGGAATCTGCTGTCATCTTAATTGCTAAGATTACCATCGCCTCCTCCATGGCTGTGCTGTATGCCACCATCGGTGAGATTTTTGCAGAGCGCTCCGGTGTGCTCAATCTCGGTGTGGAAGGTATGATGCTCATTGGCGCCCTGACCGCCTTTGCCACCACTGAATCTTTTCAATCTCTTTGGGTCGGAACTCTGGCCGCTATGCTGACCGGCGGGGTCTTTGCTCTAATCCATGGATTTTTTGCAATCACTCTTAGAGTCAACCAGGTAGTTTCGGGGCTAGCGTTGACTTTATTCGGCATTGGGCTGAGCGATTTTTTAGGAAGACCTTTTATCGGCAAGGTGTCTCTGAAATTTGAACCCTTCGGCCTATTTCCTTTGGACAAAATACCGGTGGTGGGTCAGGTGTTTTTTATTCAATCGGCGCTGGTTTATCCTGCCTATCTGCTAGTTCCTCTGGCATATATTTTTCTTTTTAAAACCCGATACGGACTGCAACTGCGCGCTGTCGGCGAAAACCCGTCGGCTGCTGATACTGTCGGTATTTCCGTATTTGCAACACGTTATTTGTATACCTTCATAGGCGGAGCCCTGGCGGGGTTGGGTGGAGCCTATCTTTCATTGTCTTACACACCTGGATGGAAGGAGCAGATGTCAGGGGGGCAGGGCTGGATCGCCATCGCCCTGGTGATTTTTGCCATGTGGGACCCTCTTAAAGCCGCTGGTGGGGCGCTTCTGTTCGGCTTTATTAATGCCTTCCAGTTTTACTGCCAGGCCGCTGGCCTTACCGTGATACCAAGTTACATCCTTCGAATGCTTCCTTATTTGTTTACAATAGGGGTTCTGGCTGTCATCACTCACTGGAAAGCTGCCAAGAAAAGGGTGGGAGCCCCGGAGGCCCTTGGGATTCCCTTTGAGCGGGAGCAATAGCTTTTTTTTCTAATCAAAACGACAATCTTTCCAGTTATAGAAATTCACACAATCATATCATGTCCAGTGGGTTTTAAACTTCACAGCCACTAATATGCCATCCGGTAGATCATTCTCACGTCTTCCTCGTTGGGGTCCCTCGGGTTGGGAACAAAAAGCCGGGATTGTTTCATTGCGCCTTCTGCCAACTTGGACAGATCCTCTTCGGGAATTCCGTAATCACTTATTTTATAAGAAACATTGATGGTGTCCAACAACTCTTGAACGGCTTCAACAGCCAACTCGGCGGCCCCTAAAACCGGAAGACCTTCCACGTCCTGGCCCATTAAGGCAGCAATTCGAGCATATTTTTCAGGATTTCCCGAAATATTGTATCGTATGATATGGGGCAGCATGATGGCATTGGTGCGACCGTGGGTCATGTGATACTCCGTTCCCAATGGATAGGCCAGGGCGTGTACAGCTCCCAGGCCACCGCTTCCAAAGGCAAGACCGGCCAATGTCGCCGCCAGTGACATCTGAAAGCGTGCTTCAATATTCGATCCTTTGGCCCAGGCCATGGGAAGGTATCGGGCAATTAATTGAATGGCCTTCTCGGCCAGGATATCGGAAAATAAAGTGGCATTCATGGAAACGTAGCACTCGATGGCGTGTACCAAGGCGTCTATACCGGTATCTGCCGTAACTTTCGGGGGCATACTTAGTGTCAATAAGGGATCTACGATGGCCACGTCCGCGAGCGCAAATGGAGTAAAAACCACATTTTTGGCATTTTGCTTTTCATCTGTCACCACAAGAACGCGGGTTACTTCGCTTCCCGTGCCGGCGGTGGTGGGCATCAGTATCATGGAAGCGCCTTTTCGGGGAACACGGTCCACTCCGATATAATCCAGCACTTTGCCTTCATTGGCGGTCAAAATGGAAATACCCTTGGCGACGTCGAGGGAGCTTCCGCCGCCAATACCCAAAATGAGATTGCAGCTTTCAGCTCTGAAAACTTCAGCGCCGCGGTCAATGACCCTTGCGGGCGGTTCCGGTTCAACGCCGTCGTATAAAACGCAAGCGATGTCTTTAGATTTAAGCGATTCCTCTATCGGAGCAATCAGGCTGGCATGTATGACGCCGGGATCGGTTACGATAAGGACCTTGTCGCCGCCCAGATGCTGAATTTCATCGGCCACTAGAGAAGCGCTCTCAAGACCTACAATAGTTTTATTCGGCGAATAAAAGGTATGGGTTTTTGTCCGATACGCTCTTGTCATATGATTCTCTCCTTTTGTCCAGTATTGTGCACAAGTTTTCCTTTGTTCGACTTAAATTGTAATTTTATTTTGCCACCATTATCCCATTTTCAAGTAAGAGATAGTTCTTCTTTTTGCGCAAAAGGAACCGCCGAGGGGCTCTCTTGAGAACTCAAGTCGCCGGTAAGATGCTTGGCCAAGCGCTTTCCAAGACCGATAATCGTTGATGTCGGCGGCAGTCCCCAGGCCTCTGGAATGACCGAGCAATCACACACATACAAGTTTTCGTACTCGGTCTTAAGATTCGTATCCACTATATCTCCAATCTTTGCTGTTCCACCGGGATGAGTGGCCAGATACCAAGTTTTGAATATACTCTTCGCACCTGCATTCTTCAAGATCTTCTTGGCGCGTTCGTATCCTCTACGCAATTTTTTCTTTTCGTTATCATCCAAATTCTTTCGAACACCACCTTTATCCGTTAATCTGCCGCCTAATTCATCCTTGGCTTTTACCAATATTTGCAGTGTGTTGCGGCGTGAGAACAATTTATCAAACCTGAACACTTGTGCCGCAAAAAGGGCTGTCGTTGCAGACGCAAAGGCCATATCGGTCATCATATACCCCTCGTTTTCCATATGAACCCCGGCCGTCATTGGAATCTCGCTGAGGGGAACTTCAATATCTTTGACACTACCCCGGACCCCTATCAGAGGATCAAAGAAAAAGTCATATCCGGCTCTCTTGATTCCGCTTGCACGCAGGATGACCGGTGTGCCGATTCCACCGGCTGATAATATCACTTTGGGCGAAAAGGCCTTCGATGTTTTTCCGTTTTTGGTAAATTCTACTCCGACTGCTGTTTTGTCTGCTACAATGACTTTATTAACTTTAGTTCCGTTTATGAGCTCAGCGCCATTTGCTATGGCTTCTTCGATGCACATTCTGGCGCTCCACTTAACTCCATGGGGATCTCCAAAATGACCGAATGGATATTCCGGCTTCCAACGATCCTGATACATAAACTTGTCCAGCTTTTGCCAGTTGTAACCAAGGTTCTGGGCGCTTTCCATGATGCGACTGGCCATGGGGCCCATCATTTCATCTTTGAGGGGGCCAATCGGGAGTTCTTGCCTCATTTCTTGCACTTCTTGAGTAATATCGATGCCGTGGGATTTGAGCATATCGAAGGGGACCGGAAAACAGGTGGCATAATAAAACACCGTGCTTCCGCCGGTGGTGATGCCTCTTGCCAAGCCAAGCATTTGATTAGTAAATAACAAACTTTTGCCGGGCCACATAAGTGATTTGAATCCCTGCCAGAAGCTTCCGGTTAAAGGCTTGTTATCCCCCCATTCGAGAATCAGCACTTTCTTTTTTCGTTGAGACAACTCCTTTGCAACCGTTGCTCCACCCGGGCCAGAGCCGACTACAATGAAGTCGATATCTCTATTCTTCACATCCATAATTCGATCCCCCTCAAAGCACTATAGCATTGATTTTTCCAGCTTCTCTAATTGATGTCATAATAATAAATCATAAAATAAATGATTGACGCACTATACTGAATGGAATGTTGAAACGCAAGTCTGGCCTGTGCCTCAATACCCTCGAAGGCCACATCTTTATCGCCCATGCGCACCTGTCCGGACACCAAAACCGTATTACAATTAAAATATTAGCGTCTTTGCTTGTCCCGGAGGTCCGGAAGATCCTACTGGGACGGCTTAGCGAGAGAATGTCTTTACTATTGTTGATCCAATTTGGCTGGCCTGGCAAAGAAAATCACCAAAATCGCAACCATACTCAAAGCGGCAAATATCGTAAACGCCAGCCTGTAATTCTGGGTAGCATCGTAGATGACTCCGGCTAATGTGGGCCCGAAGGCCGCACCGGACATCGTAAATAGTCCGGCTAATCCCGAAACCGTAGCAAAGGAGATAAGACCAAAGCATTCACCGATGATCAGCGATTGCATCATGATAATCGATCCCATGGTCAGCCCGAAAGCAAAAGTACACAGGTACAATACAACAACGTGGTTATAATACGCCAGGGTGATCACTGCTATACCTTGAATCAGAAAGCATACCATGGTGACGTATCGTTTGTCGCACCGATCCACAAATGTGCCCAAAAACAGCCGGCCGATAATGCTGGCACTGGCTGTCACACTGACCGCGGTTGCTGCGCCGGTTACTCCAAGATATTGGCTCAGAAAGGAAACCTGGTGTACGAGGAAGGCGATCTGACCGCCGAGGGCAAGTAAAAAAGCCACGACGATGGCCCAAAAGGTCAGTGTCTTTACGGCCTGCAATCGTGTCCATACCCGCATCTGAGTCGTATAACTAAAGGGTGAATCGAGTTTATCTTTCGGAAGGGAAGCCTCCGATGGTTTATCGTCCGGGAATTGATTGAGATCTGAAGGACGTTGCTTGATAAACAAAAAAGCGATGGGAATAATCACGATCCAGAAGATAGCACCAAGAATCGGAAGCGCGTTCTGCAATCCCCAATGAGAAATTGCGTAACTTGCAAAGGGAACAAGTACAACACCCCCCAGGCTCAGGCCTGTATTGGTGAGACTCATGGCAAAACCGCGTTTGCGAATGAACCAGTTGGTAATGAGCGTGTTAACCGGAACCAAGGAGGTACAGCTAAATCCAATGGCCATAAACAGATAGGCGGCATAGAGTTGCCAGGCTGCATTGATAAGACTCAAGAATGCGAAACCCGAACCGATAATTACAGAGCCAATTATGAGAATCCATTTTGGTCCGTATTTATCAATCAGGCGACCAATGAGCATTCCGATAATACCGGTGGTAAGAAAATAGAGGGTGATGGCGGAGGATATGGTGGCTTTTGACCAACCGTGCAGTGTTCTCAGCGGATCTAAAATAACGCCATGACCATAAAATCCGATACCGGAGGAAACAAATAGAATGGCAGTGCCTGCAACGACGATCCACCACCCATAGAAAAGACGCGGCGGAGTTATATGCGCGCTGTCGTTTTTGGATTCTAAGGAGGTTGATACATTTTGTCCGGGCATTGATCGTCTTTTCTATAATTAAAAATTTTTAAAGCTATTTGCGGTAATACCTTAATTATGCAAATATTTCCATTTCTGCTTTCTTTTTGGAATTACTGATGTCGAAATTATGCGACTTTCTGTGTATTAGCAAGTTGCTTTTTATAGCTTAATATTTCGAATTGACCCGATTTTCAGTATCGGTATATATGGATAGATTAAATTTAGAAAGTTAGAAATTCGGAGAAGAGCGGATCGAGGAGCTAAAAGTCGAAACTTTGTTTTTATTTACTATTTTATGAAAGGAGGTCCATATGAATCTTGTAAAATTGGGGGAAGAACGCATCGAAAAATTCGGCGAAACCGTGTCTCTCGTATTTGAAGAAAGAGATTATACAAACGCCCAGATTAACACGATGGGAAAACGCCTTGCTTCCGGCCTCAAATCGCTGGGTATCGGCCGGGGAGATCATGTAATCGTTTCCCTACCCAATATGCCGGAAGTCTTTGCCTGCTTTGGTGCCATCTGGCGCATCGGGGCCGTCATCGTGCCCATCATGTTTCTGCTTGGCGAAAATGAAACTCGTTATATTCTCGATCATTCCGATGCCAAAGCCGTCATTACCAGCCAGGACTTACTTGAAAAGATTGAGAATGCGAGAAAAGGGATTGTTCATATCCAAAATGTCATCGTCATTGGCGGAGAAGATCGGGGCGATTGGGTCAATTTCCATGGCCTCGTTGATAAAAGTGTACCAGATGAAGGTATTGAGGAAATGGAAGAAAATGATGTTGCCCTCATGATTTACACATCCGGCACGACCGGACAACCCAAGGGCGTTATGCTTTCTCACAACAATCTTTACCAGAATGCCATAGCCGCTTGGGAAGCCACTGAGGCGGATAAAGGTGATATTACTATCGTTTGCCTTCCGCTTGCTCACTCTTTTGGCGTTGTGGTCATGAATGCCGGTGCTGTATCACCATATAAAGAATCTTTTGGTGTATTGTTGTCATGGTTCGATCCGGAAGAAGTCTTCCGGTTGATTGAAAAGTATCGGGCCACCAACTTTATCGGAGTGCCTACTATGTATCAAATCCTTATAAACCATCCGGCGGCAGACAAATACGATACCAGCTCGCTGGAGCGTTGCACCATCAGCGCGGCCCCGGTGACCGAAGAACTCTACCGGGCTTTTACCAAAAAGTTTAACTGCAAGATGTATGAAGGATATGGTTTGACCGAAGCATCGCCGGCTGTTGCGATTTGCCGCCCGAGCATGCCGCGAAAAATAGGATCCACTGGCGTTCCAATGCCCGGAGTTGAGGTAAAGATTTTTGACCAGGATGACAATGAATTGCCTCCGGGAAAACAGGGAGAAATTGTCGTCAGAGGTCCCAATGTTATGGTCGGGTATTACAAAAGACCGGGGGAAACCGCAGAAACCTTACGCGGCGGATGGCTGCATACCGGCGATGTAGGATATATTGACGAAGAGGGTTATATCTATATTACAGACCGGATCAAGGATATGATCATCAAAGGCGGGTATAACATCTATCCCAGTGAAATCGAGGGCTATCTGGAAGAAAATCCGTCCATAGCAGAGGTTTCGGTAATAGGCATTCCGGATGAAAAATACGGAGAGGAAATTATGGCGTTTGTTGTGAAGATGCCTGAACAGGAACTCACCGAAGAGGAAGTGATTGATTTTGCAAAGAATAAGATGACACCATTTAAAGCACCGTCAAAAGTGAAATTCGTTGATGGACTGCCGAAGTCTCTGGTGGGGAAGGTGCTGAAGAAGGAGCTCAGAAAGATGATCTAGACATCTGTCAGCTCTTTTGCACGCAAATTCGATAAAACTAATAACTAACTGGTCACAAGTATGGTGCAGATGCTGCATACGGGTTTCTGGTTACTCGTTTCTGGTTTCTAGCTGGTATAGATTCTCGATACCCTATGTTCCATGCGCTATGTCCTTTGCCGTTTAAATCCGAATTCCAAAACCCGAAATCGAATCCTACCCTCCTGCCATCAAAAGCATGAAAGTGATTTCATCGCCATCAAGCAGTGGACTATCCATGGCGTTTAAGGCTTTTCCGTCTTTGAAGGGTTTAACTTTCTGGTTGAAGATGTTTTTTTCCTGATCCCATAACTGCGGGGGCATATTAGATTTGTACCGCCGATCGATTTCTTTCATAAGGTCTACAAAGTTAGCTTTATCATGAAGATCGAAACCGGCCGATGGGGTACCCACCCAATCGGCCAGTATCCCATGAAATTTAGCGGTGACTTTCATTATGAATACATATCCTCCGCTACATGTTCTAAACCCAATTCGATGAGTTTTTCCTTGGTCGGTTTTCCGGTTCCCCAATCCCATCCGCGGTACTGGTAGTATTCTTTCAGCATAACTTCCATATTCGGTTGGACCCCAGCCGTGGTTCCTTCGTCCAGGGCATTCAGACAGATTTTGGGCAGGGTATCATGTTTTCGGGTAAGTCCGAATTTGTTGCTGACCGCGCGCTTGATATTCACTGAACGATCACCGGCCGCCAGAAGATCTTCCGGACCAAATTCCCAGCCTGTCAGCGCGTTGAGCATGTCGCAAAGCTGTGGTACTTGCAGCGGAGCAAATTTGCATAAAGTCAAAGCGTCGAAGAGATCTTTGAAGCTTTGGAATTTAGCTGCGGGCTCACCTTTTCCTTCTGAGACCAGCCTATCGGAGGGAAGAATCATATATTCCATTACCATGTTTCCCAGATCGATATTGTAATAATCGCCTTTGAGATGGCAGGCACCCCGAGGACCCGTGGCATATGATACTGCCAGACCATGGAATGCCCTTCCGTCATGCATGGGCACCTCCAGTCCTTTAATTTGTGCTGCTTCATCTACGTCACGACCCAGTTCGTGTGCCATGGCCAACGTGCCTTTTGATAACAGTTCACCGATACCTTCCTGATTGACGATCATCTGAACCAGCTTCAAAATCGACTCACCGTCGCCCCACTTGATTTCGAATCCCACCTGATCTTTGGTGATTACACCCTTTTCGTAAAGATGGAAGGCGTAAGCTACTGAAACGCCGGCCGAAATAGTGTCGATGCCGTTAACATTGCAAAGATGGTTAGCCTCGATAATGGAATCGAAATTAGTATTCATACACAAGGGGCCGAAGGCCACCGTCGTTTCGTATTCGGGACCGTCCACGTCAAGACCTGGTTTGTATTCTTTAAGATCGCGACCGCAACCGATGGGACAACCCTGGCACGCATAGTTTGCAACCGAGTACTTTTGGCGCAGAGCTTGTCCGGTGACGTTGCTAACCGGAAAGATACTTTTAGTAAAGTATTTTGCTGGAGTATCGCCCAGAGTCATACCCATGTCCATATACATCAAGGTGCCATACTCGCGGAATGCTACAGCAACAAGATTGCCGTTGATGTCTTTAACCGCTTGTTTGGCCAGTTCGCCGACTTTGCCGGAATTTGAAAATTCCGGCCTTTTGTTACCGGATGCTGCCACTGCCTTGAGATTCTTTGAACCCATAAGAGCGCCCATACCGCAGCGTCCGGCTGCCCGTCCCTTGTCATTCATGACACAGGCATATTTAATCAATTTTTCCCCGGCCGGGCCGATGCATGCCACGCTGATCTTTTCATCGCCGAGTTCTTCTTTGATTATCTTCTGGGTTTCGTAGCTATTTTTGCCCCATAGGGTTGAGGCATCCCTGATTTCAGCCTTACCATCCTTAAGGTAGAGATAAACCGGTCCATCTGCTTTACCGGTCACTATGATTCCGTCCCAGCCCGAACCTTTCAGGCGGAATGGAAATACGCCTCCGCTGGTGGCCTCACCCCAGAAACCGGTTAACGGCGATATACCGGCCACCGCATATCGGCTGACCATTGGAATGGGGGTGCCGGTGAAGGGACCGGTGGCCATGACTATGGGGTTTTCCGGAGAAAACGGATCCGTATTTGAACTCACCCGGTCATAAACAAGTGCAGCAGCCATGGTGGCACCGCCGATATATTGTTTACAAAAATCCTCGGATAGAGGAAGGTCCCGGGTAGTCTTATTATTTAAATCAACTTCTAAAAATTTACCGTGATATCCTTTCATGGCTTCCTCCTCCTTTAGAAATCAATGTCCTTGCCTTCATATGCATATCGCATGACTTTCTCACATTGCTCGGCAGTGATGGGTCTGGGGCTCAGATAACAGCTGATGTCGCCATATGAATATTCCACCAGCTTGGGTAATTTCTTTTCAAAATCTTCCTTGGTAATCCCAAAGTCTTTCAACGCTAGAGGAACGTTCAATTTAGTTAAAAACGCTCTGACTTTAGCCACAAGATTTTTCAGACCTTCTTCCGCGTTCGGTGCCGGGATATCGAGGGCTTTGCAGATCCTAAGATGCTTGTCGGTTACCTTTGAACAGAATTGAAATGATTGGGGGATAAAGAACCCTACACACATACCATGGTGCATCTCGTAAACTGCACCTAGCGAGTGGCCGAAGCTATGGGTAAGATGGCAGCCGCTCATTCCAAAAGCAATGCCGGCAATGTTGGCAGCAATAATCATCCTAAACCGGGCCTCCCGATCATCGCCGTTTTGATAAGCTTTGGGAAGCCACTGGAATACCATCTCAATTGCTTTTAGAGCCAACGGATCGGTATATTCGTTGCCTGACGGGGCGATGGCTGCATCCATTGCGTGCGCCAAAACATCCAATCCGGTGCCGGCGGTCAGCTCAGGTGGCATGGACATGGTAAACTCCGGTGAAAGGATGGCGACGTCGGGCACCAGTTCGTCGTGCGCAACCGGTATTTTGCGATTTACGGAAGAATCATGGAATACAGCGGCGCCCGTGCTTTCCGAGCCTGTTCCGGCTGTCGTGGGCACGGCAACAAGCATTGTTTTTTGACGAAGGTTGAGTTTATCCAATGGTGAGATCATACCCAGATCGGTTAGGTCGGGTCTTTCGTACAGAATCCACGCTCCCTTGGATAGATCCATTACCGAACCGCCACCCACCGCCATGATCAGGTCCGGCTCGAAATTATTAATCGACTCGGCCGCCTCTATCACGTTTTCCATCGGTGCCTCGGGCAGCGTTTTGGCCCATATTTCTGTCGTGAAACCACCGGTTTCTAGAAATTTGGCCGCTTTTTTAGCATTTTTCTCATTGAATTCATCGCTAACAACAAACGCTCGTTTTTTTGCACACCGGGTTGCTAAGGCGTCCATCGTGGTTGGACCGATGACCATTCCTTCCGGCAAGACGTTAAACCCGGCATAGATTTTGGGTGTGTTGAAGATAGTAGTTAGGCCGCGTATAGAACTCGATAAGGCTAATGGAGCCAGTGCTTTTAAGGTGGGATCTTCGAACCAGTAACCCATCGGTGCACCTCCTTTTTCTACAGGTTATTAATTTGAAATATTTTAATTTAATATCAAATACTTAAGCACTTTTTATTGATCTTCTGTTACCGAAATACCGTGTGTCGCTACCTAATGGCAAAAGGAAGCTGAATCATCAATATCTGACGACATTTAAATGATCAAGGAAAATCAGAGCCTTAAACCTTAAAATGGTATTGAAGTTCAGAAGCTTTAGCTATCTCGAGTTGCGGATGGTTTTTTGAGGTAAAACGACAACACCATTCCAATCAACGATATTACCCCCGCAACAAAAAACGGCACCGTAAACGTTTTGCTGACATCTGCCAGATACCCTCCTAATGCAGGCCCCAGGGCTTGGCCGACACCAAAAAATAACGTGATAAATCCCAGCCCTGCCGGTGCCAGGCGCGGTCCGACAAAATCACCGGCCGCCGCCGCCATTATCGTCGGGATACTCCAGGCCGTCAGTCCAAAAACAATGGCGGACAAATAAAAGCCGAATTTCACTTTAATTAAGGCATAAATGATATAAGAAAGTGCGAGGACCAAATAGGCTAACGCCGATCCTTTACTTCTCCCTAAACGATCAGATATACCACCCCAGATCACCCCGCAAAAAATGCTTAATCCGCCGACCATTGCCCACAGCCCGCCGGCCCACTCCTGGGAAAATCCCATTTCTTTAACAAGATAGGCAGCAAAAAATGTCATATAAATGATGTAAGAAAGACCATAAAAAAAATAGATAACACCTAAATACCAAACCGACCCCATTTTAATCACAGAGGTCCACTGGAGAGATGAAGCCTTTTTGGTATCAGAAGCGGTTGGAAGTTCCGATCCGGTTTGCTCTGTCCCCACTTGCTGCAAGCCTTTTTCTTCCGGGCGACTGCGGACATACAAATATACAACTCCGGAAATGAGAACCACCGCCACACCCAGAATGTACCATGAATAACGCCAACCATTAAGGTCAAATGCGGTTAAAATTGGTGGAACCACCAAACCGGATATGAGCGTTCCCGCTCCGATTCCGGCCGAGACAATTCCGGTGGCAAAGCCCCTTTTTTTCATTGCAAACCAGGCTGAGCCCAAGGCCATGGCCGGCACATAAGAAGCTCCATTACCAAGGCCCGTTAAAAGCCGCATAGCAAATGCAAAGCCGAATGAGTTGGCCAAACCAGTGAGGATCATCGTCACACCCATGAGGATTAGGGCAATGGTGATGACAATACGGGTTCCAAACCGGGCAGCTAGAAATCCGCCGATGATGGCCATAGTCAGATAACCGATGAAATTACCGGTGCCTAACAGCCCCAGTTGGGTATAGTTAAACTGAAGTCCGTCTTTCATGGCCGGCAGGATGATGGTATAGGACATGCGACCAAACCCATGGGCGGCGATAGTGGTCAGAAACCCCATGAAAATGACAATCCAGCCGTAATGAAGTTTGCCTGTCTTCATGCTCTCCTCCTTTTTTTAGGTTCACGGCTAAATATGTAATAAAAGTAAGGGAAAGCGCAACTTAAAAAATGAAAAAAGTCTGAATAAAGGAAGTTTTATATCTCAAATTTAAAGAATTGGAAGGGTGGATTCGTATAACTTTAGTTTAGTCGACTTTGATCTAATGATCTTCGGTACGGCAGGTTGTGGCGCAACTTCGCTTGACATTTTGTGGCGCCGCAGTTGGACTACGGCGAGCTTCGTTTCGTACCTAAAATTTCCTTCAATTTCCCGGCCAATTCATTTGCTTTAAAAGGTTTTTGGATAAAGCCATCACACCCGCGTTTCATGATTTCAGTGGCCTGACCGCCAATGCTGTACCCACTTGAAAGAAGGACTTTTACGCCAGGATTGATTGCTTTTATTCTGTCATAGACCTCTCCGCCTCCAATATCCGGCATAATCATGTCCAGAATGACCAAATCAATTTTATCTTTATTTTCTTTAAAGACATCAACCGCTTCCTTCCCGCTTTGCACGGCCAGCGCCGTATACCCCATTTTTTTAAGCATTTTAACGCTTACATCCAATACCATTTCTTCATCATCTACCAACAGGATTGTACCACTGCCTTTAATAATGTGTGTTGTCGTTGCGGGGAGATCCAATGGCCTTTTCTCTGAAGCCGGCAGGTAAATGTTGAATGTACACCCACTTCCCTGATTAGATTCAACTTCAATATATCCGTCATGGCTTTTTAGTATGCCGTACACCGAAGCCAGTCCAAGTCCCGTACCCTGCCCCGTTTCTTTGGTGGTAAAGAAAGGCTCAAATATGCGCTCCTTGATCGTTTCATCCATACCGATTCCAGTGTCCCTAACCGTTAAACGCACATAAGGACCCGGCTTGGGGTCATATTGTTCGCTCTTAATATCTTCATGGTTCACGTTTGATGTTTCTAAAAAGAGTTCTCCACCACCGGGCATGGCATCCGCCGCATTTACATAGAGGTTATACAGAATCTGTTCAATTTGTCCCTGATCGGCTTCAATGGAATACAATTCATTTGCAAGCTCTCTGTGTACAGTGATTTCCCTTCTTGTTCTGCCGAACGTTTCAGAGCTTTCTTTTACGATCAGGTTTAAATCGAATGGCGCAACATTGTATTTTCCTTTGCGCGCATAGCCGAGAAGTTGTTTAGTAAGTTTGGCGCCTTTTTCGATTTGGTTTTCAATGTTTTTCAATGGTTCATAATAAGCGTTGGTGGGATCGATATCAAATAGCATCAATGACGTATTTCCCTGAATTGACATGAGCAGATTGTTAAAGTCATGAGCGATACCCCCGGCAAGGGTTCCAATCGTCTCAAGTCTTTGAGCTTGCTGAAATTGGGCTTCCAATTTACTTCTTTCCTCATCGGCGCGCTTACGGTCAGTAAGGTCTATGATAAAACCGCTTATACCGATAAGTTCGCCTTCACGAATGATAGCCGCCGAATGAATCATAGTCGGAAAGGTGGTCCCATCCTTTCTCAATGCAGTATATTCGTTTAAACCAATGCGTTCTCCATTCAAAATCCGCCGAACATTTTCGATGGCTCTATCACGATCTTCGGGGATAATCATATCAAACGCATTTAACCCGCTATCAAAGTCTTCCTGAGTGTACCCAAAATTGTCGTATGCTTTGCGATTTACAAAGGTAAGATTTCCCGTTAAATCCATTTCATATATGGTTTCCGGCATTAACTCAGCCAACTCTCTGAAGCGCGTTTCGCTTTCTCGCAATGCATATTCTGTCTTTTTGGACTCCGTTATGTCCATTCCAACCGACTGGTATTGATACAACTTACCCTCTTCATCAAAAAGAGCCCGGTCAGTCCACTGTTGCCAGCGAACTTGTCCGTCCGGAGCAAAAACTTGATGCTCATATGAAACCACAGGGTTTTCAATAGTAAGCGATTCGAAATGTGTTTTGACTTTTTCTCGCTCTTGTTCAGGGATGAACTGGAAAAAATTTTCATTTACCAGTTTGTCATGAGTTTTATCAAAGTATCGACAATACGCATTGTTCACGAAGGACAGCGTTCCATCCTGCAGAAAACGACAAATTAAGGCCGGCATATCTTCTACCAGCACACGATAGTACTCTTCACTTTCTCGCAATGCTTCTTCGGCTCGCAGGCGTTCTTTCATTTCATTGTTTAGTTGCTCATAAGCCTCACGATAACGATTTTCCGATTTTTTCAATATTCGTTGATTGTCCATTAATTCCAGCTGGTATTTTTTCTTTAAGCGTTCAAAAAAAAATGAGACGATGATAACTAGAACAAAGGACACGTAGTATCGAAACTTAAGATCATAGATGACAATATGTTCGCTTGAAGGAAAAATTAGGCCAAAAACCAACAGAATAGAATATAGAATGGATACCCATATCATTGCTCTTAAGGCTCCAAGAGCGAAGAAAACGATTACCGGAAATAGATACGACCATGGCATTTTGCTTAAATTGCCTTTGAGCCCGATTGAATATACCAGGTAGATCCCGAACAATATAAACAATGATGTAAGAAAATATTGATAGATTTGATTTTCTTTTACTTTATAATTGGGATTTTTGGTAAGGAAAAAGAGACCGGTGATAATGGAAATCATAAATAAGCAAATAAATCCTACAAGATAATTTCCGGTAAAGAAGTCATGAATCATGAAAAAACTTAAAGCAGGCAAGCCCACAATCATGCACACCTTTACTAGGTACTTTTGATAATCTAGTTCCATCGTGTTGGAAATGTGTTCCTCATCATGCGTCATTGAGGGATGCATGGGTATGTATCCTTCCATATTTAAGGTGAAATGCCCAATGGCAATTGTGATTTGCTTTTTACAATTTGAGAAAAAGCCTTTTTGCTGAAGTGCAAAACTTTGAACCCGCGAAAAGTGAAGGGTCCTCAAGTTTGAAATCAATTATAATTATATTCCAGAATAAACAAGATCTCAAATATGATTTGATTGGTAGATTACGATACGGAGTTTTTGTTTATAGGCAGTTATATAACTTAGCTTTCGTTATATTTTGCTTCCAACCAGCCCTGGCTATTATATTCTAGATGTAGGTATTCGAGTTTAGAGCCGTTGAGTTGCTTCATGTAGACCTGGTCCCATTGCAGGAAAAATGTTGGTTGAGACGTATCTACTGGAATGGCGACGATGTCCGGAGTTTGAATATATGGGGTTGTCTTAAAGGTGCCTTTGTGCCAGGTGTATGTTCTCTTTTTAGACTGCTTTGGGTAATCCTTTTTAACGCCATTGGATTCGGTGCCTGACAAAATCGTAAAATAATACCCCATATAAGGTTTAAGTGTATAGCCGAAGCGATTCCGCCCGGCGGGATCGGAATGCGCAATCTTCTTGTCGATAAGCTTCATCGGTCTTTTCTTTTTGCGATCATAAATATAATGCAGTCCTGCCAAATCATCTCCATACCCGGTGCGTTCCTTGCGTCTTGCGAGTGCGATGGCTTTGAGGGTTTTGACCACTTCGCCATGATTTTCGACGGCCACTTGAAATTCTAAATATGCTTTTTCATCAACCGGGCGTTGGCGAATATCGAAATGGATCGTTTTGTTTATTTCTTGGAGAACTAAATCCATTTCGAATTTCTCAGGCAATCCCCAAAAATACAGGATCAATTTTCCGTCCTTGTGGCGGGTGTAATTGTCCTGTTTTAAACGACGGCCCTGGTCATCATAAGCCATGGTTTGGATGATGTCGGTCTTTGCGGCATTGATCGTAATTGCATTTTTGTTAAAGATTACGACGGCTTTTTTACCCGAAGGCATGCGATGTACGACCGGCTTTCCATCCGATTTTTTGACATAACTTATTCGATGAATTTCTGATGCCAAATTCAATTGTACGCTGCCGAACGCCGCATTGGCCTTTTTAAGTTCGCCTTTCTGAAGACTAAAGCTGACATCATTGGAACCCCAGAAGGAATTGCCGGATAAATATAACGGTTCATCCTTTCTGAAAAAATGAACTTCCCAATTCACTTGACCGCTAAATGGCCCTTTCGCTAGTTGAATCGAGAGGCTGTCGTTCCAGGATGTCGCAGAGGCTTCTTTCCATTGGACGCTTAGATCGTCTAGATCTTCTTTTGCGAATTTGACATAATTTTTAATCGGATTCCGATTAAAGCGCACTCTTTTTGGAATTTCGGGCGTATGTGACAATTTGAGCTCCTGGCCTTCATTGAGATCAACATCAATCTCAAATGGATAGTCGAATTTCTCCTTGACCACCACAACTTTGAGTCTATCAATAACACCCTGAAAGCGTGTCGACACCGATGATGCGGAACTCATGGATTCCTGGGACGCCAACGCCCGACCGGTTTTGTCATATGCAAACAGTCGAACATCTTTGCCGCCGCGAAATTGCACTTTCGCCACGTCTTTTTCTAAGCGGCCAAGTTTGACATGGATGCCGTTGGTTTTTTTGACACTTCCCTTTGCATCGCCTACGTTGAATTCGAGTTGTTCCAGCACGGAGGGTAAGAACAGAAGAAAGCGAATCTTCGCTTTTCCAAGAGCCTTTGCCGGGGTACCTTTTTTTATATTCAAAGTAATATGTCCGGGTGTAGTGCTGCCGGGATTAAGTTTAAACTTGAATTGATTCTCCTCCGGTCGCATGACATCCTTCCCATCAGGTGTGCGAACGGCTAACACATCGTAGGTGAGTTCAGCTAAAGTACCATTGGGAATATCTACGGTATCCAAGTTCAGTGTCATATGAGGATTATCCCCAAAATCGAAATAACTACCGGGAAAAATGCTTTTTCGAAATGATTCAGGAATTGTCTTTTTAAGTTTGTCAACATTGACGGATGCATCCAGTCGGGGTTCATCCGTGTATAGGGTTGTGAGGGGACCTTCAGTGGGCTCCAGCTGCATGCCTTGAGCCATAAGCTGACCGATGGTAGCCTCGGAAAGCGCAGAAAAAAAGTCCTTATCGTCTGTTTCTGACCAGCTGAACTCTAGAGCCAGTCGATTATCGTTGAACCGAATCTGTTGTTGATAGCGTGGATCCTTGAATACCTGCATTAAATTCCAAACGATACCATCGACATCGGCGTCGTCCGCATCGCCGGCATTTAGCTGTTGGTATACTTTAGCGCCATCCACACCTTTTCGAAATATCTGCGCGTAACTTAGGGTTCTTCCGGTCTCTCCATCAAGTCGAAAACCCAAAGCCATGGCTTCAATTTTCTCAAAAGGCTTGGTCATTTGAGACAGAATTCCTCCTCCCATAGCTGCCATCATCGCCATTTGAGCATTTTGTTCGAGTCCGGGAAGGTCTTTAATTTTTTCCTCCCATCCGTCTTGAAAAGTTTCAGGAATTCGAATGGCAAATACAGCCAGATCCTGCGATGTCTCGACCGACGCCGCCATCTGAGCTACCCGGGTTTGTTGGAGGATCTCGGTGTTTTTTAATTCGGGCAATAAAGATTTGGGTGCGATAACCGCCCCTTTATCCGAAAAATAAATGCGGTACAGATCAATGGGATAATTATTTTGCTTTTCTGAAGGTACGGCCTCTTTTTTCAGCCGATAAGATCCATCCGGCATTCGCTCTAGCATTGTTTTAATTGCAACGGCTTTCTTGACTCTTGTTTCCAGGCTTTTATTGTTGCTCCCGTGCACCAGTATGACGGGTAAAACGGTATGTGTTGAATCGGGGAAAAGATAGAGCTGTATTCTTTTCACATTCAGGGAGTTGATGACAGAAACCGTTGTTGTATAAGTAAAATTTTTCTTTTCTTTAGCTATGTGTTTTTCGAGAGATTTCAGGGCCAATGGAACGTTGATATTTAGGTTCAGAAATGGCTTAAGCAGATGCGTGGCATGGTATTGGGTTGCTGACTTTGTAACCTGCTCTTTTGCAGATCTCCCTCCCAGAAATTTCATAAAATCTATGTCGCTGTACATGACCGTGACCCCCACCACAATCATTGCAAATAAGGCTGCAAGCAACCAAGGCTTTTTCCATAACGGCGTGGGCGGTTGTTGCTGTAGCTGAGAGATAGGTTGATTCAGCTTTGCCACTTTGGGGGGGTTGAGATAGGCGCCGGTCGATTTTAATTGGGCTTTCGGAGGAAAGATTGATGAGTGTTTGGATTTGAGCGAAATCGTGTGGCCACAGGATTTGCATGTTGTGATGTTTACGCCATTAGGGATTTTGCTTCGATTAAGCGTATAGGTTTTGTTACAATACAGACAGGTGATTTTATTGGTGCTGGTTTGCGAGTTGGTGGCTGATGCTTTGGTCTGCCTGAGCGAAATTGAATGACCGCAGGCTTTGCAGTTCACAGAGTTCACATTTGACGGGATTTTGCTTACCTCAATGTTATATTTCCGATTGCAATACAAACATGTTATTTTATGGGCATCTGATTGTGCAGGCGCTATTTTTGAAGCTTCTGATTTAAGGGGCATTTTATGACCGCACGCCTTGCATTTGGCCGTTTTTATGTTTGGTGATATCTTTTTGGGATCGATTTTATATGATTTTTTGCAGTTTGGACAAATAATTTGCATGATATTAAATTTTATCGTGAGCTAAAAAGCCAAAATACTATTCGGAATTAATCTAATATATCGGTTTTGGGGCGTAAAACTTGAGGGGTGAGTTTATAGGGCCGGATGAGTAAATTTTTTAAGATATGCCTCCCATTCGATAGGAAGGAGTTGTTTTTTGGCATTGTTGCATTCTTTGCAGCAAGGTACCACATTTCCCTTGGTGCTTCTCCCACCGCGGGATATCGGCACGATATGATCCATGGTGAGTTCTTTTGGAGGCGTTAGGCGTCTGCAATAGTAACATATTCCTTTTGACAATCGGCGTTTCCACCATTGAGTGTCGCGCAGTTCCTTTGCCCTGCGACGCTCCCTATTTAAATCTTCTTGTTCCAAATCATATGCGAACGGTTGAATTTTTTTCTTTCGCCTCATATTCTAAACCCATGCGCTTCAGCCAATCACGGATCTCTTTGTGTAATATTTGATAGTAGGCGTCCGACCCGCCGAGGCCTTTTCGCCCAAAAAAATAGTTAATTTCAAGCAGCAAAGGTGTTGTCCGTTTTTGCTCTGAAGAAAAAATGATATCAAAACCTGCCAAATTCAATCCTGTTTTTTTACAAAAAGTTTCGATTCCTGCGATTGCCCTTGCCCGCAAATCAGGGTCAGAGTCGGAATCGATAATTGCGCCTTTCGACAAATTGGCTAAAAATCCGTTGCTGGTTTCCTGGACACGCCAATAGGCAATCAACCGCCGGCCAATAATGACGACGCGTAGGGTTCTATTCCGGTTCGGAATGTATTTTTGGAGCAAAAAACCTGTTTGACCTGAACGTTCATATATTTCGGCCTGTTGAAGTATATCCTGCAAAGCCTTTAAAGAGTGTATCAAATATACGGTATCCCCTTCGCCACCCCAATCTAGCTTGAAGACAAACGGCAATTTAAATGGAAACTGTTTCGGAACCCTGCCATATTGCTGGCGAAAGGAATCTATGTTTTGAAAGATTTTTGTTTTCGGATGATGCGTGTCGGTTTGGCGAAAAAGCCTAATTTGGCCGATTTTTCCCGGATAGTGAAAACGGGCATCATAATTTGGGAAAACATGTTCACAATTATTTCGCGCCATTTCATATAAGCTTTGACGGCATCCCTGGGGTAGGATGACCGCTTCGGCAGCCCTTATCGCCGAAAGATCTTCCATATTGGCTTCCCGCCCGGCGCAAATGATGTTTTTATCGGCTTCAAATAAGGGATGGAAAGAAACTATCATTTCTAGTTAAATTCCGCGGCGATCTCATCCTCAACTCCAAAGATATTTGCAATCAGGGCGGTACGAATCCACATTCCGTTACGTTCCTGGCGCCAGTAAACTGCTCGTGGATCTTTGTCGACCGCAACTTCTATTTCATAACGGCGTGGAAGCGGGTGCATGATAATGCAATGGGATTGGATTTTGGAGAGATGTTCTTTAGTGAAATGAAAATCCGGATAGACATCGACTTCCTTGGAGGGTGTTTCGGAATATTCTTTTTGTATCCGAGTCATATAGATGGCGTCCACGATCGGTATGACACTATTGAAATCATCGGTTTCATGAAATTCAATTCTATGTTTGGCTAGAAACGATTTGATATCGTCTTTCATTCTAAATATTTCCGGGGAAACGAAATATAGGGTTATGTCCTTGTAATTTTTCATCAGATAGCTCAGGGAACGAACCGTTCTGCCACGCTTCAAGTCTCCAACCATCGCAATTTTTTTCCCGTCCAGTCCGCCGATGTTTTCAAATGATCTTTCAAGGGTATAAATATCAAGTAACGCCTGGGAGGGATGCTGATCCGGACCGGAACCGCCGTTGATTACCGGTACAGGCCTATCGGTTTGGTTCAGCACCCAAGCCGCTTTTTCGACAAAGCCTTCTTCCGGATGCCGAATAATGATCAAATCCACATAGCTGGCAAATGTTCGAATGGTGTCTTCCTGGGATTCACCTTTAACCTCCGAGCTTGTGCTTGTGCCCCGAATTTCCGATACCCGCATCCCGAGGATATGGCATGCATTGAGAAAAGAAACAAACGTCCGGGTAGAGGGTTGCACAAAATAGAGCATGGCGCGCTTATGGTAAAGCAGACAGCTTAATTTTTGTGCTCCCATCTTGGTTTGGGCCAAGGTTCGGACCTGATTGGCCAGTTTGCACATAAAATTCAGAAACTTTCTGTCGAACTGCTGAGCAAAAATCACATCGAACAGTCTTTTATTTTTTGAAAAGAACTCCAGTTTGTCGCCGACTTCTATATTGTTAAATTCTTCCCATCCATTATAAATTTGTATGGTTTCTTCTTTCTCTTCATGCATGGTGATGTCCCTTGTTTTGGGTTTTACCAATGATAGCGGAATCCGACAGGGTCACATTAGCAAAACCGAAACTATCCTAGCAAGCATTATTCTCCTTCCCCTGAAAATCCACCTAAAAAGAAATTTTTGAATTCAGACGAACAATCATACAAAAGGATTGATTCTCTTGACCCAAGAATCTGGTTTCGTTATTTATGTTTTTTAAATGGTCTTATAGTCTGATAACCTATAACAAATAACACATAACTCCCAATTGATTTTCAATTGGGATAACATTTTGAGGTGAACCATGCAGACAATTAAAACGTACTACAAATCTCCCATTGGAACGGTTGAAATTGAGGGAACTCAGAGCAGCATTGTTGCTGTAAATTTCGTGGATCAAGCGCAATCTGCTGATGACGATCTTCCTTCGTGTATCAGGGAATGTGCCAAACAAATTGATGAATATTTTCAAGGCAACCGTAAGCGCTTCTCATTGAATTTGCATATGCAGGGAACGGATTTTCAGAATTCAGTCTGGCGGCAATTAAGGAAAATACCCTACGGAACGACCGCATCTTATGGGGAGGTTGCGGTTGCGATCGGAAAACCCACCGCCTGCCGAGCTGTGGGGAGTGCCAATGGGAAAAACCCCATATCCATCATTGTTCCTTGCCATCGGGTCATCGGCAGTGACGGGACTTTAACAGGATACGGCGGCGGCCTCTGGAGAAAGGAATGGTTGTTGAAACATGAACGGGATAATCTTTAAGGAAAAGCAACTTTTTTTCTCTTTTATCTCCAGGCATCTTAACGGGTAGTTTCCTCAAAAATGGACCAGACGGTTTGAATGGTATCCGCCTCGTTCGGAGATTTATCTTCTCTAAAACCTTTAACTCGTGCAAATCGCAGCGCCAGACCGCCTGAGTACCGGGTACTTTCCTGGAGGTCGCTGTAAGCAATTTCGATGACCAACTCCGGTTTGACATAGACGGTGTAGTTATCCCGATGCGTTTCCAGTTTCAAGAGCTTCTGAGTCATCCAGTGCAGCATTTCATCGGCAAGACCCTTGAAAGTTTTGATCTGATCCCCTGCTTTATGAACCTGGATTCGCGCACCGTCTAATTTGTACTCCCACGACGCCTCGCCCAAGCGAGTCAACGCTTCTTGCTCGTTATCAGCTGGATTTGCCAGCATTGGGGAGATCGGATGAAATAGTTTAGGTCCAAAACGATCCAACCCCACAGCACCCTTTTCAAGAGCCGCTTCAGCGACCTCACCGATGTTTCCGGCAAACATGTGGGGCTGGCGCAGCATTTTGGCCGGTAATGAAGATGCTTTTGCAACAGCTTCCAGCACCAACCCTTCGAGGGCTCCGTGACGGATTTCGCCCATGAGAATTCCAATTGCCTACGGTAAGTGATGAGATTGGTACAGTCAAGCAAGCGATATGGTAATATGTGATACAATGATTATTATTGAAATTAGATGAAACTTATAAAAGCTTTTCTCCTTATTACAATATTTCTCTTATTAGGACTAATCCTATTCGGATTTCAAAAAAACAACAACCCAGAACAAAAAAAGAGTGTAGCCATGGATGAAAAATATAGTCATTTACCGAAAGCCACATTTGCCGGTGGATGTTTCTGGTGTGTGGAGTCGGATTTTGAAAAACACGGCGGTGTCGTTGAAGCCATATCCGGATATGCCGGAGGACATACTGAAAATCCAACGTATAAGGAAGTAAGTGCCGGTGGAACCGGGCATGCTGAGGCGGTTCAAGTGATTTATGATCCGCAAAAGATCACATATAAGGAACTTCTCGATGTTTTCTGGCGTCGTGTGGATCCGACCGATTCCGGCGGACAATTTGTGGACAGAGGCTCCCAGTATCGAACCGCCATTTTCTATCATGACGATGAACAGAAGCGCTTGGCAGAGGAGTCTAAACGAGCACTGGAGGCATCCGGTCGGTTCGATAAGTCGATTGTCACCGAGATTGTAAAATTAGATAAATTTTATAAGGCAGAGGATTATCACCAGGATTATTACAAAAAAAGCTCGATGCGCTATAAACTTTACCGGTATGGTTCCGGTCGAGATCAATTCCTGAATAAAGTTTGGGGGGATGAGACAAAACCATCCGGTTACAAGATTTATGAAGGGGAAACGAATACACCTCGAATTTACTGGATTGAGAAAGGACCAAAATAAGATCGAAGTGTATCCATTTCTCACTATTTATTTACGAAATATTCTTATATTAAGGGGCCATAAAATAGGCCCCGCCGAATTTGACTTTACCACCAACTGTAACCCATATTTCGTCTCCATTCCAAACGAGTCTGTAATCCGCCGTTTTACCCTTATGAACATATTCTGACCAGAACCATCCGTTTTCATCCGTTATCATTAATTCAATCAAACCGTTTGGTCCAAAAAGCTGTACTTCCTCATCCTCCATTCCATTACCACCACTATCAACCACCATACCACCAAATCCTTTTATTTTCTTGAAAATATTTCTGTTTTCAATACTATCTATGCTGTTAGAAACATCAGGGGAATTGAAAACGTACGCAGTACCATTTATTAGATCAGGGTAATCATCACCATTATAAAGTGCATCTTCTTTACCTTTTTGCCACTCATATGTCTTCTTGAGACCGTAATCGAGATGGATTGTCAGATAAATAAATTCATCTTCCGGAAGATTATCTATTGTTAGGGTGTAGAATTCTCCTGAATAGTCATCCAAAGTTATTACTGACCCTAATGCAGCTATTTCATTTGTTGGAGTAAAACATACTCTTCCATCAACATTGTCTCGAACAAAAACACCGTC
>Ga0209536_100000836_pt1 | contig 50988 bp, 48 predicted proteins | sample DeeMarSeWOR28_12_FD_187461 | JGI IMG/M metagenome (GOLD analysis project Ga0209536, IMG submission 187461) | Marine sediment microbial communities from White Oak River estuary, North Carolina - WOR-2-8_12 (SPAdes) (version 2) | ecosystem: Environmental > Aquatic > Marine > Intertidal zone >...
CTTTTTTTACATCCAATCTTTTATTGTTGTTCATTTCATCGACCTGATAAACATATCAAATAAAAATTCTGTATCGTCAGGTCCGGGTGATGCCTCTGGGTGAAATTGTGTACCAAAAAATGGTTTTGATATATGAATGATACCTTCATTTGTCTCATCATTATTATTGTAAAACCATTCACGCCAATCTTCAGGCAGTGTATTTGCATCAACTGCATAACCATGATTTTGGGTGGTAATATAACATCTATTAGTCCCAGATTCCAAACATGGTTGGTTTTGACTTCTATGTCCATATTTTAATTTGTAGGTATTTGCACCAGCAGCAAGTGCTAGAATCTGACTGCCAAGACATATTCCTAGAATTGGTATGTTTTTAGAAAGAGCAATCTTAACGTTTTTTATTGTTTCTTGACATTTTTTTGGATCACCTGGTCCATTTGATATTACTATTCCATCAGCTTTTTCTTTTAAGAAATTATTATTCCATGGAACTCTGATTACTGAATAATTTCTTTTTAGAAAAGCCCTTATTATGTTATTTTTAACACCGCAGTCAACCAAAACAATTCTTTTTTTTCCCTTCTTGTAAATAACAGGTTTTTTAATACTGACCTCTGAAGCTAAGTTCCTTTGGTTTGAATCTTCAAAAGAAATTTTTTCATTATCATAAATTATTTTTCCAAGCATTGTTCCCTTAGATCTTAACTTTTTTGTTAATTCCCTTGTATCGACATTATATATTCCTGGGATGTTATTTTCCTTTAGCCATTTTGATAGCGACTTTTTTGCATTCCAATGGGAATAATCACTTGAGTAATCAGATATGACCAACCCTTGTACTTGTACTTTATCTGACTCAAAATATTTTAAAAGTTTTTCTTCTATTTTATTGTCAGGAATCCCATAATTGCCTATCAAAGGATATGTCAAAACTAGTATTTGACCCCTATATGAGGGGTCAGTCAAACTTTCTGGGTAACCTACCATACCTGTACTAAATACAACTTCTCCAGAAACCGGTTTCTTGGCCCCAAACATATATCCGTAAAAAACAGATCCATCTTCTAGAATCAGCTTAGATTGTTGTTTTTCTAATCCCATCAAATAAAAACCCCTATTCCTTTATGAGTTTATCATTTAGTTTGCAACTAAATTTTTTAGACTGCTTAAAAATTATGAATGTGTAAAATGATATTTAAATTTAATTTAATTATTTGAAAAAAGAAAAGTGCAATAATAAATATTTAATAGCCTCTATTTTAATAATTAATTTTAAAAAAAGGATTTTTATCTTAATTAATAATAAATTTTTTTCCATTTATGATAACAGTTGTAAAACAAAGTTTAATAATATATTTATCCAAGATATTTATATAATAGTAAAATATTAAGGATGTATAAATGAGCTCAAGAAGAAAAATAAACGCAATAATAGTAATAATCATGATTCTAATAGCAGGTTATGTATTATTCATGATGGGGTATATATCAAAGCCTGACGAGGAAAACATCCCTGATATTGTTTTTGATAAAGATGAAGAAAAAGATACTTTAACAGTTTTATCAGTCTCAGATAAGGTTTATTGGAAGGATATAAAAATTGATGGAGATTGTGATACATCATCTCTTGGAAAATATATTGAAGTAGGAGACGAAATTACTGATTGTATCGGAATTATTAAGATATATCATAGACCAACAGACACCTTATTATATACCTATAAATTTGAACCAGCTCCAAGATTACCAAGTTCAACAATCCTTGGTAATATGAGAGATGTGTCACCAGAAGATGAGGGAGCTCATTATAAGACCATTTTGAATCTGAGAGAATGGTGGTATTATACAGTTGTGTTTGACAAAGACAGCGACTTACCAGGCTGGTCAGCAACTGTTGGCTTTTGTCATATGGCATGGGGAGATTTAAGATTAACATTCAAACCCGATATATTGGTTGTAACTCTCCATAGTCCTGATGGTAAAGAATTTGGTGGACTAATAAATAAGGAAAGAAAAGAAATTCTAGGTGTAATTGGTTCGTCAACTTTAGAAGCAAATACTCCAGGTGTTGACCTTAAATTTGAGAATTCTTGGGTAAAGGGAAAATCACCAAAGTGGCATGTTCACGCTGAAGATAAGGAAATTGATAAGGACCATGATATCATAATTGACCTTGATTATTTTGCACCATCATATCCATATTGGGTTCAAAGCAACAAGGCATTTGATAAAGGAAACGGAAACATGGCTAGCTATATTTTTATGGGATGTGAAGTAACTGGAGAGATAATAATTGATGGTGAAACTTATGCGGTAAAAGGCATTGGACATCATGAACACTCTTGGTCACTTGGTGTTGCTAAATTTTTCATAAAAGGATGGGACTGGTGTCATATGAGATTAAACAATGGATGGAATATTTACTACAGTAAATACTATTTGACAAATCAGATACTTGACAAAAAAACATCAAGGATAAACCCATATGCAACAATTATCATAACAACTGATAATGGAGAGTCATTAACCTTACTAGAGGATATTGATATAACAACTCAACAAACAGATAATCTTTTCCTTCTCTTAAAAATGCCTTCAAGGTTTACTATCAAGGCTAAAACAGATGCCTCACAAATTTTGTTAAGATCATTTAATATAAATCTAAATCTTGACATATTAGCTAAAAACACATATGATAAAACATGGAAGTTTCCAACATACTTAGGAATGAAAATAGGTTTTAATACAGTTACTGGAAGAATACAATGGTCAGATACCGATGAGGAACATGATATTGAACTAAATGGCACTGGAACGATCTGGACCATGAGAAAGGTTTAGATATATTTTTAAAAAAATATTGGGATATTATTTTTTAATTTCTACTGATCCATTATTTGCATCTAGTATTACTGTATCTCCACTTTTTATTTTTTCAATGTCTATTTGATCAATACAGGGAATTCCAGCAAGTATCACACCTGTTGCAACAATTGTTTCCGTTTCTTTATTTATTATTCCTGCAGGTGCCACTTTGTTTTTCTTAATTCCATATATTACGTAGGATCCAACGGTTGAGCCTTTACCACATGGAAATACTAGGATTTTGTCTTTTACAGATTTTCCTTCAAGCGGATGACCTTTTTCAATTACAATTCCTGTTTTAATATCGATTCCGCCGTAAAAACCGATTGGTTCAGATGATACTATTGCAATTCCCTGGGCTTTACCAGGTGATATTATCCTTCCTTTCATAATTGACCCTCCACCAATGAATCAATATCTGCAAAACAGACCTCTTGTTTACAAAAACCTGGAAGATAATTAGCTGCCTTTCCTGAATTTACCCCTGTTGTCTTATATCCCATTTCTTCTATTGGTGAAACAACCATACAAGTATCAGCGACAATGCTTCCACCTGCCTTTGCAATTATTTCATTATAACCCATTCTTTCTGCTGCTTCCTTAACCATTCTTGAGGTACATATCCACACAGGTTTTTTCAAATGTTTTCCTTCAAGTTTATCTGCAAGTGTTGATATTTCTCTAAGAGATGCATGAGGGCAGCCAAAAATTACTATATCAGGATGTTTTCCCGTGTTTAATTTATCATATGTTTCTTTGATTTCTTTTTTGCCAACATTTATTGTTTCTAAATTTGTTTTTTTAACAAGATCTGCTTCAGGAGTTAATCCTTCAATGTGATAAAGTGCAACTGCACCAGACGCCGCCATCGCAGCACCAAGTGCCTTTAGTTGATCGGTATTTGCATCCTTGATTCCTGTAAAATAAGGAATTTTATTTTTCACTTTTTTTCCGACATAATAACCAAGGGCGCCAAAATCTGAATTATAGGTTAAGTTAGTATCAATTTTAATTTTAATTGTTGGCTGTCTATTTTCCCAGAGATGCAGACCATAGTTTGGTGTTACTCCGCAAATCGCAGCAGCAAGTGCAGAAGGGCCACCCTCACGATTAGTTCTAGCTCCAATTACTGAATTTGAAAATGATACTGCTGAACTTTCTGACCATGCGATATGCTCTCTAAAACGTGGAAGATTTCCCGCTAAATAAGGAGTGCATGTAGATGTAACAACAATTCCCATTTTTTTAAATGCATTCATAATACGAAGTTGATTTTTTGCAAAATCTTTTGGAAAACCAAGTTTTTCCCAGTTTTCAAGGTCCATCCCGGCTGGATTGAGATAGGTTAGAACCTTTACTCTTGCATTTTTTGAAGATAAATCCTCAAGAAACTCTGTACCTGGATCACCGATGGATTTGTACGAAACACCTGCAACCTGAACTGACCCAACAGGTATCATCTTATCAGCATTATATATTTCACCAAGACGAACAAGTAGTCTAAACATTCGTTCCATTACTTCGCCTTTTTCACCATTTAAAATTTTTTCTTCTTGTTTTGTCAGATACATTTTACTAACTCCTTGCAATTACTTACCAATAAATCGATATCTTCTTTTGAAGCGTTATCAACATGAACTCCACCAAGTGCAACGACTTTTGTTTTATATTTTTTACATGCAGCTACTGCAATTGGTTTAAGAACAATATCATCATAATGACCTTTCAGTCTAATGACGTTGGGTTCTTTACCTGGCTCACAAATAACAACTCCTCCGATATGAGACCTTTCACCGCCCCCTAGAATATAAACAAGGTCGTCATCAATTTTTTTTTCTTCAAGAAAAACCTTAAATTTTCCCTCACCTGAGGTAATCATCAATATCAACTTTTTTATATTTCACAATCTCATATTTTTTCTTATCTATGTCAAATGGAATCGTTGCATCAAAACCCACCTTACAAGTTAGGGCCTTTTTACCAGGCTCTTGCTTTGAGGAAGGGTCTAACGAACTTCCGGATTCATTTGGTTTAACAATTAAATCTGTATCTCCTTGGAATCGTGTGGCAATCGCCCATTCAACTGCATTTGGATTATAGATATCAACATTATCATCAACTATTACAACATGTTTCATACTTTTATGACCGTTAAATGCTGCCTCAATTGCTAATTTACCGTCTTCAGGTTTCTTCTTTCTTATTTGGACAACTCCATGAAGCCATGAGCCACCGCCCATTGTAACATATACATTTTTACAATCAACAACCTTACTTACCTCATTATATATTGTTGGTTCCTTAGGCATTCCCATAAGTGTCTTATGTTCAAAACGACCCGGGATAAGAGCCTGATACATTGCATCCTTTCTATGGGTTATACAATCAACAACAAAAACAGGTTCTTGTCTTTCAAAATCTCGAGTCTCTGTTAAATCAACAAATGGTCCTTCCTTATCTACTTCCCTTATGAGTCGACCTTCGATAACAATTTCTGTTTCAGCAGGAACCTCAAGGTCCTTTGTGATGCATTTTACAAAATCAGTCTTGTCCAATGCATTTGCAATTGAGAATTCATCAACACCAGATGGTGGACCAAGTGATGCTGCAACCATAACAGCGACAGAGTTGCCGATACAAATAGCCATCTCTAAATCACCATTGATTTTATCATAAGTTGTCCGAGTTTGTCTTTTTTGTATAAGACGAGCTGTAAACTTATTTTTCCCCCTTTCCATTAATCTATGGTAAGAAACATTTCTGCCTGTTTCAGGGTCCTTTATCGTTGCAACAGTTGCTGTTGCATATCTTCCACCGTCTCCGTTCAGATGAAACAAAAGAGGAAGTTTACTTATATCAGGGTTCTTAATTATTACTTCCTGACAAGGAGCTTTATCAACCATTTGAGGTTTTTTTGGACTGCGAAGTGCTTCTACCAGTTTTAACAAAAGCTTTTCCTTTGTTGTTCCAAGACCTTCGGCAATGACATCACGATTTGAGGTAATCCCTGCAAATATTGGGAAGTCATATCCTTTAACTTTTTCAAAAATAACAGGTTTTTCATCAAGTGAATAAATGATATTTGATATCTCAAATTTTGTTGAGACTTCCTTTTTTATGCGAACTAGTTTACCTTCTTTTTCAAGCTTAGTAAGAAAATTACGTAGATTCATACTACCTACCCCTCTCTTCTTGATATACCAATAACAGTTTTTAAGGTTTGAAATCCTTCTTTTTCTATTGCATTAGCAACTTCTTCTTGAATGTTTCTATCTGGAGTTAATGCAATAATACTGCCACCAAGACCGCCACCGGTAAGTTTAGCACCATATGCTCCATTGTCTCTTGCAAGCTTTACAAGAAAATCAAGCTCTCTAGAAGAAACTTCTATCTGTTGCAATAGCTTGTGATTTTCATTCATCAATTTTCCAAGTTCATGATGATCCTCATCTTGTATGGCATCTTTTGCAAGGTAAGCAATATTTTCTGCTCTATCAAATATTTCTTTGTATTTTTCAGGATTTTTTTCTTTTCTTTCTTTTACACCTGAAACTGCTGCAGTTGTATTGGCAACTTTACCGGTATTTCCCATGACAATTTCAATTGGATTTGGTGGACTTATTTTATCCATTATATTTTGATCTCCCTTCTCAAACCATATAAGACCACCATATGTAGAAGCAGTATTGTCTATTCCAGAGGGAGTACCATGGTATCCTTTTTCCCCTTCAAATGCTATTTCATTAATCTCTTCATCTGAAAGATTAAGTTCATAATAATTAGAAAGCGCTCTAGCAATAGCAACACAGGAGGCTGCACTTGCTCCAATTCCACTGGCACAGTACAAATTTCCTTCAAGTGTTAGTTCAATACCTTTTTTTGATAAATCAATATTCATTTTTTCTAAAATTCTTTTTATTGAATCTTTTTGTTGATCTATTTTTTCTTCCTTATAATTTGGAGTTGCCTTTCTATTATCATTTATTTGCCATCCACTTTTCTCTATTGGTGCTATCTTTGCAACAGTATATTTTCCAATAGCAGAAACGATAGCTGGAACTCCATATACAACAAAATGTTCATTAAATAAAATGGCTTTTCCAAAACCTATGCCCTCGCCAGTCATTTACATCACATGAAGCATATAAGATTATTCTTGTTCAAATACCATAATACATTCATCTTTTTTATGATTGCGGTCCAAGATTTATATAACAGAAACTTATTAAATTCTATTATAATATATGAAGTAATAATAGGAAAATAAGTGGATTATTAAAATTGTAGTATGGAGGAGTTACAAATAGAAAATAATTATTCTTTTAGAGAACTATTCAATATAAAAAAAACAAATATATTCTGGAAGACAATAGATTGGCTAGCATATAAACTTGATTATGCTGCTAAAATATATGATAGAACAGTTGGTAATGAATATAGGAACGAAAAGAAAAAATTTGATCTAACAAAGTCAAAAGAAATACTACATATTGGATGTGGTTCATATCCTATTACTGCAATGGTACTTGCAGAAATTGATGGTGCAAGGGTAGTAACAATTGATAATGATATTAGAGCTGTAAATCGTGCAAATAAAGTTATTAAAAGAAAAAATTTGAATGGAAAAATTAAGATTGAATATGGAAAAGGAACAAATTATAATTTAGATAAATATGATACAATTATTGTATCAGGCTGTTCCATTCCAAAAATAAAAGTTCTTGAACATGTTTTTAAAAATGCAAAATCTAAATCAAAAATAGTAGCTAGATATTCATCAAAAGATATAGATAAGATTAAAAATAATATAAAACCTGATCAAAAAATCAAAATTGAAAAGAAAATAACAAATCATCTTTTCCCTAATACTACTTGGGATTCATTTCTTATAACCAAGGGATAAAATTATTTTATTTTAAAAAAATCTAATGGCTTTTTTTTAGTTTCAGTCAGGGAAACAAGAAAACCTAAAAATCCAGTAAAAATATCAGTAACAATAAACCCTATTAGAGTAAATACTAAGATATCAGACTCCTTAACACCAAATAAAGTTGAAAAAATCAAGATAGAGACAAAATCTCGGGTCCCTAGACCAGCAAATGTTATTGGAATATATCCCGCAATATTTGCAATTGGAAAGAGTAATAAAAAGCTTAAATAAGGGACATCTGCACCAATTGCAACAACAATAATGTACTCTTGAGAAAATATTATCACCCATGTAACAAAGCTTAATAAAAATGGGATAATAAGTCTTGAAATTCTTGGGAAATCTTTATAAAAAGTTCTAATAAAACCGTAAGTTGTGCCTTTAAAAATTTTAGGGATAAAATATTTAACAAGAATTTTGAGTAATTTATCTCCTCTTTTTTCACCTATAAAATATAGTAATATAAATGCTGTTACAATAATTGCTAGTGCAATTATTAGAATTACTAATCTGAAAAATTCTACAGCAAAAAAAGTCTCAATTATTAATATTATTCCAATGATAATCATTACATATATTGCAATTTGCCGAAGTGTTACTTCTATTAATGAGTTAATAAACAGTTTACCATAAGGTTCACCTGTTTTTTCTTTCATATATGGAAGTCTCATTATCTGTCCTAAAAAACCGGGAGTAATTGATGCATAAAAATAACCTATCATAAAGATTTTTAGGGACTCCATATAGGTTAATTTTATTTTTTGCTCTTTTTGTATCATTTGCCAAGCGTAGTTTCTTATTAATACTCTTGGAAGTGTAAGTGATAAAGCAAATAGAATATAGATCGGATGGATGGATAGTAAGGAATTTTTAATGTCTTCTAGACCTAAACTATAAAAGAGGTATGCTAAAATTATTATACCTATTAATGGTAGAAATTTTCTTGCATATTTAAATAAATTCTTTTTCACTGAAAGAGTGGTAAAGTTATCCCTTTTTTTATTGTTATTGAAAAAATTGGATATATGATTTTTTAAATAAATATTAATACATTAAAAAATTATTATAAGGAGATAATTCTTCCTTTCATCTTTACCAAAACCACTCTCTAATTAATATTTGTCAGCATAGTATATAAATATTTTGATAGCTTAGCTTTTACTATAATTTAAGGATTATTTCTAAAAATCTTATTTTATGAATAGATTTATAAGTCTATTCAATAATCGATATAGTTCTAAAAACCTCAACAAAGGTGAAGTTGACACTGATTTAGTTCGGGGCATAGTTACAGTAAATTCAGACCACTCACTCTCAGCACCATTTACATCGAATGCTTTAGCTTTGATTGTAAAGTTACCCTTATTAAACGTATGCTTTAATTTTATTTTTTCTCCTGAATCATAATAACTAGTTAAATCCCAAGTATTATCACCCCAATCAACAAAATACCAAACAGAATTATCATTTGGATCTATTGAAACAAAAGTATATTCATATTCAACCTTAGGTTTACCAGATTTAGGACCAGTTATTATTGGTGCTGTTGGTGGAATATTAACAGTTTGATTCATCAAAGGATATCTATCCTCATTATCACCACCGGGAATAGGGTAGGGTGTATCCCCTATACCATCACCATCGTTGTCTACACCAGAGTAGTCATCCCAGAAGTTACCACCACTTGGATATCCATTATCCCAAAAATTACTATAATAATCTTTAGCATTATTTGTGTTATTTATAAAATTGTTATGATAAATGAGATTGTTATCACTTGTTTGAACTGATAAATATATTCCATTGTAATTATATGATATAATATTGCTAATAATAGTGTTATTATTACTATAATAAAAATTTATACCATTTTCTTCATTCAAGATAATGTTGTTTTTTAAAACCATGTTTTTGTTGGACATCATATTTATACTTATGCCGTCAATGTTATTAGTTATATTATTCCCAATGATAATATTACTACAACTAAATTGCCTAAGACATAAACCATATTCATTGTTAAATATATTATTGCCAGTAATAGTGTTTTTAATACCTGCATCGATATTGGGGCTACCCATAAAATATACTCCATTATAGTGATTTGAGATAGAGTTTTCTTTTATTATATTATAATTGCTGGATTCTGAAAAATATATGCCCTTTTCTAAAAAATAAAACATTGATTGGACCGAACTGATATTGTTATATGCGATTGTATTATTGCTGGAGTATCTTAAGCGTATACCAACATTACTACTACAATTAGTATAAATCGTACAATTTGTTATATTAACATTTGATGAAAAATAAATTTGGATACCGCCCTCACTATTATTATATATTTTCAGATTTTTAATATTTGAATGAGAAACATTTGCAAGCAATAATCCCTGCCCGTTTTTTGTAAAAACTCGATTTTTTACAGTAATATTTACACAGGAAACTAAACCAAGATATCCAATATTAATAGATTCATTAAAAACAAGATCGGATTGGTCTGAAATGTAGTAGATTGGTTTATCTTCAATTTTATTAGTAAGATCTAAATCATGGTAGAAATGGGATAATTTAGTTCCACTAACATAAAAATTGTAATTACTATTATGAATAGTATTATTCCTCAATACAAAATATGCTGAAGAAGATATTATAATACCATTTTCACTATTATTTGAAACATTATTACCTTTGATAACACAATTATTTGATTTACTAAAATCAATACCATATGTATGATTAAACAAATGGTTGTTAATTATTGTATTATTATCAGCAAAGAGACATCTAATACCATCATCATCACTTTCATTTATGAAATTTCCAATTATCACATTATAATTTGAATCATAAAGAATAATACCACCTAAGGAATTGTTTATAATTACATTATTTTTGATTAAGTTATTATTACTATATCCAAAAGAGATACCATTACTATTGTTAACTATAGTATTATTCTCTATAATATTATGATTAAATGGTTCTCCTTTTCCATTTTTAAATCTAATTCCTGTACCCAATGTATTATTAACGATATTACTAGTTATGGTATTATTGCTACTGCCTGAATATAAGCAAACACCGCCCATATTGTTATCATCAAGGATATTATTATCAATTTTACAATAATTTGAATTTAGTAAATAGACACCATAATAATTGTTCACTATGTTATTATTTGATATTGTACAATTTTTAGAATTACGAATAATTATTCCCCCTTGCGACCATCCTATAATTTTAAATCCATTAATATTCACATAATCTTTAGTTATATCAAATATATAATCTGAACTTTCTGCCTGTACAACTGTAAAATCAGGTCCCTTCACAGAAATGATAGACAACTGTTTATCTACATTAATATTTTCAACATATGTTGATTGATAGACAAAAACAGTATCACCATCAGATGCATTGTCTATTGCATCTTGTATCTTGCTGTAATTACCAGTTCCATTTCCACCTACATAAAATGTATTACCTTCGTTTAGTATCTTAATGGATTTCTTTTCAATATTAATACCAATTGATGGATTAATACTAACTCCAACAAGTAAGAATATTATCCCGAATATGAGGATGGCTTTTTTCATAATATCCTCCCTCTATATATATTCAAATCTGTTAGGAACTATTTAAATTATCTGTATAAAATTTTAAAAAGGATAATTTTTCGATATTATGAGTCAAAGTTGATAATATATAATGATACCGAAAAGTATTTAAATGTTACGTGTATACATGTTACTCGGTAGCACGGAACATAATATGTGTTACTGGGAGACGAAAAATGGTGACAAAAAATCAGAAAATCAACAACAAGTTGCAAGAACTTGGCAAGACGCTAGGGCTTAACGAAGTGGATACTATGCGAGCGAAACGAACGACAAAAAATATAATCACCATGGCATTAGCAACGGGTGCTTTTATATTGCTAGGAAATCTCATGATGCCTGGTGGACCTGTTGGTGCCTATTATGCAGGAGTAAGCTTCAAGGATTTCCAACTATTATTTGGATGGTTCTTATAAAAAGTTCCAACAGGTACAGGGGGTCGTGCTAGCGACCTCCTTTATATCTTGATAAAAATGTCAAAAAGATATATTCCAATAAGTGTAGTATGGGAAACTACTCTTAATTGTAATATGAATTGCATGCATTGTGGATCTTCTGCAGGGGCTATTAGAAGAAATGAATTGACAACATCTGAAGGATTAAAATTATGTAACGACCTAAACAAACTTGGAACTAGACTTATTACATTAATGGGGGGAGAGCCTTTTCTAAGAAAGGATTGGCATATCTTTGCTCATCACATCAGAGATCTTGGAATTAATGTCACAATAATGTCCAACGGGTTATTAATTGATGAAAAAATTGTCTCTGAATTACGTAAAATAGACCCCTACGCAGTAACAATTAGTATAGATGGAGGTACAGCAAAGACACATAATTCTATAAGAGGAGTTAATACCTCATTTTCTAGATGTATGCGTAGTCTTGATTTACTGACAGATGCAAATCTACCAACATCAGTAATAACTACCATACATAAAGAAAATCTAAAGGAATTACCAATACTTCGCGACATTCTTTTAAATCGAGATATTGCTTGGCAAGTTCAGATGGCAACGCCTGTTGGCAGATTTCCAAAAAGTCTGATGCTATCAAAGGATGAATTTTATACAGCATCTCTTTTCATTGCATCAACGCGTAAAAATTATTCAGTAAAGGAACTCCCACTAATTGGAGCTCATAATTTTGGTTATCACTCTCAGGTTCTACCAAATATTCAGTTACTACCCTGGATTGGATGTCAGGCAGGTCTTACTGCAATGGGAATACAAAGTGATGGAGCCGTCCAAGGCTGCCTATCATTACCTGATATGTTTATAGAAGGTAACATACATGAAAAAAGTCTTATTGATATTTGGAATGATCCCTCTTCCTTTTCATATAATAGAAATTTTTCAAAAGCTAATTTAAATGGAGAATGTAAAAATTGCAAACATGGTAAAAGATGCAGAGGTGGCTGTCTAACAGTTTCTACTTCCCTTACTGGAGAGAAACATTCTGATCCATATTGTTTAAGATTAATAGAACAAAAAATGATTTCTGAATAATTTTACAAATCTGAAAGTAAATATCTTTGAATGTTCCACCTATAGATCTGGTTCATCTCAAGCCTGTATTTTTGTTTGTAATAAAATAGGAATAAAAGGATGTCAAATAGAAAATGAAATCCTCTTAGTTCAAGTCCTTTATCAAAATATCTTTTTCCTTGCCACTCGCTAATCTTCTTAAACAAATTTTTAACTTGTTTCTCTGTTGCATATTTTGTATAATTTACAGGGGGCATTCCTCTATCGCCAAGTGATATGTTTTTTTCTATCATTTTCTCCTTTTCACAAACCTCTTTAATCTTTGTCCCTGGGAACGGATATAATCTTGCAAAGAAGATTCGATCGCCACCTGATTTTTTTGCAAAATCAAAGCTTTCTTGCATCATATCAATTGTTTCATATGGTGCTCCGATGATAAAATCCATACGTAAGGTCAGGCCATTATCTTTGATAATTTTAAAGGAGTTCTGAAGTTGCTCTTTGCTCATATTTCTATTATAAATATCATTTCTTATGTAGTCATTTCCTGACTCAACTCCCATTCTAACTTCATAACATCCTGCATCTTTCATAATTTTTATAACATCATCAGTTACAAGATTTGCCCTTACATTACATGTCCATTTGATCTTTTTATCAAATCTCTTCTTCTTGTATCTTTTACAAAAATCATCTACAAAATTTTTATTTAATATGAAAGTGTCATCAAAAAAATATAGAAATTTCATTCCTTTTCCATAGTACTGCTTTATTCTAAGATCAATTTCTTTAATTATATTATCAGTGCTTCTGAACCTAACATATTTACCTTTTAGATTTTTTTTCAAAGCATGATTACTACAAAAAGTACAGTTATAAGGACAACCTCTAGAACCCATTATTGGAAGATGATTATGATTCATTGGAAAATATCTGTCAAACTCAAAATCATCAAAATCAGGAAAAGGAATCAAATCTAAATCTTCAAGTAGATTGCGGGTTTCATTTTTAACAATTTTCCCTTTTTCCTTATACCAGATACCTTTTATTCCTTTACAATTCAATGAATTATCAAGTAATTCATGAAGCACCTCTTCGCCTTCACCTGTACAAACAATATCAACTTCTTTTCTTTCAATAACTTCTTGAGGAGATAGTATTACATGAATTCCACCAAATATAATTTTTATATCAAAATTATTTTTAATATAACGAGCAATCTCAACAGCATCAGGATAATTAAAACTCAATACTGAAAAACCTATCAAATCCGGTTTTTGCTCCTCAATTATTCTATGAATATGTTTATTCCAGTCCTTCTTATGAAATACCAGATCAATTATTTTTGCATCATGCTTAGTTTTTTCTTTGATATAGCCTTTCAGCGTTGCAACAGATAGGCTTGGCATCACATCATATGATTTTGTATTAGGTACAATAAGTATGATTTTCATCTTAAACCCAAAATCTTCTATTACATTATTTACTCTATTTATATAACTATTTTTACTGCTGATAAAATGGGATCAATGAATATAAAAATGGAATTATATCATCTTTTGCAAATATAGAATATTCTTTTTCTCCTTTGTATGACTTAATCCACTCTAAAAATGATAAATCCTTTTTTAAAATGCTTTTCATTGATGAACGTATATCCTCCCACATATACAACCATTTAATATTTTCTAAAATTTCTTTTGGTTTTTCTAAATTCTTTCCAATTGCATCTAGATATGCAAAATATGGTATATTTATTCCGCATCTAGTAGGTAAGCTACATTGCATCCAGCAACGTGAGTTTATCTCTATTAATTTAAATTCATTGTCTCTTGGGTCTTTTCTTAGCTCTGCATCAATGATTCCATAATATCTAATATTCTTAATTAAAGGATTAATAATTTTTTCTAATTCAGGTATTTTTACACTTTCAATAAAGCATCCATTTCCCATACCATGAGGCCATTCCCTGATGCGCCTATACATAAAAACCCCATTTGGTGAAAATGTTTTATCATAGTATGCATTCAATCCATGCATATTTCTTACATTTCCTGGAATTATCTCTTGAATTATTAATTCATGATTTTTTGATAAAGCTTTTTTATAAAAATTGATAAGTTGACTTGATTTATTTGCGATAAATGCTTTTGTATTAAAATCAAGCACAAAACTTGCTGAAAATGATGGTTTAAGAACGCATGGATAGTTTATTTTCTTACTTACTTTTTCTACATCGGAAACGTTACTAGGAAAGAAAGTTTTTGCATGAGCAATGTTTAACTTTTCAAGTCTTTTGTAAAATAATTTTTTATTAATAAGTATTTCAGATATTTCCCAATTTGCCATAGGAATAAAAAAGTATTTTTCCAACTGTTTTTTATGTTTTAGAATATTTATTACTTCGACATCTCTTACTGGAAATAAAACTCCTTTTTCATTAAGAATACTTCCAATTTGCAATAAACAATCAATGTATTTGTTGGGATTATCTCTGGGATGCGGGCATACCATTCCTGTACAATATTTTGAATGAAAACCAACATGTTTCGAACTTGAATCCAACCATAAAACAGGAACCTTTGCTCTGCCAAGACATCTAACAGCACCAAGACCAACTGTTATATATTTACCTAGAACTACAGCAATTGGTTCATCTGTATTTTCTATGAATTTTTTAATTGTTTTTTCATGGGTCAGCAGTACCACCAAACAATATCATTAATGAACTAAGGTATTTTTAAGATTTTAATTTTAAATGGTATTTAAGTAAAAATAGCTAAATATCTAAAATTCAATGTTTGTTGAGATGAAAAATATAATCCGAAAGGATTTAAAAGATATAAGAGCAAAATTATCAAAACAAGAAGTAATTGATAAAAGTAATAGAATCAAAAATTTACTTTTTGAAAGCAAAGAGTTCAAACAATCATTAAGTGTGTTGTTTTATGTCTCTTATGATAATGAAGTATATACTCATGATATGATCAAGGAATGTCTAAAAAATAATAAAAAAGTGATTGTTCCTGTTAGTGATACGAAAAATAGATGTCTAATTTTATCTGAACTAAAAAATTGGAACGACCTTAAACCTGGAGCATATGGTATACTTGAGCCAAGTGCTGTTAAAATAAAAAAATTTCCAGTTGAAAAAATTGATTTAATTATTGTCCCGGGAGTCGGATTTGATGACCATGGCAGGCGTATCGGTCATGGAAAAGGCTTTTATGACAATCTTTTAAGAGATTCAAAAAATGCATTACATGTCGGACTTGCATTTGAAGTTCAAATTGTAAAGGAAATACCAGTAGATTCCCATGATGTTTCTATAGATAAAATAATAACAGAAAAAAGAGTTATAGATTGTAAAAAATAGTTTTTAATTTTTATTAAAACTCATTAGCATTTTTGAAAAGTGCTGTCTCTATTAATTCAGCTGCCTTTATTTGCTCTTCTGGAGTTAAATTTAAATGAAGGAGCATAAAAGCATTTTGATTCCAAAAATAAGCCACTGCTACTCTATCAGAATAACGCATCCTCATCTCCGCACGACCTCCAAATGTAGACCCGCCATGACCACCATGTGTATCATTTCTATACCATCCAAAACCATGAAGATACCCTTCATCATAATGACCAGGATACTGTTTGCTTTGCATTTCATCAACTGAATCATTGCTTAAAATCCTAACACCATTATAAACACCACGACTTGTAAGCATTATCAAATAATGCGAAAAATCTGATATTGTAGTCTTTATTCCTCCTCCTGCAATAGATCCTTCAACGCGAGGCATTCGAATATACAATCCTAAAAAATATCTGTAAAGTTTCGTAATTTGATAATCATTGAAATCAGAGAAATAAAAACTTGTATAATTCATCTCAAGAGGTGTAAATATGTTTTCTTGGCAGTATTTTATAAAAGACTGATTTGTAATACAAGTTATTAGATAACCTAAGATTTCAGTATTAACTGTTGAATACCATGAGCAAGTCCCAGGCATATAGGTATTCCATACCAAAGGATTATAAAACTTTCCTCCTGGCAGTAGATACTCATCTATTTTCTCAAATGGATATTTTAAAATATAATATAATGCCGAATAGCCAAATATTGCATCAGTGATACTTGAATCATGAGCAAGCAACATCCGAAATGTTATATTTACTTCAGGATAATTTGGATTTTTTAAATCAAAACCAAGATATTTACTGACATTATCATCAAGGCCAATGAGTCCTGATTCATTGATTTGCATTATTGCAGTTGCAGTTATTGATTTTGTAATTGAGGCTATTGGATAAACAGTATCAATAGTAGTTTCCTTTTTTTTGTAGTAGTCACTATATCCATATGCATTTGACCAAACTGTGCTATTATTTTTAATGATACAGCAAACAAGAGAAGGCATTTTTCCCATCTTCATATATTCAATAACTTTTGAATCAAATTCATCAAATTTTATTTCTGATTTGTTAGAAATATTTCCTTCAAATCCAGAAATTATTGGAGCAATGTTTCCAGTTAAAATTACTAAGGTAATTCCAACAAACAGTATTTTTTCTTTTATATTTCTCATGGAACTAGCTCCTTTAATTTCTTTTTAAATATTTTTTATTTATATAAATAATTTATGTTATAAAAAAATACAGCGAGTATATTGTTAAATTAATAATATCTAAGTGATGATTTCTTCTAATCTTTTTTGTTCATTTGCTTTTTTAATTTCCATAGCAATTCTTTCACCATAGCTTTTAGATTCACCATAAAGATATCCAGAGTGTGGTGTAAAACGAGTCAGAGGACTACCAGGAATTCTCATTGAAACATCAAAAACAACCATTTCTTCTTTTCCTTTATCAGCAGCAATTGCTCCCTGAAGGGCAAATGGGCCGATAATTCCGGGTGGACATTCCTTTTTTGTTGTATTTACAAATTTTTCACCAAGATCAAAGATTTTCTCAATAATTGATTCCTTTGTTGTTGCAGCGATATGACCAGTCTCAATTATTTTTGGTTTTAAATATTTCAAAACCTCAATTTGTTCATTTGCAGGAAGTCTAATCAGGCCGTCAAGATTTGTTTGCCTGCGAGTATCAGTTCCCATAATCTCAAGTTCATCATCAATTACTGAATAAAAATAATTGAAATTTATTTGTGCACCAATTACGTATTCTTCAATTACTGCTTTGTCAAGGGATTCCTTAGTTATCATTTTTTTATTAAGAAGTTCACTTGATTTTTTCTTATAATCTTCATAATTAATTGCATAAAAAAATGCACGTTCATAGCCTCTAATTGCTTCACTTACTTTAACAATAACTAACCTGTCAATTTCTTTTGGAGATTTTAAAATCTTGGGAAATCTAATACCTGCTTTTTCCAAAAGATAATATTGATTTTTTGGAACGTCACGCTCCTCAAGTTTTAACATATTTCTTGAACCAAATATTGGAACCAAGAAATTATCTTCAATATCCTTGAAGTCAAAATAAACCCAAAAATATCTGTTATGAATAAAAATTGTATTTTTCTTTCTTAAATTTTCTTGGACCTCTGGCTTTGTGATATCTGCAAATTTATCAAGAACCATTGTTTCATCAATGCATCCTCTGCCGTCTTTTCGTGTTTTATAGTATTTCGTATAAGTCTTTTCTCTTCCTTTTTGGCAAACTGCAATTGTTCTAAATCCAAGTTTTTTTGCACCCCTGCATACATCAAGACCAGAGTGGCCTCCCAAAACACCTATTGTTATGTTGTTTTTATCATATTTTTCTACAAGTTTTTGTATATCTTTTCTTTTTATCATATTGAAGCGCCACCAAATATAATTATACTATTTGAATTTTGGCCTCTTAGAAACATATTTTGATAGGGGGATTGGTTTTTGAGGAAACCCTTTTGTTCTACTTGAAACTATATTGTATAAATCATTTAATAAATATGATTTATTGTTATCTCCGATTTCTTCACTTCTGAACCGGGGTGTGAATTTTTTACTATCTCTTTCTTTTTCACCAACAACAACAATTATTGGAATCCATTCTTTTTCAGCATCGCGTATTTTTCGACTTACGCTTTCCTCACGATCATCAACATCTGCTCTAATAATATAATATTCTGATGCTTTATTCAATTCATCCACATTTTTTTCGCAGAATTCATTAAATTCATTACCAACTGGTATAAAACGGATCTGGGTTGGAGAGAGCCACATCGGAAACATAGGTTTTTGACCTTTGCTAATATTGATTGATTCTTTTTCAAGTAATGCATAAATTACTCTTTCTATAGCACCTGATGGACTACAATGTAGAATCAATGGATGTCTCATTTTTCCATCTTTATCTGTAAATTTTATATCGTATCTCTCACCATTTTCTATATCAATTTGATCTGTACTTAAAGCAGAAGCCTTTTCTGAAACATCAACAAAGTTAAATTCGAATTTTAAAATGAAATAAAATATTCTTTCATCCCATAATTCAATTAAAATGGGTTTTCCAAATTTTTTGACTAAATCGACTATGAAATCTTTATTTTTCTCATAAAAATCTTTAGTTGTTCTTAAAGCCATTTCAATATCGGAATTTTCAATTCCAATATTTTTCAAAACACTAAGACTTAAATCAAATCTTATTTTAAACTCATCCATAGCCATATCCATATCAGAAGTAAATGCATGAACATCCGGCATTGTAAATGCCCTAAGTCTTCTTAATCCAGTAAGCTCACCAGATTGTTCTCTTCTGAAAGAATATTTGGTCAATTCATAGATCTTTAACGGTAAATCCTTATAGCTGATCGTTGAATCATGCGCCATTAAAAATTGACCAAAACATGCTGCAAATCTTAGGAAAAAATTTCTCTTATCACTTTCAATTTGATACTGCCTCGCAGGAAATCTCTTTAGATATTTTGAAAGTGTAGGATGATCCATATCATACATAATAGGTGTTTCAACTTCGAGACCGCCATATTCAACTACCCTTTGGGTTACATAGTCCTCAATTAATTTTTTCATAAATCTACCCTTAGGGTAAAATCTCATGTTGCCTCCATCAGAGGCAGGCTCATAGTCTGCAATTTCCAGTTTTTGCATTAGTTTAACATGAGGCGGTTCTTGTTTTACTGCCCTTGATTTTTCCTTTTCATAGAATGAAAACTTCTTTAAATTTTCATAATTCTTAAAATCAAAGCTACCAATATCATGAAGGGTGCCATCTAGTGTAAGAATATGCCAATAGGAACTTAGCTTTCTTTCTTTTTTCAATGATTCAGTTTCTTCTTTTTCTGGAGTGATTTCTCTTGAAAGTTCAGATAAAGGATGGCCTTTACACGAAATCTTAAAAGCTTTATACCAGCCAAAAGGGGAACGTTTTACATTAAAATTTTTATTTCTCAACTCATATTCAATTTCAATTAGGATTTCTTGTGCTATTTTTGGGCTAGCTAAATCAGAAGAAAGATGTGCATATGGGTATAACATTATATTTTTAGCTTTTAGTTGCATGGCTGTCTTTTCGATTTCAGTTACCGCTTGAGATACTGCTTGGTGAGGTGACTTTTCATCGATTTTTTCAACAGCTGTAAAAGCAGTTAAAGCCTCTTCGAGCCTATCGGTTTTTGTTTTTATTTCTTCAGGGTTTTTTATTGCTTTGTCCTTAACTTCATATTCGATAAAATCGCTGTGAATAAGTAATAGTTTCATTAAATCATCTCGGTAAAACAAATAAACATTTTTAAAGATAGTGCTTACGCTAACAGCATTAATGGGGGAGGCGGCGGAGGTGTTAAACACCGCATTTAAAAATCTATATTGAAATTACTTGCAATCCCATCTCTCCGCCTGAATGGTTGAATGTATTTAACAATATAAGAAAGTTTCGGAAAAAAATTATAAAAATTTCTCCTTTCAAATAAGGAGAAAAAATTTATTTTTGCATTAAAAATTAAATTATTTTTTTATAGGAATCTGGGGCAAGAAGATCGCTTATTTCAGATTTATTAGAAATTTCTATTTCAATTAGCCAACCATCATCATAAGGGCTTTCATTTATTATTTCAGGTGTTTCTTCAAGTTTTTTATTAACATTGATAATTTTACCTGAAATAGGTGCATATATTTCAGTAACTGACTTTACAGATTCAACTATACAGATTTCATCACCTTTTTTAATCTCTTTTCCAATTTCTGGTAATTCAACAAAAACAATGTCTGTAAGTTCAGACTGTGCATGATCTGTTATTCCAACCTTTGCATTATTACCATTAATTTTTATCCATTCATGAGAATCAGTATATTTCAAATCAGATTTTACTTCGTTACTCATAATTATCAAATCCACGTATTTTTAAATGTATTTTAAATATTTCCTAATTCTGGTTTGCCCATTCTTTTGGAACGATTGGTGGTCTTACGACTTTTGCTTTAACTGCTTTATCTCTTATCATTATTTCTACAATACTTTCTTTTTCGCGGTAATCAGGATGTACATATCCCATAGCTATTCCAGTGTTTAAGCATGGTGACATTGTACCGCTTGTTACAACTCCGATTTTTTTTCCATCTTTTTTAATTTCACAATTTTGTCTTGGTACACCTTTATCGATACAAATCATACTAGTTAGTCTTTCATAATCCCCTTTTTCTTTTTGTTTTAAAAGTTTATCTTTACCAATAAATTCATGATCCCAATTTATAAAGTATGACATTACTGCCTCAAGTGGTGTTCTTCCTCCTTTAAATTCATTTCCAGCCAGGATAAACCCCTTTTCAAGTCTAAGTGTATCACGTGCACCCAGGCCAATTGGTTTAATTCCATAGTCCTTTCCAGCTTCAAGAATTTTTTTAAAGACACCTTCTGCTTTTTTTGGTGGAGTTATCTGTAATTCATAACCTAATTCACCGGTATAGCCAGTATGAGATATTATGCAGTCAACACCTGCAAGATTAGCATATTGACACCCAAAAAATCCAATTGTTTTAATGTCTGTTTTTGTAAGTTTTTGAAGTGTATCTCTTGATTTTGGACCTTGGATTGCAAGGATAACATAATCATTTGAAACATTCTCAGCTGAGGCAGCAATTTTATGTTCTTTTGCTTTATCATTTAACCATTTTGTTACAACTTCATCTGCTCCAGCATTGGGAATCATCATATATTTGTCATCAAGATGCATAAAAATCGTATCATCAATAACTGTTCCATCTTTTCTAAGAATTGCTGTATATTGACTTTTATTATTTCCAATTTTTGAAGCATCTTCTAATGTTGTTAAACTAATAAGTTTCTCAGCTCCGGGGCCTGTAATCCAAACATTGCTCATGTGTGATACATCAAAAATTCCAACAGATCTTCTAACAGCGAGATGTTCTTCCTTTATAGATGAATACTGTATAGGCATTTCAAAACCGGCAAATTCAGTGAAACGTGCTCCAAGGGTCTTTTGCAAATTAAATATAGGTGATCTTTTTTCCATAATTTTTCCCCAGGCATGAATATAGTTAATATAATTCAATATTTCGAAAAAATATTTATCAATTATTCTATATAACATAAAAAAATGAAAACTAAAGAAATCAGTGGAGTATATTGGGAGAAAAACAAAATTTTTACAAAAAATCTTTGTAAAGGTTTGAGGGTTTATAATGAAAAACTTGTTAAATTTAGAGGAATAGAATATAGATCATGGAATCCCTTTAGAAGTAAACTTGCTGCTGCAATTCTAAATGGTCTTGATTTTTCTATTAAATCTGATTCGAAAATTCTTTATCTAGGTGCTGCAACAGGTACAACAGTTAGTCATCTTTCAGATATCATAAAGGAAGGGATGATTTACTCTATTGAAAGTTCACCAGTTGCAGCTAAAGGTTTGATTAATTTAAGTAAAAAAAGAAACAATATTATTCCGATTTTAGGAGATGCTAACCATCCAGATCGATATAGTTCAATAGTTCCAAATGTTGATATGATATATCAAGATATATCACAACGAAATCAGGCAGAGATTTTTATTATAAATATTGAAAAATATCTTAAAAAAAGTAAAAAAGGAATATTAATGGTAAAAGCAAGAAGTATTGATGTATCATTAAAACCAAATCAAGCTTATGATATAGTATGTTCAAAGCTTGAAAAAAATAATTTAAAAATAAAGCATAAAATAGATTTATCTCCTTATGAAAAAGACCATGCTGCAATTGTTATTTCAAATTGATTTAATCGAAATAAAAATTAGAAACCTATGACATTAACAGCAAGAATTATGAAAAATAACAACAAAACCCCTCTATATCTGATTCTAACTAAATTTTTACTACCTTTCATTATCACAGTATTAGGGTTTGTGGTTCTTTATTTTATTGTTAGTAGAGGAAGTGTTGGAAAGTTATACTTGCTAATGTTTGCTTATTTCATTCCACCTTTAGGAAAGGAAACAATTATTCCTATAGGTATTAGCGGAGGGGAGCTCACTATTCCTTTGTTAAATCAATATGTTGTCGTTCCAAGCATAAATCCTCTAGTAATGGCTCTTTCAATTGCATTTGTTGATATCGTGGTCGCACTATTTCTTTTGTGGAATTATGATTTTGCAAAAAAAATACCAATTATCGGTAAATTTATGGATAAAGTTGAAAAAATAGGTAGAAGCTCATCAGACAAGTATTCATGGATTAAGCCCCTTCGTTTTATTGGTTTAGTATTATTTGTAATGGTTCCTTTCCAGGGCTCTGGAGGGCTTGTTGGATCGATTGTTGGCCGGTTAATTGGTATGAAACCATGGAACACGTTTTTTGCAATTTCATTAGGCGCTATAATTGGAACAATTCTTATTGCTTATTTTTCAGAAGCGATTTTATCAGTTTTTGTAAAGAATTTCTTATTTGGGTTATTAATTGTTATAATTCTACTTGTCATTGGAATTATGATTTTTGTTTATAAAAATTATAAAAATAACAATAAAAAAGCCTTTTAGATAAGAATTGTACAATAAGATATTAAATAAATAAAGATAATTTTATATAATACTCCTATAGAATATATTAAAAACACCAGGGGTTTAATAATTATTATAATGTGGGAGGCTAAACAGCCAGATGAATAAACGACTAGTTGGTATTATTATTCTTACAAATATTCTAATATCATTACTAGTTCCAACTTTGGTTTCAGAACCATTACCAGATGAACTTCCTTGGTGGGATGATGAATATGAATCTAGAAAAGAGCTTATTATCCCAATTGATACCAGTAATAAGCAGGCAAAATTCCAACCAATTGATATAATTTTAGAATTTGATGATTCTTGTTGGGCAAAAAACGAAAATCAACATTCTGTAAGGATTTGTTTTTGGAATGGATTAATATGGAGGGAACTTGAGTCACAGATATATGATTTAACTCATAGTGACAATGAACATATCATTTCATGTAGCCTTATTTTTTTAATTCCTGAAGAAGCTAAAGGAAAAGAAAAATACTACGTTTATTATGATGGGGATGTAAAATCAGGACCGAATTATCCAAACAGGGTTGATGTTGGTGAAGATTATTACAGATATGAACAAATACCCGGGTTAATATTTGAATCAAATTATTTTAAAATTTTAGAAGGAGACTATATTGTTTATGCAGTCAATAAAGATGGTGAGGCCTTAGGATCAACCATTTCTCAACAGGTTGCTAAATTAAAAAAAGAAACAGAATTAGTTAAACCTAACAGAGGTGTAATGGGAGTATCACTTAATTTTAGGTACTGGTGGTTTACAAAAAAGGATGACTGGAAACAAAGATCTACACATGAAAAATTTTTAGAAAAACAGATTTTTATTGATGGAAATTTAATGGTAAAATTTGGTATTAAAAGTCAGTCAGAGGACGGATCTTTGCAAAGTACTGTAATTTACAAATATTATTATTGTCCAACTGAAGAAAAAAGAATGTATTTACATGTAAAACATGAGGTAAAAAATTATCCATTGCCAGTAGGTGAGGAAGTCGACTCAGCTTATGCAAATTTTGACTTTGGGAACATTAAAAGTAGTAATATTGAAGAATTAAATTTTGGAAGAATCTATCCTTATATGCATTTCTATAGTAAAGAGGAAAGAATAATTGAACAAAAAATTCCACAGTATCCTGAAGGAACTATTAGAGTAATTGCAAAAGAGGAAGACAATGATCTTGGTAGTTCTCCTTGGGTATCAGTTGATGATGGAGAAAAAGGGGAAGCCCATGCATTAATACTTGAAACAACTGATGTAATAAAATCTGGAGAAGTAGAAAGAGAAGGAATAACACTTGAGTTATTTGAAACAGATCATTACCAATTGCCTGGACTAAATAGTCGTTTAGCAACCTTACTTCTGTTGAAAAATTCATATGAAAAAGGTGAAAAACCTGACGATAAACTTCCTGATGATTTTGTAGTTGAATACAATGCAGAATTTTTTTCAACAGATAAGGGAGGTTATCCTGCAGTAGCTGAAGAAGCAAAGATGTATCAATCGCTTATAAAATTTCAACCAACTCAGGATGACAATATCACAGATGATGAAGAAGAAACAGATAAGTTTAATTTAACAGCTTATGTTCATATCGCCCCGTCATTTCCATTTGGATCTTTTTTATCAGCTCTTGGAAAAAATGTTTCTTACTTATCTGCAGAGGTTTATAAGGAGAACAGTACAATATCGTCAAGAGGCGGAATTATCAGCAGATTATCACTTGTAAAAGATATTCCCTCAAGCCTTAATGATTTAAGTTTACTTGAAAAGTTGAAGTTTATCGACTGGAAAAATTTTTCATTATTTAAAAAGATATATTTTCCAAGTTTGGAAAAAGGCAGTTATTTGATTAAGATTTTCAGGGAAGATCCTTTTCTAAAAAAAGAAAGGCAGTTTATTGGTTTTACTATTGTTAACTTAGATAAAGACAAAGAAACCAGAATATTTTGTAAGAATGAAGGAAAAATAAATCTTAAATTTTTAAATCAAAATCAAGATGGTATAAAAAATGTGCAGAGCTATCTTAAAATAGATAATTTTATAATAGCTTATAGTGAAAGTGATTCCAATGGAAAATCAACTATCAAAGCACCTTGTGGTATTTTTGAAAAATATATGTTAAAAATTATTTATAAGGGTTTTTTATTAAAAGAAGAACAAATTCGTTTAGGAAGAATTAGAAAGATTATTCCATTGAAAAAGACATATAATTTCGATGTTCATGATTTTGAAATAAGTATTTTGGATTCTGAAGGAAAAGTGCCTTCATTTAATGTTGATTTTAGCCTTACCAGTAAAGAGATGCATTATCCAGTTAACATAAAAGTTGACAATGTAACCAATGGAATCTATAAATTCAATGATCTTTATCCTGCAAGTTATATCCTTTCAATAAAATACAATACTTTTGAGATTAAAAAAGATATAAAGATTCCTGATATTGATAGACTTGAAATAAAACTGTATAATTTTTCTGTTTATATCATGGATTTATGGAACCTTTCACCAGAGCCACAACTGGACGTAATTTTAAAAAGTAATGATTTTGAAAAACCAGTTGTATTATCAGCTGAGAAACAGTCACTTGAGAAATACAAATTTAACAATCTATATCCAGGTAGATACATACTAAAAGTTAGTTATAAAACATTTACAGTCGAGGAATCAATAAATATTCCTGAAATGAAAGATTTAAACATTGTTTTTCCTGCATTATATAATCTGACTGCAATTATTTTTGATTCACACGGGAATTTCTTAAATGACGCTGAAATTCTAATATCAAGAGGAGATTATAAGCTTAAAGGGATTACAAATGAAAGTGGAATGGCAGTATTGTCCGTTCCCCCAGGATATTATTTTATTAAAGTTTATTATAATGATGATTTGATTGCAGAAAGAAAAGTTGAAATTTTTAGTAACATAGTTTATAGGATCGTTACAACAAGTGAGCCATTGATTTCCACTGTTGCAATCATTTTTAGTATAATTGTTTTTATTGGTTTTGCAATATTTTGTTATAGGAAAAAAGATATGATATTTTTCCTAAAAATATTAGCAGTTTTATTGATAGTATTGGCAATTATCTCACCATGGTGGGAGTTAAACGGATCTACCTCTGAATCAAAATTTGAGACATCAACAAAATTATATATTTCTCCAATCAAGATGGTTACCATTATATCAAATAGTAATGTAACTGCCGGAGAAATAGCAAATTTAGAAAATGATTTTGTAGACCTTGTTGATAGTTATTTACCTATTGCTATTGCCCTTGGTTTTATTTTGATTATCTCAAGTATTATTCTAAATAGATTTTCACTTAGGAAATTTTCTTTAATAGCCTTATTTTTAGGACTAATTTTTTATATATGTTTTATCAGTCTTTATATCTATCAACTGCCTAATTTAACAGATACAATAGTTGGAAGTATTTTTGGAAATGGAAATTTAGAAATAAGCATCCCTGGTGAAAATATTTATGAAATATTTTCTTGCAGCTGGGGCCTTGGCATCGGATTTTATTTACTTTTATTTTCTGCAATAGTTCAAATAATTGCTTTGTATTTGAATTTAAAAAAGAATAATTTAAAATAAGAAAAACTATAAGTTATACAATAGCTATACTAAATTAAATTATTGGAGAAAGACATGATAAAGAGGCCGATATTGATATACATATTGATATTACTCTGGCTTGCAATTTGTTTTATTTTTTTCAGTTGGGGAACTTGGTCTCTTCAAATTTATTTGTATATCCCAGATTGGCAGGCAATACAAGCAGTAGCTCCAATCTTAAATTTTGGTTTCTTGATATCAACTATTGTATGGTTTGTATTTTCATTTTTATTCATCGTTTTTGCCTATGCGACATTTAGAGGAGATATCTGGGCGTGGACGTCAGGAATAATCATTTCTACAATATTTTTAGTAATATTTGGTTTCATGCTTGCTGCATTTATAATAAATGCAATACTATTTCTTGATTTGTTTTCAGTTTTGGGTCTTATAACTGTAGTGATATCATTTATGACTGATATCGGTATTGTTTTTTTACTTACACGGCCCAACACAAAGTTATATTTCAACGTACAAGAAGAATGATTTATTAAAAAAAAAGTATAATCAGTAGTTTTAAATTGTTAAATTTACCTCTGCTAGCATTTTATTTATTATATAAGATGGAGCATCTCTTAGCAGATCTTTATAAGGTGAGGTAGGAATCAAATCAGATTTTCCTAATTCTTCGGCTTTGTTAACATGTCTTTTAATTTCATCAAAGTATATTTTTTGGATTTTTTCTTTGTTTTTAGCAAATTTCCTTTTTAGTTCTCTTTTTTTCAAGATGCCTCTTTTAGTAATTTTTTTATCAAGTCTATTGAGTAGAGGAACAACTACGCTTTCTATCATTTCACCCTTTGTTAGATCAACAAGATCATCAGCAAGCTGATAGGCAAGTCCAATTTCTCTACCATAATCAGCAAAAATTTTGAGTATGTCTCCAGTCATATTTGCTTCAATAGCTCCTGCCTTACTTGCAGATGAAAAAAGTGCTGCGGTTTTTAAATCAATTATTTTATTGTATGCCTTAAAAATTTGTGATTTTGTGGAGATTTCGGCATTTTTAATATCTTCTTTATTAAAATCTACCTCGTCAATCTCACCATTTACAACTTCGTTCCAAGATTCAATGTATAGTTTTGCTACCTCTTTTCCATGTCTTAATGCAATATTAAAACCTGCTGCAAGCATTTTATGACCGGTAAGTATTGCATTCCCAATACCTTTTTTTACAAAAAATGAAGGTTTGCCCCTACGTTCCTTGTCATTATCAATTATATCATCATGAACAAGTGAAGCAGCATGTGCAAGTTCAATTACTACACCACCCTCCAAAGCCTTTTGGTACTGACTAGGGGTTTCTTTTCCCTGAGTGCAAGCTTTAAATGAAAGATGAGCAAGAAGTGGACGCAGGCGTTTTCCGCCTTCTAAAATTAATGAAATTTCTTCATCAGTAATCATATCTAAAATCTTTTTCTCTAAATCTTTCTGTGAAGAATTAATAACGGAATCAAGATTTACTGCTTTATCTTTCATAATTCACATTTCCCCCAAATGGTTACATCAGCGCATCTGAATAGCGTTTTATCTTCAATATATATAATATATTTATTTAATTATAATATTTTCGGTCTTAATTTTTATTATTAGTTAATTATTTTGTTAGTTAACAAATGTTAATCACATTTGCTATTCTTAAATGTTTTGGGAGTTTATTTTTTATATATTTACTATTAATTTTAACTATGTATTATAGCTTACTTAATCTTACCAATGATAAAAACAGATTATATTTCATATATTTTATCATGGAAAATATGTGCAAAAACCAATTAATCAAAATAAAAAAAAGTTGATTGCTAAAAAATAATTTATTTTAAGATGTTTTTAAAGTTTTTTGCAATAATATATACTTCAGAACTACTTTTACGAGAAGCAGCAGGGTTAAAAAGTTTTACAGAGGTAAATTCTTCACTTACATTTTTAACAAAATCTTGTAAATCCTCCCCACTAAAAACCTTACAAATAAAATTCCCACCAGTTTTTAAAAAAAGCTCTGCAGTAATAAGTGCTTGTTGGGAAAGAAAAATACTTCTCGCATGATCAATTGAATATGTACCAGAAATATCTGGAGACATATCAGACAAAACCACATCAGCTTTTTTTTCACCAATTATTTCAATTAGATCCTTAATCGAGGTTTCTTTTGTCATGTCTCCCTTTAAAAAAGTAACTCCATGAATTGGCTTGATAGGAGATAGATCTATTCCTACAACTGTTCCTCTCTCTCCTACTATCTCTTTTGCAACCTGGCTCCATCCGCCCGGAGCTGCACCTAAGTCAATTACTGTATCAGATTTCTTTAAAATTTTAAATTTATTTTGAATTTGTTTTAATTTAAATGCAGAGCGGGCTCTATAACCAACCCGCTTTGCCTCTTTATAAAAATGCTCTCTCTTTTTTTCTTTGTACCAGCGAGTCATGTGTTTTATAGTATAATGTCAATATCTAATCTTTCCGCAAGTTCTTTGTATCTATTACGAATTGTAACTTCTGTTACACCAGCAACATCTGCTACTTCTCTCTGAGTTCTTCTTTCACCACAAAGAATCGATGCAATGTAAATTGAGGCGGCTGCAACACCTGTTGGACCTCTTCCACTGGTAAGTTCTTTATCTGCTGCATCTTTTAGAATTTCAATAGCTTTTGATTGAACGTCCCCGCTTAGTTTTAACTCGCTGCAAAATCTAGATATATAGTCTTGAGGTGAAGTAGGCATGAGTTTAAGTCCAAGTTCACGGGCAATAAATCGGTATGTTCTACCGATTTCTTTTCTGGAAACTCTTGAAGAACCAGCTATCTCATCAAGTGTTCTAGGAACATTGCACTGCCTGCATGCAGCATATAGTGCTGCGGCAGATACTCCTTCTATACTTCTACCACGAATAAGATTTTTTAGAACTGCTTTTCTATAAATCATGGCTGCTGTTTCTCTGACATTTCTCGGTAGACCCATACCAGATGCCATTCTGTCAAGTTCAGATAATGCAAAAGCAAGATTTCTCTCTGTTGCATCACTGATACGGATTCTTCTCTGCCATTTTCTTAACCGATATAATTGTGCTCTGTTTCTGGTTGGTATAGATTTACCATAGGAATCTCTGTTTTTCCAACCAATCATTGTGCTAAGACCCTTGTCATGAATAGTATAAGTCATTGGAGCTCCAACACGTGCTCTTTTTTCTCTTTGATCACTATCAAATGCTCTCCATTCTGGACCATGATCAATAAAATCTTCATCAATTACAAGACCACAATCTTCACATACTAACTCTGCTCTGGAATAATCTTTGGTTAGATGTGTACCACTACATTGTGGACATCTTGTTATTTCTTCAATACTTGGTTTTTCCTTCTTCTTCTTACCGGATGGCATCATATTGCACATTCCCCCTGAATTATATTTAAATACTTTTCGATACGCTTTTAAGTGACAATATAGAACTTATATATATAGATTTCTATTAATTTTTAGATATTTTCAAGGATTTATCTAATTAGACATTATATCCTGTCTAATGAGCAAAAACTAATTAGGCATTAATGATAAAATTTAATAAATTTGTGTTACAAAAAGATTTATATATATTTGGCTTTACAAGGGTTTGCACCGCTTTGCACAATAATTATTTAATGTGCAATTTTGCACATTAAATAGGTTTTTTGCACAATAAATATTTTTTAGAAAATTATTTATATATATCTATGCATTCGTGTCACACGGTAACACGATACATAATAGAGGGATATTAGATGATTAAGAATAAACGTAAAATAATTGCAATCTTGGGAATATTCTCACTTTTTATAGGAGTAAGTAGTTTACCATCAGTATCTTCAATAAATGTTACTATCTCTCAATATGTTAAGATTTCTAAGACTGTGATTAGGGTTGATGATGATGGTGATGGGGATTATACAAGTATCCAGGATGCTATAGATCATGCAATAAACGGGGATATAATAGAGGTTTATAGTGGGACTTATGATGATATTATCACTGTTGATAAACAACTCAATCTTATTGGTATTGATAGTGAACTGGGAGGTGGTGGTGGAACTGGTAAACCCCTTTTGAATGGTGAGTGTGGTGGTGATGAGGAGGTTATTCATGTAAAGGTTGATGGTTGTAGTATATCTGGTTTTCATATTGATTCTCCTGATAAATGTTTATATGGGATTTTAGTTGAATCAGATGATAACGACATTTTTCAAAATGATGTAGAAAACACTAATTTTGGTATTTGTTGCGATCAATCTTCATATAATAGAGTTTATGATAATTTTGTCCGGGGGACATTTTATGCTATAATCATTTCTAATTCTTATAATAGTCAGATTTATACAAACAATGTAGATGATAATGGTTATGGAATTTACATTTGCAATTATGCAGAAAATAACATTGTTTATAATAATATAGCGAGTAATATTGATGCTGTTGGGATTTATACATGTTATTCTAGCAATAATACAATATATAAAAACATGATAATAAGCTGTGATAAAGGTATTGTATTGGGTGTGGATGAAGATGATAATGGAAATGGAATGACTGTATATGGTAACAGCATTAAATCCTGTGATACAGGCATAATGGTTACAGGGGCCTTTCATAATATCTATAAAAACAATATCACCAATTGCAGGTATGGATTATTAATGGAAAAAATTGAAACATTTCCACCAGTTCATTGCTGTGCAAATAAGGTCTATGAAAACAATATAATCGACAGTCGTGAAACAGGTATATGGTTAAAAGATGTGTATACAAGTGAAATATATTGGAACAACATCACTGGAAGTGAAGATGAGGGATTATTATTAGATAGCTCAGAACTTAACGATATTTTTGAAAACAATATCACACAAAATAAGAAGACTGGTCTTTACTGTATTGGTAGTGAAAACAATATCATATACCATAATAATTTCATAGGAAATCATGAAAATGCCTATAGTTGGGGTTCTCCTCCAAAAGACCGTAGGAACAAATGGAACCTTCCCTTAACAAAAAACGGTGGTGGTAACTACTGGGATGACTACAATGGTAAAGATAGAAACGGTGACAATGTAGGAGACTTACCATATATTATTCCAGACCATGATTTCAATCCATTTAATAACGATGTGGATAAGTATCCTTTGATGGAGCCAAATGGTAGACCAAATGTTAAGATCAAAAGTATAAATAAACAAATATACTCTAACAAGTTGTTTTTGAGATTAATAGAACGATTTCCAATACTTTTGAAGGTTTTTCTATGTTTAATTCCAAGGTAGGTCTGTCATTTGGAATAATACTCCTCTTTGTTTTTTCAGCTTCAGCTCCATTAAGTCTTGGGAATAATATAAGAAGTAATGTTGAAAAAATCAACAATTCAAATATATTAGATTATAATGAATTTAAGGAAACATTTCAAAAAATAAGGATGGAAAACCACCATATGTTGGATAGAAATGATATACAAGAAATATTTGCTTCTGATGGAGCAACTGATGACCTCTTTGGAGACTCTGTTTCAATAGATGGAGATTATACTTTAATTGGAGCACATGAGGATGATGATAACGGAGGCCAGTCAGGGTCAGCATATATCTTCAAACGTGATGGGACAATATGGACTGAACAATCAAAACTATTGCCTTCTGATGGAGAAAGCTGGGAATATTTTGGTTATTCTGTGTCGATTAATGGTGATTATGCTGTAATCGGAGCTTCTCATGATGATGACAATGGGTATTGTTCTGGTTCTGCTTATATCTTCAAACGTGACGGGACTGTATGGTATGAACAATCAAAACTATTGCCTTCTGATGGAAAGGAAGACCATAATTTTGGATACTCTGTTTCAATTGATGGTGATTATGCTATTATTGGTGCAGTGGGTTATGATGACAGCGGGTGGTATTCTGGTTCAGCATATATCTTTAAACGTGATGGGACAGTATGGAATGAACAATCAAAACTATTGCCTTCTGATGGAGAGGTCTATAAACATTTTGGACGTTCTGTGTCGATTAATGGTGATTATGTTGTAATTGGAGCTTCTCATGATGATGACAATGGATATTGTTCTGGTTCTGTTTATATCTTTAAACGTGATGGAACTGTATGGAATGAACAATCAAAACTATTACCTTCTGATGGAAATGAATATGAATATTTTGGTCGTTCGGTTTCGATAGATGGTCAATATGTTCTTATAGGTGCTTGGGCAGATGATGATAATGGATATAGGTCTGGTTCCGCTTATATCTTTAAGCAGGATGGCGATATTTGGACTCAACAGGTTAAATTATTGCCTTCTGATGGAATAACCTGTGGATATTTTGGTTTTTCTGTTTCAATAGATGGAGACTATGCATTAATCGGTGCAGATGGAGATGATGACAATGGTGATACTGCTGGTTCTGTTTATGTTTTTAAACGTATTGGGGCAACTTGGTCTAAACATGTTAAATTACTTGCACCAGATGGAATAGAAGATGATTTGTTTGGTTGGTCTGTTACAATAGATGGAGACAATGTAATAATCGGTGCAAGAGGAGCAGATGGTAATGAACCAGGATCTGGTTCTGCATATGTTTTTAAAAATATTAGTGAATTTCAATCACCAAGTATTCCATCAATTAACGGTCCAACAAGTGGAAAAGTACGGGTTAAATATACATTTTTGATTACAGCTATTGATCCTAATAATGATTATGTTTACTATTTCATTGACTGGGGAGATAATACAAATAGTGGTTGGCTTGGACCGTATGATTCAGGTAAAGTAATAAATGCGAGCCATACATGGTTAAAACAAGGAAATTTTAATATTAGAGTAAAAGCAAAAAATACCATGGGTGCTGTTAGTGACTGGGGAACATTAACTATAAAAATGCCAAGAGATAAAACAATTACAAGTTCACCTTTGTTAAGGTTTTTAGAACGATACCCACTGATGCAAAAGGTTTTATTATCCCTTATAAAATAAGACTATTACTTAAAATTCTTTTTCTTACAGTAACTATTTAATTTTACATAAGATTCGGAAGAAAGGATAGTACGATTGTGAAAAAAAATAATGAAAAAAGAACCAATGAGGAAGAGTGGTGGCATGAATATGCCAAACAGATGCGTGCAGATAAAACACTAGCAATACATTTTGGGTATTACGAAAAAGGAATTAGATCCCATGAAGAAGCAGTAATTAATAAAAATAAATTTATTGAAAAACTTCTTGATTTAGATAATCTTGCAAAAAAGAATGGGATTATTTTAGATGCAGGATGTGGTGTTGGGGGAACTTTGATATATTTTGCTAAAAAATACTCAACAATGAAGTTTATAGGGGTAAATAATTCTCCTATACAAACAAGACTTGCACCAAAATTTGCACAAAAAAACCATGTCAGTTCAAATACTGAATTTATTTTGGGAGATTGCCTTTCAATGGCAATAACTGATAATTCTATTGATGGAATATTTGCTTTAGAGGCTTTTACTCGAATGAAAGATAAAAAAAGATTTTTACAAGAGGCTAGTAAAATTTTAAAGCAAAATAAAAAACTGGTTATTGAAGATGTATTTCTTATAAAAAAACCAACTAATTATTTCACTAAACTAGCATACGATGCACATTGTAAAACATGGAAACTTACATCTATTGAATCTATTGATGATTTTAAATATTATTTAAAAGATTTAAATTTTAATGATATAAAAATTAAAGACATTACAAAGAACTCCTGGTTATCATATTTTATAATAAATCTAAAATTCCTAAGTTATGCAATTTTTTCAAGACCAAAGAAAAAAACAGTATATCCAAAGGATAAAGTTTCAAATAAAAAACCTCCTTTTTCAAAATATGTTTCAATTTATATCTTGATAATGTATTTCTCATCAGTATTTCTATTTTTAAACCGAACTATTAGAATGTTAGCTATTACAGCAGTTAAGAAAAAATAAAACAAAAAAAATTTCAAAAATGATAAAAAATAAATTTTCATTTCTAATATCCATATACCGTGTATATGGGGTATCATTTATGAGACTCACAATTCCTCCAGAACCAGTTATATTAAAAGAGCAATTTATTGAACAAAAAAAAGAAATTGGAATTAAAATAGATTCACTTACCTTTTGGTTTGGAAATAGATTACCTAGTTACTTATGGAAAAATGGTGGTTGGTCAAAACCTCTAAAAGCTGAAGGTTACAATTGGCAGAGTTTCTTAAAAATCCTATCACTACACAAAAAAGAGATGATCAAATGGTCAAGAGATACCCTTCCATGGAAGGACTTTCTTATAAAAATCCAAGATACACTTAAAGACCCTATATTTAAAAAAATAACACTAGGTTGATAAGGCTGAGTTAAAATGGAAAATGAAATCGATGGATATCCAATAGTTCTTGCTGCTTCACGTGCAGAAGCTAATGAATATGGAAATAATCCATTTGAAGCATTTATATGTACTTTTCCTAAAAAACTATCAGGTTATATTTTAAAAGAACATATCTCAAATCTTAAAAACAATAAAGATGGAACTGCAAAAAATACAATTTACGGTCTTAGAAAGGTTGAATCAATACTTGTTGATAAATTTGGATCTGAAAATGTAGTAGTATCTCATTATGACAATCTTCACAAATTTATTGGTAAAAAAACTAAAGTAGTTGGAATATCAACGATGGATCCCATGGGACTTGCATATGTTTCAACAACATATAACTCCCTTATTGGTTTTGGTGGTGAATCACTTAATGCCTTTGAGTTTGAGCAATTAGTAAGTCATCCTTCAATTCAGAAATATAAACCTAAGGTAATTGTTGGTGGACAAGGCTCATGGCAAATAATAGAAGCAAATGCTCAAGAGAGACTTGGAATTGATATAATATTTCAGGGTGAAGGGGAAAAAGATCTCGTTGAAGTTTTTAATAAGCTAATGAAAGGTGAAAAAGTCCCTAAATTATTTGAAGCGAAAAAACCAAGCAGGGACAAGGTTGCATTAATCAAACATGCAGCCTGCTATGGTATGGTTGAAATAATGAGGGGATGTGGTAGGGGATGTCATTTCTGCAGTCCTACTATGCGTACAAAATACTCTTTTCCAATTGATCATATAATGAAAGAGGTTGAAGTAAATATTAAAGAAGGTTCAAAATCAATATTTACTGTAACTGAGGATATTTTCCTTTATAAATCAAAAAAGAATTTCATTCCGAATAGAAAAGAGGTAGTTAAACTTTATAAAACAATTGCCTCTTACCCGGGAGTTGAACATATACTTCTTTCTCATGCTTCTTTTGCACCAGTAATTTATGATAAGAAATTACTTGAGGAGCTCACTCCGATACTTATTGAAAAAACCAAATGGAACCCAAAAACAAGTAATCTTTACAAAAAACCATTTATATCTGTTGAGATGGGCATAGAAACAGGCAGTGTTAGACTCATGAAGAAATATATGAAAGGCAAAGCCCTTCCATATAGTGTTGATAAATGGCCTGAACTTGTTGTAGAATCAATTGGACATTTGAATGATTATGACTGGTGGCCACTTTGCACTATTATGACAGGACAGCCTGAAGAAACAGAGGAAGACATCATCAATACCCTAAATTTAGTCGATGATTTAAAAAACCATAATGCAAAGATGTTTTACACACCTGTATTATTCATCCCACTAAAAGAAGCTATTTTAAGTAATTCCAGAAGAACCAATCTAAATAATTTAACCGAGCTTCAATGGGAGGTAATTGCCAGGTCCTGGAAGAACAATATTGATTTTTGGACACCAGATATGAAAAAGATCTATGGACCAGGATTTTTCTTTGTTCATTGGTTTTATTATAGATGGAAACATGGTAAAAAATCAACTAGGCCTATGATGCGTCTTGCAGGTTTTCCTGTTTCTGGAAAATTAGATAAACTTTGTAATCCCCAATATTGCAATGGTGAAAATAAAAATGGACTAAAAGAAACATTTGAAAATATAAAACAACGTTTCTTTTAGATTTTTTTATAATTATCCTTTTAGAAATGCTTTATATGCCAGATATGAAGAATAAATATCAACCTTACTTGTGACCTCAAATGGTGAATGCATACACATAACTGATGGTCCAAGATCAATTACGTCCATACCAAGTCTTGAGAAGTATTTGGCAACCGTTCCTCCACCGCCGGTATCTACTCTTCCAAGTTCTGCTGTCTGCCATGGGATTTTTTCCTTATTTAGCATAGTTCTAATTTCAGATACATACTCTGCAGATGCATCGTTTGCAGCATATTTTCCTCCATGACCCGTAAATTTTGACATAACTATTCCATTTCCAAGAGTTGATGCGTTTTTAAGTTCAAAAACTTCAGTATAATTTGGTGTGACAGCTGCATTTACATCAGCTGAAATTACCTTTGATTTGAGCATTACACTATCAATATCGGCTTTTGGATCAAGGTCTTTGATAACTGATCTTAAAAACGTTGTTACTTGGGCAGTTGTGTTTCCCTCACTTCCGATTTCTTCTTTATCCACAAAAAATGATATTGCGGTATGTTCTGGATTTTTTAAATCCATTATTGCTTTAAGTGAGGTGTACGAGCATACCCTATCGTCCTGTCCATATGCACCAATAAGTGATCTGTCAAAACCGATATCCCTTGCCTTATATGCTGGAACTGCTTCAAGTTCAGCAGATATAAAATCTTCTTCAGTTATTGAATAATCTTTGTTTAATTTCTCAAGAATTGCTGCTTTTATTTTTTCTGTAAATTCTCCTTTGGCAGGTTGGCTGCCGACCATTATATCCAAGCTCTCACCAGTTATTGCATCATCAAGCTTTTTGATATCCTGCACCTTATGCGACAGATGAGGAAGTAGGTCAGGAACAGTAAATATTGGATCAGATTCTGATTCACCAATTACAAATGTGACTTTTTTCCCATCCTTTTTCATGACAATACCATGCAGTGAAAGAGGTATTGTCACCCAGTGATATTTTTTTATTCCTCCATAATAATGAGTTTCAAAAAGTGCTACATTACAAGATGTATCTTCATAAAGGGGTATTTGCTTTAAGTCAAGTCTGGGTGTATCTATATGAGATATTACAATTCTAAGACCTTCACTAACTGGCCTTTTGCCAGGAACAATTATTGCAGCTGCCTTTTGTTTATTTAAAATTATTTTTTTCTTTCCTTTTTTTGCAATCTCATTAATCTGTTGAATTGCTTCTCTTTCAGTTTTGGCAATATTTAAGAATTTTTTATAATCATCTGAGAAATCAAATGCTTTTTTTATTTGATCTTTAGAAAAAATTTCCCATGCTGATTTCTTTTTATAAATAAATTTGCTCTCTTTGTCTTTTTTACTGCCCTTCTTCTTCTTTACCATATGATAGCCTCTGAAAATAGTCATATACTAATCAAATAAAAAGATAACTAACTAAAATTAAGCATATTTTTAAAAAAAATGAAAAAAGCAGTAAGAATTATCTTCGCATTAAGAAAATAACTACTGCAATTCCTACAACTGCTAATATCACAATTAATGAAATAAATATGAGTAGCCCGGATCCTGACTCATCTTGATCTCCATTACCGCCATTATTATTACTAGAGCCTCCTAAAGGATCATCAATTTCACCAAAAATTCCTTCATAATCCATATAGTTGATCTCACCCATGTTTGAAAAATCATCTGCAAGAACCGCTACTTCGCTCATATTTTCTTTTGCAGATGGCAGATTAAAAGAAATTGTTAAAGTGCTGCCACTAGATGATGTTACTCCACCGCTAATTAAGTTTGCCTCATCATCTAAAATTAATATTTCTTCATTAACATATATTATACTGTAAGATTTAATATCATCAATATCTGAGTTATATGTGATAAGATCAAATGTATATTGAACCCAGTCTTTAGAAGCTAGTTCAAGTAGAAGTGAGTTAGCTTCTTCTTCAGTCATTCCATCAGTATATTCCTCGAAAAAATCTGTATCAAAGATTAACCTCCAAATTAGAATATCTCCTTTGTTCATTATGTCTCCATCGACTGTTAGTTCAATTGTAACTTTTCTGTAATCCCTGCTACAAACAAGTTTTGTGATATCAAGATATTCCCTTCCGCTTACTTCAGTAAACTGTCCAGTATCAATATCGACTATTCCAACGTCTCCTTGATCATCGGTTAAGGTTGTAACATTTACAGCAACTGCAAAATTCATTGTTGCAACTAAAAAACTAAAAAAAATCAAACCAATTGTTATCGCTTTCTTTACCATTTTTTATCACACCTTTATTTGATTTGTCCGAATGGGCTATATAGAATCTAGTTTATAACATTTATTTTATGTCTTTTAAAATTTATTTTAAAAAAAGGAATCGAAAGTAATTTTTCCTCATTATGTATTTTTTTTATTTTAGTTTCTTTTTTAGGTCTTGCATTGTTGTCGTAAAATCTTCAAATGTTGATTCAAGAGTTCCTAATGTTTCATGAATTCTATCAGTTACCATTGCACCTTGACGTGAAGGAGTTATAAGACCATCTTTTTCAAGTGTTCTTAAAGAGTATCTAATCATATGTTGTGGTTGTCCTGTCATTTGAGATAGTCTTATGATGCCTATAGGTCCATGTTCTTTTACTGTTTTTAATACATTTACATGTCTACATAAAATATCTAATTCTTTTTCTGCAACACTTGTTATACTTGACCTAATCGAATTTTTTTCCACCAATAAAACATCTCCGAGTTAATTGTTAACATAATGCATAACCCTTATTTATTATTTACTGTTAAGAAAAAATTATCAAAAAAATCCTAATTTAAATAAAATTAAAAGAAAAATATAAGACAAGAAACAAGTATTCGGTATATTATGGCAATAGGATTCGCACTCTTATCAATAAGCCCGCTGCATGAAAAAAGTGTATTTGATACTCTTAAAAGTGTACCAGAAATAATAGAGATACATCCTTTATTTGGAGAGTATGACATCTTGGTAAAAATAGAATGTTCTGATATTGATGGAATCGGCCAAGTGATAATTAAAAAAATTAGATCTCTAAAAGGAGTAGTTGACACAAAAACACTGATAGGTACTAAGAGTTTATCTGGGGAACCCTAAAAATTCACTTCTTTTTCACCTGTCGGGCAAGATATCTAAATCTATTCTCAATTGCAAAAATTTGAGCTATGAATGTTATTTCATATCTTTCTTCTTCGCTTGATACTTGCCCTACGATTAACATTTTTTTTCCTTCTTTTTTTTCATTACGTGTTAAATTATAACACGATTACTCATGTTATTATTTGTCATTCATTACTATATATTAATTTCTATTTTTTTAATTAAATTTATTATAAAAAATTAAATTCTTAATCTTCTTTCCATTTTGTTACAAATGCACCAATTATAAAAAATACGAGTGTAAATGCAACCACAAAAGCAGTATAATAAATTGTTTCACCAAAATCATTATAAATCATTGCATTTCTAAAGCCTTCATTTACATAAAATAAGGGTAAAACTCTTGCAATGGTTTGTAAAAATTCTGGCATTTGAGCTAGTGGAAAAAAAGTTCCTGACAAAAACATCATTGGAAAAGTTATTGCTCCTCCAGCCATATCAGCTGTTTCTTCTTCTTTGACAAAACGACCGATTATCATTCCCAAACCTGAAAACATGAAACTGGTGCAAATTACTAAAATAAAGAAGAAAATGCTCATATGAATATTGAGCCCCCAAGCCAAAATCCCAACGATTATTATTACAAACGTTGAAATAAATGAAAGAAACAGCATGAATAGCATTTTGGAAAGAATCCATTCTGACCTTGATATTGGCATTGTTAAGAGTTTTCTTAAAATCCCGTTCTTACGATATTTTGTATTTCTTTCTATACTGCCATATATCATTGAAGTCATAATTGTAAAACCAATCATTCCTGGAACAAAGAAATCTATATATTCAAAATCTTCACCAACAGATTTTTCTTCTGTCAAACCAAACAGATTCTGACCACCTGTAATATTGATATTGAATTGTTGAATGACACTATTAATAATACTTCTAAGAATCGAAGGAGATGTCTGATCTGTAGGATCAACAATAATTCTTAAGTTGAACGGCAGATTATTCATATCAAAGGTTGAATTAGGATCATGTTGAGACTGCATATATTCAAAAATTATTGATTCAAAACCCTCAGGTATTACCAGTGCAACCTTCTTGTCTTCATCATGCATATATTTTGTAACATCTTTACCAGCCTTGAGATCAATTATATTGACACCAGAGATATTATCTAGAATTCCTACAAATTCATTTGACGTTGTTGATTCATCTAAATCTTGAACTACCAAATCAAACCTAACCTCCGTTCCAGATGAAAAAATTGCACCGAAAATTAAAATAAGTAATATTGGGAAAAGTATAGTCCAAAATACAGTTCCAGGACTTCTAACCCATTGCTTGATACCAAGTATCAAATCTGTTTTAATGAATTTTAGGTTCATGATGCACTCCCTGAAAGTCTTGCGCCAGTAAGTTTCAAGAATATTTCCTCTAAATTAGACCTGCGGATATCAATAGTGCTATATTCAATACATTCACTTTTTAAAATTGATAAAATGTCAAGGACACGTTCCTTATAATGTATTTTTACTGAAATGTCACCATTTCCTTCTCTTTCAACCTCAAGCCCATAATCCTTTAAAATATCAAAAGTATTTTTTGTCTTACAATTTTTTATTCTTAAAACGCTTTGTTCACCATATCTATTAATAAGTTCTTCAAGAGAACCTTCTGCAATTATTTTTCCTTTGTGAATAATTGCAATATGATCTGCCAAATATTCGGCCTCTTCCATATAATGAGTTGTTAAAAATATTGTTTTCCCTTTATTTCTTAAACCCTGAATTACCTCCCAAACCTCCCTACGAGCTTTGGGATCAAGACCAGTTGATGGCTCATCTAAAAATACAATCTCAGGGTCATTTACAAGTGAAATTGCTACACCAACGCGCTGCTTAAGGCCACCTGAAAGATCCTTGTAGAGTTTATTTTCTTCAGCTTTCAGATCCATTGCTTCAATAATACTATCAATATTTGCCCTTTTTTTATAGAGTTGTGAAAAATAATCAAGAGTTTCTCTGACTGTAAGTTTTTCAAATGAGTAAAATTCTTGAGGAAGAATTCCGATTTTTTCTTTAACAAGATCAAATGAGTTTTCAATATCAATTCCAAGAATCTTTATATTCCCCGCAGTTTTTTTACGGATTGATTCAATCATTTCAACAGTTGTTGTTTTACCAGCTCCATTTGGACCAAGAAATGCAAAAACCTCTCCTTTTTTAACTGAAAAAGAGATATCATTCACAGCAACAAGTTCCCCGTACACTTTCCTTAGATTTGATACTTCCACTGCTGAATTTTCTGAAATATAAGTTTTTTTAAAATTATAAGATCCTTTAGTTGCACAAGAAGGACAGACAATTGATACAATGTCACCTGGATTACCAGTTAAGGTAATAATTTCATTACAATTGGGACATTGTAATTTTTTTTCAACCATCCAATCACTCTTCTTAAGAGGGCAATATAAAAGTAGTATTTATTTTTAAGTGTTATAAAATAATTTTCTCAATAAAATTCATTTTTTTATCAAAATTATAAACAATTGGAACACCTGTTGGTATTTCAACATTGGGAATTTCCTTGCTTGAAATGCTTTCAACAAACATTGTAATTGCTCTAAGACTATTGCCATGAGCAGATACTAAAACTGTTTTATCTTGTTTTAAATCATTTAAAATATATTTCTTAAAATAAGGTGTAGTTCTATCACAAGTATCCTTTAAACTTTCCCCGCCAGGCGGATTTATATCATAACTACGTCTCCAAAGATGAACCTGTTCATCTCCATATTTTTCTCTAGTTTTTTGCTTATTTAAGCCTTGTAAATCCCCATAATACCTCTCTGCTAAATCAACAGACATAAAAACTGGGATTTCACTATTTAAATCACCGGTATGATGCTCCCTTTCACGAATTCTTTTATCTTCGTGGTAAATAATTGGTACCTTTTTGCTGTTTGATTCAATTAAAATATAATGAAGGGTCTGAACTGCCCTGAGCATATGTGATACATAAATTTTGTCAAAATCTATATCCTTTAATTTTTTACCAGCTGAAATTGCCTCATCAATTCCCTTCTTTGATAAAGGAACGTCCATCCATCCTGTGAAACGGTTCTCAAGGTTCCATTGGGACTGCCCATGTCTTACTAAAATTAATTTAGACACAATAACCACCTCAAGTTCAAACTTCATAAAGCGTATAGTATTTATCTTTTAAATAATCTACAAAAACTTTTGAATTAAGACCCTCACCACAGCTTTTTTTAATTATTTCATCAGCATTAAACTTACGACCATATGTATGTATATTTTCTTTAAGCCAATCAATACAGTTTGAAAAATCACCCTTTTCAATTTCATAATTAAATTTATTATTTATCTGAGTAATTTTCTTAAATATCTGAGATGAATAAATAGAACCAATTGCATATGTAGGAAAATAGCCAATACTTCCACCACTCCAATGCATATCTTGTAATACTCCTTCAACATCATTTTTTGGAACAATTCCAAGCATTTCATCCATTTTTTCATTCCACAGCTGGGGAAGTGATTTAACAGATATTTTATCCTGCATTAAACCTGCTTCAAGCTCAAATCTAAGAATTACATGAAGACAGTATGTCAACTCATCAGCTTCAACTCTAATAAAAGAGGGTTTGACCTGGTTAACAGATTTATACCAGTCTTCAAATGAGACATTATTTTGTAAATATGAAGATTCTTTTTGAAAAAAAGGGTAAAAGAATTTCCAAAAAGGTTTTCCTCTACCAATCATATTTTCCCAAAAACGTGATTGGGACTCATGAAGTCCAAGTGATGGAGAATCAGATATAACAGTATCTTTGAATTCATCTTTTAGCATGTTTAGCTCATAAAGAGCATGACCTGCCTCATGAACAGTTGCAAAAAAAGAAAAAAGAATGTTTTCTCTTCCATAGTTAGTAGTGATTCTAACATCATCATACCCTATTGAGGTTGTAAAAGGATGAGTAGATACATCGATCCGTAATCTTTCCTTTGGAAGTTGCATTTTTTCAATAATTATATTACTTAATTTTTTTTGTTTATCTTCATTAATTTTAATATCTAAATTTTTTTGATTTTCAAAAAGTTTACATGATTTTATTTTTTCAAGGATTTTGATGAGTTCCTTTTTAAGATAAGAAAATTCATTTTTTAATTTTTCAACAGTCATACCTTCTTCATAGTCGTCAAGTAAAGTATTATATCTTGGTCCAGGAATATCAAAAAAATCACAATACTCTTTTTCAAGGTCAATTATTTTTTCAAGAAATGGTGAAAATATCTTAAATTCATTTTTGTCTCGAGCCTCTTCCCAGGCTTGATATGACATAGTTGTAATTTTTGTCATTTTTTCAACAAAATCAGAGGGGACCTTCCTTGCCTTTTCTACATCTTTCCTAAGTCTACTTACAACCAATTTATCTTTTTTTGAAAGCTTTGAAAAATTTTCTTGTTTTGAAAGTATTTCAATATTTTTCCAAAGTTTGTCTGATACAACCCTTTCATGAATAATTCTAGAAATCAACGCAGAATGTTCGGATCTTTCAGACACACCCATTTTTGGCATATATGTCATCTGATCCCAGCCTAAAAGTGCTGAGATTCCTGAAAATGTTGAAAGTTCTTTTTGTTCCTTATAAATAAAATCAAGAGATTCTTTCATAAATTCCCTCTTATATTAAACATCTATCTCAATTCCAATCGGACAATGATCAGAGCCCATAACATCCTTTAGGATAAATGCTTTTTTAACATATTTTATAAACTCTTTATTTGTGAAAAAGTAGTCAATCCTCCATCCAACATTTCTCTCACGAGCGCGAGTTTTAAAGTCCCACCAGCTATAGTTTTCAGGTTCTTTGTTAAAATATCTAAATGTATCAATATATCCATGATCGATAAATGTATCAATCCAGGCTCTTTCTATTGGTAAAAAACCTGAAATTTTTTCATTTTCCTTTGGTCTTGCCAAATCTATTTCCTTATGAGCAGTATTAAAATCTCCACAGACAACAATGTTTTTTCCTTGAGCCTTTAAATTATCTGCATATGCAAGAAAAGTATCATAAAAATCAAGTTTATAATCTAGTCTTTCCTGATTTTTTTTACCATTAGGAAAATAAATATTAAATAATGTAAAAGAAGGAAAATCAGTTATCAAGATTCTTCCCTCAGTATCAAATTTATGTATCCCAAAACCTTTCTTCACATCTATTGGTTTTTCTTTTGTAAAGGTTGCAACCCCACTGTATCCTTTCTTCTCTGCAGAGCTGATAAAAATATTATAACCTGGAGAATTTCTTAAATGGGGAGGGATCTGTTCAGGCATGGCCTTTATTTCTTGTAAACATAAGATATCAGCAGACTCATTTTTGAACCAATCAAATAATCCTTTCTTATCAGCAGCTCTAATACCATTTACATTCCATGATAAAAGTCTCATAATTAATGCAAATGAAAAAGTAAGATTAATTTTTTATGTAATATTTCTATACCTAAAAAATTAATGGTGGAATAATGAAACACATTCATTATACAAAAGTAGAATTGGAAGATCCTCCGGAGGAAGGAACAAAAGGTTTGAAAGTAAGATGGTTGATTTCAAAAAAGGATGATGCAAAGAATTTTGCAATGAGGCTATTTGAAATAAAACCTTCAGGCTATACACCTTTGCACCAACATGATTGGGAACATGAGGTTTTTATATTGGATGGAAGCGGGAAAATAAGAGATAAAAATTATGAAAAAGAGTTAAAAGAAGGCGACGTAATATTTGTAAAACCAATGGAGTGGCATCAGTTTTTAAACACAGGTAAAGAAACTTTAAAATTTTTATGTCTAATTCCTATTAGGTAAATTATGATCCAACTAATTTATATTATAATATCTACGTTTTTAATTGCTCTTATCGCATTTATTGGTATATTTACACTAGCTTTGAAAGATAAAGTCCTAAATAAAATATTACTTGTTTTGGTAAGTCTTTCTGCAGGTGCGTTGATGGGAGGTGCATTTCTTCATTTATTACCTGAGGCCGTTGAAGAAGCAGAAGGAACAGAATTTAATATTTTCCTTATTGTCTTAGTAGGATTTCTTTTATTTTTTATTATAGAGAAAGGTCTTCATTGGAGACATTGCCATCAAGGGAAATGCGACGTTCATACATTTCATTACATGAATCTTATAGGTGATTCAATTCATAATTTTATAGACGGACTAATAATTGCTGCAGGATTTATTTCATCAATTGAGCTTGGTATTACAACAGTAATTGCAATTGGTGCTCATGAAATTCCACAAGAAATCGGAGATTTTGGTGTCTTAATCTATGGTGGATTTAAAAAGAAGTTGGCAATTGTCTTGAATTTTGCTATTGCCCTAGCAATAGTATTTGGGGGAATTGTAGGATACTTTATTTCAAGTACTTTAAATCAAGCAGTAGTATTTTTGTTACCATTTGCAGCTGGCGGATTTATTTATATTGCTGCAACAGATTTAATCCCAGAAATTAAAAAGGAAACTGATATTAAAAAATCCATGGCCACGATATTTGTATTTATTTGTGGGATACTGATCATGTGGTTAATTAAACTAGCTTTTGGTCATTAAGAATGATAAGACTATGTTAGGGGTTTATTTTTTCTAAGGTCATCTTTTATCTTTCGACCGGTTTTTTTCTCCCAATCTGGAATTGTAAGAGAGTGCTTTTCCCTTATCTTTTCACCAATCCCAAGACCATTATATGAACAAAATGGAACTATACCTTCAAGAGTTGTATAATGAATCACACATCTCTCAAGACGATTAATATTTAAGTTGAAAACATCCTGGAACCACATGGACCCTACAAATAGGCTTTTGTAATGAAATCCTCGCAGGGAATCATAACTACCGCCAATTGCAGCATCCTTTAGAAGTTTTTTTAGGTTAAAGCCTTCAGGTGCCTTTTCATAATCTACAAAAGAGTCAATGTTTTTTAAGAAGGCTGATGCAATTCTAAGTTTTTTAAGTGGGCCTTTTATTTTGCTTTCTTTATCTATAAACTCAAGCAAACCCTCGACATTAATGAATCTTGTAACAGGAATTGGTTTACCTTTATCATAAAAAATATATGTTGCACCACCGCATCCCGGGTGTGCAGTGAACTCAACTTGAGTTTCACCTTTTAATATTTTGATAAGTTTTGATATTGGAAAGACAAATGGTACAGGATAGAAATCCTCTCTAGATATTTGACCATCAAATTCTTTTTCAATAGCTTGCATCATCATTATATAGTCAACACGTTGTTTTTCTCGTTTTTCATCTTTTATTTTTGAAATCCTGCCACAAAACGATACCGGTTGGAAGTTGACACCTCTGATAATATCCATGTTTTTAAGTGCAAATTTAATAATTTTACCTGCTTCATGAAGGTTTTTTTCTCCAATTAGGACAGGTACCAAAACAATCTTTAAATTTGCCTTTCTTAGGTTCTCAATAGCTTTTTTGTTATATTCAATCCATGGATTTGTCTTTTTAGTTACCCCGTCAAAGCTCATGTAAACTGTGTTTACCTCAGCTTTTTTAAGTTGTTTACAATATTCAGGGTCATCTGCCAGTTTCAAACCATTAGTATTGACTTGAACATGAGAAAAACCAACTTCCTTTGCAATTTTAACAATTTCAAATAAATCATCTCTAATGGTAGGTTCTCCTCCAGTTATTTGAATTGCTTTTGAACCCATCGGTCTTTCATTTCTTGCTTGAATCATTAAATCTTTGATTTGACTAATAGTTGGTTCGTAAACTTTTCCTGATGCACCAGCATTCATAAAACAGTAACTGCATCTAATATCACATCTATTTGTAACTAAAAGATTAGTAAGAACACTTTGGGATTTGTGTTCATCATAAAGAGATGGTTCATCAAAAATTTTTGTTTTTACATCAGGAGCAGAGCTACCAGTAACAGTATATTTCATCCATTTTTTATAGATGTTTACATCTGAAAAATAGATATCTTTGAAAGAACCATGTTCAGTACATTCCTTGTTTATATACACCTTCCCATTTTCTTCTATAATTTTTGCATCTATTTTTTGGATTTTCCCATCTTTATAGCATGCTGGGCAGACTGATTTTATATTTTCTAATTCTTTCATATAATCATCAACTTCTAAACAAGTCAGATGGTCTAAACATATTAATCTATAAAGATTTAACTGTTTAAACTGAGCGAAATTTTATATTGTATGAGAGTATAAGGACAAATCTGTGTGTCTCGCAATTCCTGGTAAAATAATTGAAATAGATAAAAATAAAGAACATGCATTAGTTGATTACGGAGATGGTACTAAAAGAAAAGCCAATATTACTCTTGTTAAAGTAAAGACTGGCGATTACATACTAGTTCATGCTGGCTTTGCAATAGAAGTTCTTAATGAAAAGGAAGCGCAAGAAACCCTAGATCTCTTTAGAGAAATGCTTTCAAATGGGGAGGAAGAGTAAGTGTATTCTTTAAAAGATAAGAATCTTGCAAATGATATTATTTCAAAAATAAAGAAATTAAATGTTAATCTAAAATTTATGCATGTTTGTGGTACACATCAGGATTCTCTTGTAAAAAATGGTCTTGATTCTCTGTTAAAAAAATGTGGAATTGAAATTGGCCAAGGACCTGGCTGTCCGGTTTGTGTAACAACTCCTAAAGAAATTGAAGAAATGCTTTTACTTGCTAAAGGTGGTAAAACTGTTACTAGTTTTGGCGATATGATAAATGTTCCTGGTGAAAAATACTCCTTACGCTCAATGAAAGAAGAAGGTTGTGATGTTCGAACAGTTTACGGAATAGAAGATGCAGTTGAAATTGCACAAAAAAATCCAAGTAAAGAAGTTGTTTTCATGGCAGTAGGTTTTGAAACAACTGCACCAACTACTGCTTCGGTTATGCTAAAAAATCCTCCTGATAATTTTTCAATACTATGCTGTCACAGAACTATTCCTGAAGCATTAAAGGCAATAATTGATATGGGTGAAATAAAAATCGATGGGCTTATTGAACCAGGTCATGTTTCTACAATTATTGGATCAAAACCATATGAGTTTCTTTCAAAAGAGTATAAAGTTCCACAGGTAATAGCTGGTTTTGAGCCAATTGACATTTTAATGGGTGCATGGATGCTTGTTCAGCAGATTGAGAAAGGCAAGCCATATGTTCAAAATGAATATACCCGCGTTGTTCATGCAAAAGGAAATGTAAAAGCACAAAACGCAATAAAAGAAGTCTTTGAACCTTGTGATATTAAATGGAGAGGTTTTCCAGTCATTCCAAATTCAGGTCTTAAACTTCGTGATAAATATGAAAAGTACAACGCCCGAAAGAAATACAAAGATATATTGGAAGAATTAATAGATAAAAAATTTTTTGAACCTGCGGGATGCAGATGTGGAGAGTTGCTCAGAGGAGTAATTACTCCTTTTGAATGCCCGCTTTTTGGACAAGCATGCATTCCAGAGAGACCAGTTGGACCTTGCATGGTTAGTATTGAGGGCAGCTGTAATATTGAATATCGTTATCAAGAGAGATAGGTTTTTTAATGCGATATGAGGATGTTTTAAATCAGTTACAATCAATGGGTGATCCTAAAAATATCCAAGGGATGGGACGTTTTGGGATAAAAACTGAAAATAATTATGGAAATTCTGTCACAACACTTAGAAATTATGCAAAAAAGATTGGCAAAAATCATGACCTTGCATTAAAACTATGGAAAACGGGTATTAGAGATGCTAGGATGGTTGCTGCATGTATAGAAGATCCTTCCAAAACATCTGAAGAGCAAATTGATCAATGGGTAAAAGATATTGACTCATGGGATATCTGCGATCATTGTTGTGGCCATTTTTTTGATAAAACACCTTTTGCTTATAAAAAGGTTAGAGAATGGACTAAAAGTAATGAACTTTTTATTAAAAGAGCTGGATTTTCACTTATTGCTTGGCTTGCTGTTCATGATAAAAAGAAATCTGATAAAGAATTTGAAGAATTATTAAAGATTATCAAAAAAGAATCAATTGATGAAAGAAATTATGTAAAAAAAGCAGTAAATTGGGCATTACGACAAATTGGTAAAAGAAATTGGAATATGAATAAAGAAGCAATTGCTATAGCAAAAGAAATAAAAAAAATCGATTCAAAGTCCGCAAAATGGATAGCATCTGATGCAATTAGAGAATTAACCAGTGAAAAAGTAAGACAAAGACTGGATAGAAAAAAGAATTAGATAATTCCTTTTACTGCT
>Ga0209536_100000837_pt1 | contig 50959 bp, 64 predicted proteins | sample DeeMarSeWOR28_12_FD_187461 | JGI IMG/M metagenome (GOLD analysis project Ga0209536, IMG submission 187461) | Marine sediment microbial communities from White Oak River estuary, North Carolina - WOR-2-8_12 (SPAdes) (version 2) | ecosystem: Environmental > Aquatic > Marine > Intertidal zone >...
TTCTTGACTGTTCTATCCCAGCAAGCATAGCATCCTGCCTGCTCACAACTAACATCTCCGCGACTTGCCGGGCAGAGATGGCCATGTTCTGCCGATACGCTGGATGTCGGCAACTCGTGGTTGCGTACCTGTCCGATCATATCGGCACTCAATCGAATAACTAAATTGTTTGGACACTTCCAACCTGTTCTCCTCAAACGGTTTACGATACTTATTTCCTTTGTCGGTAGCCAGTGCATTATGCCTGGTGTCGCTGCTGCAATCTGCCCGATGTGTTCTAACATCTGTACGCTTTGCACATCTCCGCTATCGAACCAGCGGAAGTATCCTTTGGTATCTTTCTTGTTTAGCAATTCAGTCATGTTATCTCGCCAGGCTTCCGGATCCTCGCAGTATGCATTTAGCCTGGTATCATGTGCATTCTGCACGTTTTCGAACAGGTATCTGCCTTTGCACGCGAAGCACTCGGAGCATACGCTGCCGGGTATCTTGCGCAATGCACTTCCGCGCTTGCATTTTGCAGCACTGATACCCCATCCATGTTTGGGCATCTTGCTAGGTGACGACAGACCGCCAACCAAGGACCAGAGTTGCTTAATTTTCATTGCTGTACCATCCTAGCTGCAAGGTCCAAGCTAATCCACCCTACCAGTATAAACCACGTACCTAGTGCTGTCAAGCTAGTAATTAGTTCTGCCTTTCTCATGGTGACTTCCCTTCCGCTCGCAGGCTGTCGTAATAAGCCTGCATGTGTTTGCTGATACGGTCTAGCCTGTCTTGTATGTATGTCGGGCACGGTTCGATCATCGCCTTTTTTGGCTGCTTCTCTGGTGCCAGGCTGCACGCTATGGCGACACCTAGCAGGATTAATGCTGTCCTAATTGCTGCTTTCATTGGTCTACCTTTCACTCGTGCAATGACTGTGCCAATCGGTCTATTTCCGCGTTAATCATTGCTAGTTCATCGGTTGCGCGGTCGACCATTTCTTGGTTTACCCCGTGGGTGATTGCATCGTGCAACATGTCTTCGAGTGTTTCCTGCATTTCGCCCCATTGCTTGATCTCTGCGAGAATATCCATGTAAGCTTGTCCGGTTTTCATGCTACCACTCCTTGTGCGTCGGGTGTGCGCGTAGGCTGAACAAGTGACTCCCGCGTTTGCGAGTGACGCGACTACGGCAACCGCGTGACGGAGTATCCCGCTTGGTACGAGTGACTGACCACGTGACGCGGGAATACTGGGGACCGGTCGGAACCTGCGATTCCAGACCAGCGGTCCAGGGATCATCGGTGACTGTCGGTGCTGTCTTGCCGCGTGCAAGTGCTTCCTGGAATTCGCGAGTCATGATGTTGCCTTTCTGCTAGCGGTCTAGTGTCGATTCTGATCCCGGACCATGCCAGACCCATGCCAATTGCCAATTGTACCCTAGTATAGCATACAATAGCGTATAGTGTCAAGTGATATCCTGGGGACCATTGCAGAATAACATGTAATTCGCAATGTGCGAGCACGATTTGCAATGGCGCAAGTATCATGCCAGGCTAGCGACTAGCGGGCATGGGCGCAATAGCTAGCACCATGGCCCATTGGTATATAGGTATAGCATACTAGCAAATAGTTAGCTAGATTACTAGCTATATGTACACATGTATATCATATAGTATATGAATAAAACTATATAATAACTAATAATATATGCATATAATAGCTAGTTGATATAGGCTAGTGGCTAGTTGCTAGCTAGCTAGTATAATTGGGTAGCTAGTATCTAGTATGCTAGCCTATAAAATAGCTAGACTGCTAGCCTGCATGCATGCATGACCCATTGACCATACCCCAGGCTAGCGGGCAAGGAACTAGTTGCGCAACTGCTAAACTGCTAGCCTGCTAGCGTGCATGCATGCGCGTGCAATGGTGGCTGCATGCTAGCAGTCTAGTGGGCTAGCAGTTGCGAAATTTTGCAGATGGCCCCCACGGGGCCTGCGGGCTAGCGTCTCGCCCTAGGAATAGCTGGCTGGAAACCAGCCCAAAACCAAAAATCGCATTTTGCTAGCGGGCTAGCCCCAATCCCGCACCCCCTCGGCCCGCAAAAGCTAGCAGCTAGTGGCAAAACGTATACACTTACGCACATTTGTTCACGAAACGGGTATTTTGCCAGCACTTTTCACCACCACACTGCGCAAAATGCCGTATTGTCGCCGGAATATGCGCGAATTTTGGGGCTTGACAAAGTGCAAAATACATGGTATAATTAAAGTAGGGATTGAGTCCGGGCTTTTTGCGGTTGTGCCCCTTAAAACCAAACAATCGCATTACGCATTATCCGGACGGGAGTGCACGGAAATGGGCTGAGACAGGGCCTAACGTGACTGGTCAGGGGTGGTGCCCAGCATGTCGGTGAGAAAAAGCCCGGTATGCACACCGTTATCCGGCGGGACCAGGTTCGTCGTCGTAAATTTACAGCTACTTCCGGCGGCGTTGAGGGTATACGCAGAATCCCTCCTCCCACTACAAATCGCGCAAAGGCTAGCAGCTAGCAGAAAGGCCCATAATGGCTGACATGAGACACATGTTCCGATACGACATCCGGCTCGCGGACGAAACACGTCTCCAGGGCGTGCGCAGTTACGTGGCAGACGGCGTGCTGGCGGCGTTGATGGCCCTGCTGGCACTGTTGCCGGCCACAACCGTGTCGATTTCCGTTAGCTACCTGGGCGAGGAGAACCCGTGAAAGCCTGTAATTGCACATTACCATATAGTTACGGTCCCCAAGTTTGCGAAGGATGTCATAACATGGCAAATGTGCCCAAATTCGATCACTTTACGCACACCAGTGCGGCCCAGCCGGCAGAGATTACGGAAATCACGATCAATGGACACCGGTATGTGCGGGAGGATTTGCGCGAAGACGCAGATGATTTGCGGATCTGCCATTTACGCCTGGTAGAGCAGAAAATGATCCAGCAGATGGTGCAGTCGATTCAGGACATCATTTCCAAGGCATTCGACGAGGTAGAAGATGGGCCGCAGGAAGAACCGCAAGAATGGTAAACTTCCCAAAGGGACGCGATCTGGCAAGCAATTGTCCAATATGGACAAAGAACTGATTCTGCAAACATATGCGGTGTGCGGAAATCAGCGAATGACAGCCGAACGCAACGGCGTGTGCGTCCGCACTGTGAAAAATGTGCTGGTTGAGGCCGAGAAAAACTCCGAATTGCAAAAAGTGCGGGCACGAGCGGTCGAAGGGCTAGCGGGCAGGGTGCACGGCAAGGCCCAAGAGATCATTGACAGCATTGCTCCCCAGGATATCGAGTCCGGACGCGAGTTTATCCGGGATGGCAACGGCAATCTCCAACGTGTGGTGCAGTGGGGACCGTCGCTGATGCAAAAAGTAACGTCCGCCGCCATTTTGACCGACAAATTGAAGGTTTTGGAAGACATCAAGTCCGATCTGCGGGGCGGATCCCCGGAATCCAGCGGCATGCCGTTGCCTTCCAACGTGGACGAAGCATTGCGTCGGATTGCGTCCAAAGTGAAACGGCTTCGCATATTGGACGTGCAGTTCGAGGACAAGCACCAGGAGACCGCCGTCAAGCTGCAAGACGCCGCCACACGTGCGGGCCTTTCCGAAGACATGATCGAGGAAGCGGAAATTGAGCCAATCATCGACCTCGACAATCCCGGACCTGAATGAACTTCTGGACCTGCTAGCAGAGCTAGAAACACTAGAAGCTGTATATACTGAAAACCCAATAGTATTCTTTAGACCTCTCAAACACGGGGATCAGGATCCCTTTTTCAGATCGAGTCTGGCGACGGTGAGACTGGTTCTCGGATCTAACAGGTCCGGAAAGACCGAGAGCGGGGCAGCGGAAGCAGTAGCACACGCACTTGGGTTCCGACCATGGTTGGATGAAGACGATCCAGATAGAATTGTCCGACTTCCGAGCGGCGACCCTATCCCCGTGCCAAACATCGGGCGTGTTGTAGCCCAGAACTTTCAGACCTCCGTCAAACAGACTATCTGGCCCAAGCTACAGAAGTTTCTGCCACGCGACATGATCGCCAAGGTTCACAAGGACCAGCGCGGAATTCCGGTCCAGATTGATATAACCAATGGTTCTGTAATTTACCTGATGTCCTATGACCAGGATCCGATGGTGTTTGAGGGACCAAACGGCCACTGGTTCTGGTGTGATGAGCCGCCTCCATACAAGATCTACATCGGGCTGAAGCGTGGACTGGTGGATTTCGGCGGACATTGCTGGATCACGTGCACGCCGCTGACCCAGCCCTGGATGAACGACATCATCGTGGAACGTGCCAATGTCCTGGATTCCGGCGTACGGCTGTTCAAGTTCTCCATCTGGGACAACTGCGTCGAGAACGGCGGGTACCTGACACGCGAGGCCATTGAAGAGTTTCTGGCCGACCAACGTGAGGACGAACTTGAAGCGCGGCTCCACGGAAAATTCCTGCACCTGGCGGGCGTTGTATACGGTACTTGGCAACCAGAGCCGCCGTACTGGATTGATCCTTTTGACATTCCTAAGACTTGGCCGCGAGTGTGTGTTATTGATCCGCACCCCAGGAAGCCTATTGCGGTTCTTTGGGCCGCAGTAAACCCGGACGAGCAGTGGTTCGCGTACGACGTGCTGTGGGACCGCAAGCTCAAGACAATCGCCCAGGTTTCCGAGCGCATCAAATACATGGAGCGGCTGCGCGAAGACCGCGACCTGATTGCGCACAGGATCATCGACTCCAGCGCAAAGGTGCCGGAGCGCACTTACGGCTCCAACATCCTTGTGCGCTTCGCAGAGGAAGGGATCCGTTGCGCACTAGCCAACAAGCAAAACACCCAGGCCGGGTACGATGCGATCCACGAAGCCCTCCGGATGCGTAACGAGTGGTCCGAGCCGCGCCTGATGGTGTTCAACCACTGCGCTCCGATCAAACAAAACTTCATGAACTTCTGCTACGACGAGTGGCAGACCGACAAGCAGCGGGATCTCAAAGGCGACAAGCAAGACTACCGCAAAACCAACGATGATTTCATTGATTGTATCCGCTACATCTTCCAGGGCGGGTTGACGTACCAGATGCTCAAGGGCATGGCTCGTCGCCAAAGTGAGGAAGAATACTTCGACGACTGCGGGATGCCCTTAGACGTAGGCAAGTGGCATACGGGGTACGACAGGAGAAGGTATGGCCGACGTTCTTAAAAAGCAGATGCTAGCCAGATTGCACTTGACCAAAAACGGCAGAACGCTGTATGACCAGCGGTTCGATTCTGAGACTAGCGACTTTGCCGAGTTCTCCCAGCATCGTGCAGTACTGGCCACTAACATGGCAATCCCGGAGGAAATCGACCTAGAAGGTGTAGATACCGGGACCATGATGGCTCTGCTGACCGACCAGCAAATCAAAGTGAGTGTAGACTCCAATACATACCAATGGACAGTGAGCGAGTTCGTGATGCTGTCCGGCAGCTTCACGCACGTGTACGTGCAAAATGAAAGCACGACCAACACGGCGACGATTGAAGTAGTGGTGGTGGACGATGCCTGATATCCGGATGACCGACGAATTTCGGGAAGTACGCGGCAGACGGCTGTACAACCTGGTGATGCGCGACCTGCGAGATCGCCAGGGCCGCATCGAGCGCATTGCGCAGGTCCGGGCGCTGTATCTGGACGAGGCTCCGTCACAGGTTGGACCGTGGGCCGGCGCGAGCGACGTACACATTCCGGTGATTGCTGACAAAGTGGACGGCGCAGTGCCCAAGATCATCAGCGCGTTTTGGGGTACAGACCCGCTAGCGCACGTGCAGTACCCAGCAGGGCAGGGTCGGCACGAAGAGGCCAAGGAAGAAGAACAGTTTATTAACTGGTCGTTCCGCAGCGACATTCCGGATTTCTACGGGACATTCGAGGATTGGACGCGCAACACGCTGATTGACGGCGTGTCGGTCCTGAAGACCACATATGAGCGTACGTGGCGCAAGACCATCGAACGCCGACCCATCAAGCTGATGTACGGCGAGGGCGATGTTTCTAGCTACGGCGATGTTGTGGTTGCCGCACGCCCCAAGGATCCAGAGGAAATCCTAGCAGAGATATTCGGATTCCCGCAGGGCAACGTAGACCAATTGGTAGACACACTGGCTAACGCCAGCTTTGTGGACGGTCCAACCGATCAGTTGCCAGGCCAGCGATGGGAAGTGGAATTTGTCGAAGATCGCCGGATGCTGGACGGAACTGTGGTATTTCAGGACAGCGAGTTTGTGGACGAAGTAGATGTCTACATCTACCGGTACATCATGGAAAAAGACGGCCCGTGCGTGACCGTGGTGGACTTTGAGGACTTCATTGTACCTTACCGCACTCGTGAAATACAGGCTGCCGCCCGCGTGACACACCAGTACTGGATTACCGTGGAGGAAGCCCGCCGCCGCATGGACAGCGGCGAGTGGCAGGTCGACGAGGAAGACCGCCGGTTCATGGAGACACGCCGGCCCAGCCGCGAACAGGAAGCCCCGGAGAACATGCGGCTGTCACGCCAGAAGGACATGGCACTAGGCGAGGAAGGGCAGGGCACCCGCGAGGAAGACATCGAAGCCCCAGAGAACCACGCCACCTATGACGAAAACAAAATCCTGGTCTTTGAGATCTACCTCAAGGACGATGTTGACGGCGACGGAGAACCCACAGAGGTAATCTATGATCTTCCGTACGATCTTCGGAAGCTTGTTCGTGCGCGATATCTGGACGACGAATTCCCTCATCGAGAGCGCCCGTTTGTGGCCTCGCACTACAAGCGGGTATCTGGCAGGTTTTACGGGCGGTCGATGGCGGAGGAGTTGGCTCAGATAAATATCGAAGTCAACACCATCGTCAACCACATAAACAATGCACAAGAGTTGATAAACAACCCGTTCTTTTTCTACGTGCCCGCTGCCATGACAGCCAGCCCGGAATGGTTGAAAGGCATACGTCCAGGCGAGGGCGTTCCCGTGCAGGACATCTCCGGCGTCCTGTTCCCCAGATTCCAGCAGGAGCCTTTGGCGAATCTGTCGACGGTCGACACCATGCTGATGTTCGCGGATCGTCTGACACTGAGTCCGCTGAACTCTGGCAGCACACAGATGCGCAATGCCCCGCGTACGGCACGCGGAACGATGACGTTGGTGGCAGAGGGCAATATCAAGATCGACAACATGATCACGCGCTTGCAGGAGCGATCCTGGGGTCCGTTGTGCAATCAGGTTGCACAAATGTACGGATATTTCGGCGGCGAGGAGAAATGGTACCGAATCACCGGGCAGGCGGAACCGCAGCGTCTGAGCATGTCTCGGATTCGCGACAAGCTGGATTATATATTCAAGGGCAACACGGTCAACACCAATCCAGAGATCATGCGCAATATTGCCCAGGTTCGGTACAATACATTGCTAACCCACCCTGCATACATGCAGGATCCCCAGGCCAGCCTGTCTGTGCTGCGAGACTTCTTGAATCACTGGGGCGAGGGTGCGGACGTTGAGGCCCTGATGCCCAAGCCGCCAGGGCAGTCGCTGTACACGCACCCGCCGATGGAGCAGGAAAGCGAGAACGAGTCACTGGCGCGTGGCATATTTGTGGATGTGCTGCCTGTGGATGATGACGCTACTCACCTGCGTGTGATGGAGCAGTTCTCGCGGACTAGCCGGTTTGAGACGCTGCCGCAGGAAGCGGTGGCGGTGTTTGCCGCGCACATGCGTGCACATGCGGCCCAGTTGCAGGCGAAGATGACCAGCGGCACAATGGGACAGGCACCGGGACAAGGTAACAACGTTCCTCTCGGCATGACGCAGGAGGGCGGTGGCGGAGAAGATCTAGGCGCACTTGAGGGAGGCGTGCAGTAATGGATCCAATGTTGGTAGAGTGGATGCAAAGCTCAGTTAGTCTTGGGTTAGAGGAAAAAATCAAAAAGGAACAGAGTGAGCGTCTGGAACTTTTGATGAATTCACTGCGCAAAGGCGAAACGGATAAAGCACTATACCACCAAGGTGTCGGGGACGGCTGCGGTCTGGCACTATCTATCATAGACAGTATACGTAATTACAAACCGGAGGAAAATGATGGCACTGTTTGACCGATTCACTCGCACTGGCCGGAAAATTAGCAGGCTGAAAAGCGAAGTTAAAAAGCAACGCGCAGCCGTTAAGATCTTGCAGAAGTACCGTGGCGGATATGGAGCTACCAAGGTGCAGGCGGAAGCGGTGGGCGCAGCCCAGCAACGGGCCGCAAAGCGCAAGAAGCAGGGAGGGTTTCGCTGATGCCTAAAAAGCTAAAGCGAAAGCTCAAACGTGCATGTAAGAAAAAGGGCATGAGCAAGAAGCGATGTGATGCTTACGTGTACGGGACGATGCGCAAGGCTGGTTGGAAGCCCAGTCGAGAGCGCAAGTAACCAATAGCGCACCCCGTAATCGCGCACCGGGCGTTATACGGGACGGAGGTGCATAATGAGTGACCGCTTGAACAAAGCGATTGATGCCGTACCGGATAACTCGGCACCGGAAGACACCAGCCCAAAGCCAGAAACCGACGTCAAGTCCGGAGAGCCTACCGGTAAAACAGGCGACGACGAGAAGAAAGGCGAGGGCCGGTCCATCGACAACGTTCGTGGTGAGCTTATTCGAAAGTTGGAGAAACAGGACGAGGAGATCCGCGAATTGCGGGCCATGCTGACGACGCAGCAAGAGCGACCGCCGGCACAAGATTCCCCGCCTGTGGACCCCAACAATCGAACACTCGACCAAATGTCCATCGACGAACTGAAGACAGCATACGCTCAGTTGCCGGAAAACGTGGATCCTGCACAGAAGCAAGCCTTGGCGGACTACATCGTGGATCGCAAGATCGACGAAGCAGCTACCAAAAAGGTCAAGGACGAGACGGATCGTCTGTCCTACAGCACGCAGGAGAAACGGGCGAACGAGACAGCCATGAATCGCTGGCCAGAGCTTCGCAAGAAGGGCAGCAGATTTTACAATCGCGTCAATCAAATTCTCCAGGATATGGGGAAATTGGCCGATCAGAATCCTTCTGCTATTCTGCAAGCCGCCAACGAAGCGGGCCTGGAGCTTGGTCTTCAGCCGGCCACCGCGCCAACGGATCGGCGCAGAGGCGGACAACGTACTCCTGATGTTGCCACCGACAGCGATGCTCCAGTTGGAGATTCTTTTAAGCTGCCATCTCAAGAGAAACTTGAGGATCAGGCACGCAAGTTAAAGAATGCTTTGCCTCCTGGCAAGGAATTCAACATGGATAACATCAAAAAGCGGATGGCGCATTACGCCAAGGATCGCGGTGCCTACAAGAAGGGGAGTAAGTGATGGCCGAGAAGCAACCCACAAAATCCGAACTCCAGGAAGAGAATACAATTCTGCGTCAGCAGAACGAAGCTCTGATGGACAAGTTCGAATCACTGGAGAAAATGGTCCAGGATCGTACTGCCGAATTGGAGGGACAGATTGCAGAGTCTCGCGCAAATGGCGAGGATATTGAACCAGAAGTCGATGAAGTAAAAGACCCCTATGCGGGACAACATCCACACATAATTTTGGCCGATCCTCCTGGCTACAAATTGTCGTGGAAGAATCCTGATTACCGCTTGAAGAGGGGATGGCGCGGCTGGGAACCTATCGAGCACGACGATGAAATCGGACGTGAACTCGACAAGTACCTACAAGACCCGCCAACAAAAATGGAGGGCGGCGATCTCTTAGACAACAAGGTCCGAAGAGGCGACTGTATTTTGTGTAGATTGCCGATTGAGATCTGGGATGCTCGCCAGAAGGCGAGAGAGCAAAAGGATGCCGCCAGGCGCAAGCTGGCCAGCGGCAGTTCTAATAAGCAACTTGCACCGGGCGTCACAACGTTCGGCAAGGGACAGACTCCCGATCCTTCGGCAACACGCTAATGTGATGTCGCAAGGAGTATTTTAATGGCTAACCTGGATAGACCTCTGGGTCTGCGAGCACTGTCTGCGGGCGTTGCTGGCACGGCTCCGAGGCTCACGCAGTATGCGGTTAGCGCCACTCTGACGGCTGCAATTTATGAAGGCGACCTTGTGTACAAGGGTGCGCTCGGTATTGTTGCTGTGGCTGACGCCACGGATACTACCGAGGTGCAGAACATCATCGGTGTTGCCGCCAACTACGTTGCTGCCACCCCCGGCGCTGATAAGAAAGTGCATGTGTACGACGATCCCGCCCAGAAGTTCCTGGTGCAGGTCGACGACAATGCGATTTCTACTGCTGCTTTGGAAATTGAGAGTATTGGTAAGTACGCACGTGCTACCGTTGTCACAGGTAATACGTCTACTCTCCAGTCCAAAATGGAACTGGACGGTAGTTCGATTACTAGCGTGGCTTCGACTTGGGAATGCTTGCAGGTGCTGGCCAAGGACTCGCGCAGCGTTGCTTCTGGTTCCTGGGCTGATGTCGAGGTTCAGATCAATCCTGCTTTCCACATTTACTCAAGTAACCATACGCGGTCTACGTAACCTGCTAGAAAGGATGGTGTATCATGGCTAGTGCTGGCGCTGTCATGCTACGGTCTCGGTATACCGACCTGTTTGAAAGCAGGTTGCCGTACCTCGACGAAATTTTGTTTGAGAACTTCGACGCTCCCTCTCTGACCTACCCGATGGTGTTCCATGTACGCGACTCTGGACGTGCGTATGAGGAAGTGACCGGCATCACCGGTTTCAGCCAATTCGCGGAAAAGGGTGAGGGCGAGAAGATTGACTACGATACCCTGATTCAGGGATTCGACAAGCGATTCACCCATCTGACTTACGCGAAGGGATTCCAGATCTCCTTCGAGGCGATGGACGATGACCTTGACGGTGCTATTACCAACGCCGCTCCGGCCCTGTCGCGTGCGGCCCGTTCCAGTATCGAGACCACCATTTGGGGTACGATCAACGGCGGGTTCGCTAGCACGACTACTCCGGATGGCGCCGCGCTGTTTAGTGCCAGCCACCTCCAGGTCAACGGTGGTACCTTCAGCAACCTGGTTTCAGGTGACCTGAGTATTGCCAACCTGGAATCCGCCATCAACATCTTTGATGCGATGGTGGACGACCGTGACCTGATCATCGATGTGGAACCCGCGATGCTGATCATCCCGCCCGAGTTGCGGTGGACGGCTCACGAGATTCTGAAGTCGCAGTTGCGTTCGGACACTGCTGCCAACGCAACCAACGCCTTCAATCAGATCGGTCTGCAAATCGTCATGTCCAAGTATCTGACCGGCGATGACGACTGGTTCCTGTTTGCCCGTCCGGATCAGCACCGTGTGCTGGTTTACTGGCGGATGGAACCCGTCAGCGATCATGCGCTGGACTTTGATACTGGCAACATGAAAAGTAAGATGACATATAGACTTAGCACCGGTGCCTCAGACTGGCGCGGAACTGTCGGAGGCCAAGGAGCCTAACAAGGAGTAGTCGCAGTGGTACATCCTAATATTGCAGGTTTAGCATGGGCTGCTGGGATTCTTGATGGAGAAGGTTGTTTTACAATCAGCTTTCGTAAGAATTCCGGTGTGCATCAGATGTTGCTCAAAGTTGTTTGTATGGATTCTCGTATGTGCGAGAAGTTATATGAGTTATTTGCTGGGTCACATTGGGTAGATGGACAGGGAAGACCTAGTTGGCAGGTGACTGGAAAAAAGGCTGCAAGTGTAATCAAACAAGTCTATCCGTTTTTGGTTTGCAAAAAAGATCAGGCCGATATTTGCTTGCAATTCGCAGATACAATCAGAGCACCTGGCAAACGTACAAAAGAGGGATTGTATCCACAACGTGAACCGTTGAGACAAGCTCTAATGAAGCTCCATTGGGCTCACAGAGAGGAAGTTCTATAATGGGTCTTACTAGATTTTATTCCCGAGAATCCGGACGAGACGGCCCGGTGTCTGGTGCGTTGCAAATTATCAGCGTTGGCTTTGACGACGTTGCTAGCAACGAGACGGTGCACCGGCAGATCGTGATGCCGGACGGCATGGCATTCTATATTGTTGACGTAGAGGTTTACAGCGGCACTGTCGCTAGTGACCCTGCACTGACAATGGGGACCACTGCCGCTGGTACGGAGATCGTTGCTTCTGTGAATGTCACGACCAATTTGGGTTCGTTGACGCTCAAGAGCAACCTGGTCACGTCCGGTGATCGATTGGATGTCCGTGTTGTGGCTGATGCCGATGACACAGCGGAAAATGTTTCCGTGACTATTTCTGGCTACGTGTGTGCTCCGCCTGATAGCGAAGCCTGGCGCAGCTAGTGTATAGGGGCTAGCTCTCAGGGGCTAGCCCCACCTTAATCTGTCGGAGGAGGACAGACGTGCCTGATCATATGGTAAATCCCGATGTGGTACTGGACGGTACACCGGATATCGTAGTGCCCAGGCGGGCTAGCATCAAGCTGGCTGATAAGCCACAGATCATTGTGGCTATCCCCATTGGCTGCAAGCCCGTGTCGACCGTGCTGGAATGCCCGCAGTGTTTGGTGCGGCATGAGCAGGGCCAGGAAGAGCACTATCGGTTTTCGGTGGACGACGGATTCCGCGCACCTGCCATGATTCCCGCCCAGTTCATGTTGGCGCATATGAATTGGGTGCCACCGTTGAACGTCTCGATGGCGTATATGGTCCAGACTGGCATGCTATCTGCGCAGGCCCGCCAGATCATGACCATGGAAGCGATTCGCATGAACGCGAAGTACATCTTCTACGTCGACGATGACACGCTGATTCCTCCCAAGGGCCTGTACACATTACATAATTTCATGGAGCGCAATCCTAAGATCGGGGCCGTTAGCGGCGTGTACACCACCCGCGAGGATCCGCCCGAGCCGTTGATCTATCGTGAGCACGGAGCCGGTTGCGCCTGGGATTTCGAGATGGGTGACGGCGCTACGCCAGAGCCGATCTTCGGCGCAGGAGCCGGCTGTCTACTGGCCCGCGTGGAAGCTATCAAGGACTGGATGGACGATCATCCTGGTATCCCAATTTGGGCGGACGAACGCCAGGTGCCGCAGGAGGGAGCGCACGGCGAGAGTCAGCATCGCGTGATGTGGGGTCACGACATTCGATTCTGCAAGTTGTTGAACGAGCAGAATTGGCCGGTATACGTGGACGGGCGCGTGCTGTGTGGCCACCACGACCTGCGCACGGGGCGCACGGTGATGATACCACACGACGCTCCGGGGTTCAAAAAGCGCAATATCAATACCCAGACATACTGGGATCAGATATACACAAGTGAAGGCGCGGATAGCTGGCGCAAGTATCCCGAGATGTTCCAGAAGGTGTCGGATGCCGTGCTGGCCGGATCGTCCGTGATAGAGCTAGGATGTGGGGTCGGAATACTCGGAAGTAAATTGACTGCCGAGCGCAGCGTCAAGTATGTCGGTTATGACATTTCTGAAGTTGCGGTTAACATGGCGAAATCTCGGTTTCTGGATGCGCGGGTGCTGGACGTCAATAACATCACGCCAGCGGATCTTGGAAACGATACAGTGGTGATGACCGAATTGATCGAGCACATGGACCGCGCTGACGCCGTGAATCTGCTCAGTCTGATCAATCACGAAACATCCGTACGTCGGATCATCATCACATGCCCGGACAACTGCATGGGACCGGAGGAGGTGCCGGAACACACCGCGCTGTTCAACAGCGAGTATTTGCTGGAATTAATTACAGATGCCGGGCTGCAAGTTTGGTCAGTGTCTATTGACCAGGCCGATGCCAACCATCTGATCTGTATTGTGGAGCGGTAATGGCAACTTACTGGATCAGTACCGGTGGGACCGATACGGCGAGCGGAACAAACTTTGCGAACGCCAAGAAGACAGTGTACGCAGGGGTCAATCTGCTGGCCAGTAAAGGCGACATATTAAACGTTGTAAACAATGGAACGTATACATGGCCAACTACACTATTAGCAAGAAATGGTCCCACCGGAACTGCTTGGGGTGATCCAGGCGCGATAATTCGAGGAGTCAACACCACCGGCAGCCAGACAATCGGCACGGACATGCCGATCATCCAGTCAGCAGCCGGTGTTTTCAATCATCCTATTGCGTACATGCGTGCTGGTGCCCAGTACTGGATTATTGAAGGAATCATCTTCGACGGCACGCCCACCACCGACTCCGTATCCAACGTGCAAGTTGCTCGAATGCGCGATGGAACTTCCGGACCTGTAAGATTTCAGTACTGTGAATTCTATGGCGCAACTAAAACAGGACACGGTTCCAACTCACAGCACCTTAATGTGCTGGCACCGGAGTCTACATTTCCGGCGTACACGGGCGATCTATACAGATGCTACTTGCAGAACTGCCGCGTGCCGTTCGACCAATCATCGTCTGCTGCTACACTAATTGTTGAAGAGTGCGTCTTCTGGAATACTCCAGACGACACGTCCGCCAGCACCAAGGTAGTGTTCACGACCGCAGCGGACACAGTGCACGAACGAAGTGTCAAGCAAAACACAATGTACGTTAGTTACCAGGGAACTGGTGCTGCATCGCCTACTCCGGCAGCAATCCCTGTGCGTTACGGCCCGACCACGGGCAATGCGGCATTACGTTGTTATAACAATCTGGTCTACATTTCCAAGGAATCAGTAACAGGTGCCGGCATCATACCCAACGGGCTGGTACAAGGCAACGCAGCATCGACGGCTACAGTCAATACTACAAATTCTACCATTGGGTATAACTACTGGGCACTTGGTACTGACTTTACTACTACTGGTAGCTGGACCGGTGGCGGTATTTATGGCAAGCCGTGGTCAAGTATTGCCACTGGCACTGGCGTCGACGACGTGATGTCTACCGACGTACTAACGCAGTCCGTTACCACGGGCGAGATCTTTGGTGACGTTACCTCTAACTACTCTTGGGTCGTGTCGAGCCACTATACGCTGACCGTCCCTGACCTGCGGGCCAGAGTCGGCACGACAGCCGATAGCACTGGCGACCAGGTAGGTGCACTGGACCCATTTAATTCTCCGCCCGTAGCCAACCCGGACGTATACAGTGTTACTGCCGGTGAAACCTTGAACGTGACAGCGGGCAGCGGCGTGCTGGCCAACGATACAGATCCCAACTTAGATACGCTTTCTGCCAGCTTGGTGTCGGATGTAACCACCGGCACGCTGAGTCTTAGAACTGATGGTGGCTTTACTTATGTGTCGGATCCTTATTGTTCCGGCTCAGTCACATTTACGTATCAGGCTACTGACGGCATCACGTGGTCCAACATCACTACGGTGACGATTAACTGCTCTACTTATGAAACCATTGATCCCGGCCCCGATCCAGGAGATGCAGTTACCAACCCCGTGTACCTGGACGTGCTGCCTTTTTACGAGCCGACGCTGCGCTTGAACTCACTTGCACGGGTCAAAACCAAGCGCAATCGTGTCCTTCACATCGACTGGCGCGATGAGGTGGAACCCGAGAGGTGGAGCGAATCAACCATAAGACGCCTGGTCCTGTCAACCAATACCACCCAAACCATCAACATGGGCGGCGTGCAGACCGCCGAGCACCTGGCCGTGCAATCGACGACACCAGTCCGTGTGGCTGTCGGCAATAGCACATACTTCTGGCCTGGTTGCAACTTCCTTATTCTGGCCGGTGGAAACTATCAGACGTTGACGCTGCGCAATGACAGTACTACTTATAGCGCCACGGTGCTAGTCGCAATCGTGGATTAGGAGAAGACATGGCATACCCGTATGTACAAGGTAGGAGCTTTTTTCCTGGCGGCGAGGTCACCAGGTACCAAACAACCATAAGTTGCACTGCCGCCACGGCAGACGGCCTTTACACAGTTAACGTGCCTCCTGGGGAGAAAGTTGTTGACGTGGTGGTAACGGGCGTGGCTAGCGTGTCCGGTCTGTCTATTAAAGCCTATTCTTATGGCAACGAGAGTCAGACGGCGGCCAAAGCAACTGTACTGGATCTTCTGGAAGTTGGCAGCGCGACGTCGGCTACTGTGATTACACAGGCCACTAGCTCAGTATCTCCAGTCAGCCATTTTCGTGTTCTGCCGTTTACCAGCGCGGTAGGCTTAGACGGCCTGCAATTACCATACGGCATGTACATTACCCTGCTAGTTTCCAGCGTCACCACTACCACTGGCGATGCTTCGCTCAATATCATGGCTAGCCCGAGGACTTGAGATGATACTTGGACTCGACTTAATGAATGAGATTGTGGACCGGTTGGGCTGGAAGCAGATCTCCACGCTGGAAGGTGCTGGCGAACTAGAGCCAGAACAGCGGAAGATTCTGAAGCTTACCAATCGCGTCTTGAAGTCCCTGGACGCCGGAGCGGACTGGCCGCTGTTGCGCGAAGAAGGTGATTTGCTGTTGATTCCCGGCGAGGAAGACAACGACTTCTTTATGTTGGCCAACGGCGACGAAACATGGCAGCAATCGGTGACCAATCGTACAGGAGATCTAAACTGGGACCAAAGCTACAAGAACCGGGCAGTGCAGATTGGCGCTGAGAACACCGTATATCGAATAACGCAAATCAATTCTAATATACAGGTGGAATTGAGCCGTCCGTGGTTGGGCGACACAACTACCGGCGGGCTGAGCGGCGAGGAACTTTTGTACAAGATTGTGCAGGATCAGTACACATTGCCGGAAGACTTCGGGCGTCCATTGGGTTCGTGGAAGAATTTCTTTGCTCCATATGGCATTGACTACGTATCCCCGTCAGAAATGTCCAGGCGTCGACGTGCCAGAGGTAACTCTATTCTGATATCAGATCCACAAGTATTTACCATGTGGGGATTGTCGCCGGACGGAGTGCACCGCCTGATTCATTTTGATCCGTACCCTGAAAACCAGCGGTTGCTGTCATTTGAGTACCAAAAGATTCATCCAGATGTTGTTAATGATAATGACCGAATCCTGTATCCGCACACCTATCACAGCATGATCATCGAAGCCGTGCTGCATCTGGCCAATAGGGACTATGAAAATTCCGATAAGATGGACGTGGTTCTGCGCGATTTTGTGCGGGAGTTCAACAACCAGCGCGGCCAGCCAGAGTTGACGGAAGCTGCTCCGCGACTGACACCGGACAGCCGGCACAGACAGATGCAATACCGCAAGTGGCAATACGGCACCAGGAAGATCGACTGGGGCGATGAGTTTGACCGCTCAGATAGAGTAGGCTTTAAATGAGCAAGCGCAGAGTCTTGACGATTAACAATATGCCTCTGCGCGGCGGGCTGACTACAGCCGGCCAGCAGGGTAGTATTGCCGAGAACCAACTATGGGGTGCGCAGAACTGCTACGCGGGTCTTGACGGGTTGATTTCCAAATGCCCTGGCCTGGAGCAGTGGGGCCAGGTGCTCAAGCTGCCCGCAGGTTTGGGCAATATCTATTATTACGAACCATTTACCGATCTGACAAACTGGGTGGAGAGCAATAGCAGCGAAGATCATTTTGACTCCGTTACTAACAACGGGCAGCTTAGGCTGAGTGTTTTTCCAACTACAGCCGGGACGGAAACATACAATCTGGGGTGGATCCCGGACGGCACGCTGACCGACTCCGGCGGCGACACGTGGTCTATACGGTTCACACAACGATGTAATAACATGCCGTCCGATGCCACCTGGACGCTGATGGTGCGGTCGGACACAGGAGAAACGGGCTGCTCCTTCCAGTTTACCGACACTGTGGTAAATTACTGGAATGGTGCGTCGTGGGCTGCTCTGTCGACCACGGACGCAACTGTAGGCGACGGTGTGCCGCACACTATAGAGATCCGTTGGGATGGGACCACGGCTACGTTGCTGATTGACGAAGTGGAGAATGCTACGGCCACAGGCTGCGATCTACACCAGGCATTCTCGACCAGCAGTTATATCGAGATCGAGGTAGAGACGGACAATACTCTGTCGGATCGATGGACCTTCTACCTGTACGACTTCATGTTCGACGACGACGAGACCAGTTCCGCGTTCGTGGCCAGCCGCATGTCCTCCGGCACGGACTTCAAAGTCATCACGGGCAGAGCGTCGGTGCGCAGGTACCTGATGGTCGGCAGTGTGAATTACGTGTATGTCGACTACGCCTTGACAAAAAGTTGGGCACCACTGCTAAAACTCTCGGGAATCGAGGCTCAGTTTGCGCAATTTCAAGACCAAATTATTATATTTGACGGCGACGATGGATTCAGCACTCAAGTCTATTCCTGGAACGGAGAAGGCACAGTACAGATTCTTGATGACGCCCCGAACGTTCGTTTTGGCACGGAACACCGAACACGCCTGTTTGCAGCGGGAGACCGCAACCACCCTCTACGTGTGTACTTCACGGCGTCCCGTCAACCCAATGTCTGGTTTGCCCCAGATGTTGATCCAGATGAAACCTATGATGAGGTCGTCAACGCAGGTTACCTGATCATTCCCGGCAAACGCGGCGACTCCATCACCGGACTGTACGGCGAGTACTACGGCAGTGTCATTGTGACTACCAACCGGGGTGCCTGGCGCATCACAGGTGCGTCACCACAGTCGTTCCAGGTGCAGAACATCACGCAGGACGTGGGTGCTGGCGGGCAAGCTTGCATCGAGCGCATGGGCAACGACCTGTGGCTAGCCGGCAGGCAGGGCTTCACCACTCTGATGACAAGCGAGCGATTCGGCGACATCAAGGCACAGTCTCCAAGCGCACCCATCGCGGACATGTGGGATCTGATTCCCAACCAACAGTTCCGCGTGGACCAGGACGCCATGGACAAAGCATCCGTGGCCTGGAACCCTACGCTGGGGCTGCTGTACTTTGCGTTCCAGCAGGTGGGCGCAGCGGATGTATCGGCGGTGTACGTGTTCAACGTGGCTAACGGCCAGTGGTATGGACCATGGATTACCGACACAACGTTTGTGTCTAGCGTCGAGGTGGCTAGCCCCGTGATCCAGGTGGTCATGCACGGCACCAGCGATGGCCGCGTGGGCGTCACCGATATCAACTGGAAGATGAACTTTGACCAGCGGATGCAGCTAATCTTCGAAAGTCCGTATCTGAACGGGCGCTCGCTAGACGCTAGGCTCCAGCACCAGAAGAAGACCTGGAAGCACCTGCGCCTGTTTGTGCAGCCACGCGGGGCTTGGGACTTGGAACTAGAATGGCAGACGGATATCACCGGGTGGCAGACGCGAACGGTGACACAGAACGTATTTAATGTGCAGACTATATCCGAAGATTTCCGTCTGACTGTAGACAAAGACGGCGTGTTACACAGCAACCAATTGATTGGTACTATAGAGATTCCGCTGGACGCACGCGGTCGCTATATTAAGTTTCGTATTAAGACCGCTGAAGACTATGACGGGGAAGACTTGGTATTACAGGGGTACGAAGTAGACTTCGTGCCAGACGGGCCTGAAAGAGAGGGCATATAATGGCTACTGTTTCGTTCCCAACTTTTGCGGACAAAGAAATACTGACCGCTGAAAAGTTGAATGCATGGGTTCAGTCTTTGGAGTCCAAGTTTACGTCTGGATTCAACGCGAGCGATATCCAGTGGCCCTTGCTGGCTGAAGGCGATTTGAACATGGGGACCGGTAGCTCCGGTTACTCCATTCTTGGCGGCAAGAAGATTATGAACATCGTGCACGCCGGGGGCTACGACAGCCTGGCCGACGCCGTGGCAGCGGCGGGCGCTGGTGGCGTGGTGTTGATTCCGCCAGATACAACCATCACTACGGGCGGTGGCATCACGTTTGTCGGTAGCGGGGTCGCAATCATCGGCTGCGGGCCGTCGTCCGTGGTGCAATTCACCGCCTCGCCTACCTCCGGATACATGTTCCGCACGGATGTTGGCGGCGTGTCCGGTCTGATGTTCTCGAACCTGACGCTGGACGGCAACACTGGGGCAGGATCTGCACAGGCCGGCGTGATCGTGCGCGGAGCTTCGGACGTGTTCTTCCAGAACGTGATCTTCGACGACTTCTCAGGGATCGCTCTCCAGCTTACCAATGATGGCGGCAGCAACCGTTGCCAGCGGGTGTACGTGGACAATTGTATCTTCAAGACGGGCGACGATCACCACATCCAAGGCGACGACGTGCAGGATCTGCACATCAAGAACTGCGTGTCCATAGACTGTCCCGAGCAGGCCATCGAACTGGCCGCAGCCGGCACGCAGTACATGTCCAGGGTGGCTATAACGGACTGCGTTATAGATAACTGCGCCAAGGAAAGCATCTACGTGGCCGGAGCCAACGGCACCGGGGCTAGCTACTGGGGCGACGTTACCATTCGTGGCTGTAAGATCGAGGGTCAGGACGCCGAGGACGCTATCGTGGCAGGCACCGTAACCGGCAAGCTACAGCGCGTGTCTATTTCGGAGTGCGTGTACGCAGGTGCAACAGGTGCTCCGGCGGATGGCATCAGCATGAACGTGGACGAGGGCGTGGTGTCTGATTGCAACTTTGGCGACTGTACCAGCGACGGCGTGGACATGGGGTCTAGTCGGTATGTCACAGTCCAGGGCAACGTGCTGCGTAACGCGGGTGCGTACGGGGTGCTGACGGCTAGCACGTCAGACTGCCGGGTGATCAACAACGACCTGGACGGGGCCACCACACAGGGCATCCAGTTCGGCGGGACAGACCTGCGGCACTACGGAAACAAAGGCCAGACGGGCAGCTTACCCGGCAACATCCTGCATTTGGATGTGTACAACACCACGTTCGGTACCACGGTGGAGACGGCCATGGCCAGTTTTACCGTGCCCGCAGGCCAGCTAGAAGTTGGCGACGAGATAATGTACCAGGTACACACCAATAAGACCAATGCCAACGACACTGCTACAGTGCGTGTGCGCATCGGCAGCGTTAGCGGCACTATTGTCGGCCAACAAATATATAGTTCAGCGGGCGCACAAGCGGCGATGATGGTGGCACATGTATATATAGTCAGCGATACAACTGGTCTGTTGTGGTACGGCAATATGCACAATGCGCCCACAGGAGGGTATCCTGGCGGCGGCTCTGAGTTTCCGTTCGACAGGACTAGTGCCAATACATTTATTGCTACGTCATATGTTGCAAACACTACGGATTATGTGACGCTTAATGTGTTCAGCGCGAAGGTTGTCGGCCATAAGGAGCAATAATGATTCGTGGCAAGTTCTATGCCGACGATGATTTAGATTTAGCATTCAATCGCATATTGAATTGGCGATGGATTCAAGATATACCAACTAATGAAGGATCGCCAGGTAATGCATTGCTGGTTGGTCCGGATGGCGTAGCGGTATGGGGTGAAGTATCTAGCACTTGTTGCACAGGCACATTTCCGCCGGATCCGCACACGCATCCTTGGGACGAGGTGACTGGTAAGCCGACATTCGTTAACTTAATTAGCGCGGGCACAAACATCCAGATAAGTACATCAGTATCTAATGTGACGGTGGCCGTTGTTGACGACCCGACATTTGCTGGCACGCTGACTGCCAATACTCTGCGGTCCAACGGCGATGTATATATCAACTATGATGGATTAGACGGGGATAGTTACCTTTACTTCTATGAGTCCGCATCTCCGAGTGGGCGATACATAAAGTGGGATGACTCGGATAACCAGTTCCAAATGAACGACGACCTAAATTTGGGAATATATGGGATTCAAGGGAATAGGGTGGAGCTACAGAGAAGCATTGGATCCGTTCCTTATATCACGTTCAAGACTACCAGCGGCACAGCTAAGGCACGAATAGACACAGACGGTGATGCCATTTTAAATATCAAAGGTTCTACTAACGGATCAGCTTTTAATCAAATCATGTCGTTCGATACGTCTAACTTGCGTGTTGGTGTACGCACCACAGCTCCGAGCGTAGAGCTTGATGTCGTTGGGCAAGTGTCTATATCCTCAACTTTAAATGGAGTAAATGCAACATTCACTGATGACGTTAGTATTGGCGGGGATTGTTTTGTTGACGGAGACCTGTATATAAATCAAGATAACAACATTACCACCTCAATTGTATATTTTGGTAATGGTGCTTATAATAATTTTATTCGTGTTGTTGATAGTTTTGGCAATTGGGCAATGCGATTCCAGAATTTAGGTGTTTTCGAATTCACAGGTGGTGCCTTGTGGACGGAAGCTGGCGCTATTTATGTGCGCGGACTGGCTTCAACGGACGGAGATGGCTGGATATATTTTAGAGATAATGCCAATGCGAGCGGACAATACTTTAAATGGGACAACGGTGATTCTCGTTTTGAAACCAGCACATCTCTGCATGTCACAGGAGATATCGACGCAACCGTAGGGTATAAAGTAAATGGCAGCACATTAGCCATCACGCACATCGGCGGTTCTGGTGCAACATCCGGCCAGATCGCCGTGTGGAACTCAACCGCCGGGCAATGGCAACCCCAAGACAAGGATGATTGTCCGGTGTATAAACGTATCATAGCTACAGGTTTGACGGAAGGAGATATTCACTTATCTGACGCCACCAATTGGGCAACATCAAAAGCATTGATCAAAACCATTCGGGTTGAAACTCTGTCTAACAGGTGGAACCTGTATCTGCTACAGAACGATAATGGTTTGATCACAGACGATGCAAGTATTGGGGCGATGCAATTAATGGAGCGCGGGCGCGGAGACATGATTATCTCTTTGGACTACGCTTACGAAGATGAAGACGCAAGCGACGAAGTTCATCTGTACTGGGACGATGAAGCCGGTACAGCTACAGTTGACCTTACAATAATTGGGTATGGCCTTAAATAATTAGGAGCGGCACCACATGGCTATCGGTGATGATTTCTCAGTGAATACGGCTGGAGATATCCGGCACGAATCTGGCACTAGCACGTACACGGTACTAGAACTGCACAGATGGTTGCAAGATTTGGCAGACAATGCAAGCACAGCCGGTGCTTCGGATGATATTCTTGACATCACGTCAGATACGCCCAGTGAGAGGTCCACTAATGACATTATCACTCTCTTGGGCACCTATAATATTAACGACGCTGCGGCTGAGTTTCTGTACGGTGGCTCTATTACACAGGGATCCGGCGCAACGGAAACTATTTATTCTGGACTAAAAGTGCTAGGCTCTGTGGTCAGCGCCGACACGCAGATTCAAGTGGTGCAGGACAAGGTGTTGTACGACGGTGATGCGCCGTTCTGGGGCGACCAGACTAGCGCATTCAATGGCGGCGGCAACGTGCTGATGCGCATCTTGGTGAAATCCCGTGAGTGGGGCTGCGACATTGACCAGAAAAACATCATTGTCCAGGCGCGTAACTACGGAGACAGCTACTCATTCTTTAATGTGACGCTTGGTACTGGAGAGGCCGTGGCCGCTCTCGGTACAGTGGACGATCCGCAGAATGATACGGCGGAAGGCACAGTGACTGCGTACACACACGTCGTCAACTCTGGTACTGTACTGGTTGACGCGCAAGACGAGACCAGCTATGACAACAGTCCGACTTCAGAGGGTACGTTTAATGGCGGATCTGGTTATAATACCGCTGATACAATTACTTTAGAAGACGGAACAATTATAACTGTAGATAATCATTCTACTGGTACAGTTACTGAATTTACCGTGGATGCTAGTGGCTGCACCGGAGCAGCTAGCGCAGAGCAGCTTGACCAGGTATCTACCAGCGGCTCCGGCACGGGCTTCTACTTGACGCCAGACACCGACAACGTGGAGATCGACGAGGACCGTCCGGTCGGCGGATTCCAGCAGATCGACATTGAGGACGGCAACGGAGACCAGCCGTACTACAGTAAGTGGACATACGGCGCGGACACCAGCGGTGACCAACTTAAGGCCGTCTGGGAGTTTGCAAAAGACCTGACCAAGACTGGTACTGCCAAACACGTGGCTGGCGTGGACGGCGAGCTATACAAAGGCATCACGCACACGTATAGCTACGATGGCTTGACCGGTACATTCCGCGAGGGTGAGACCGTGGTGTGGGGTACGCAGATTACCTATGACACGTTGGCTGGCGGAACCTTTACAGTGGGCAACTACGTGCGTATCGGCGCAAACGGAGCAGCGGGCCGCATTATGTGGGACAATGGTTCGACGAGCATGATTGTTGCGTTAGAAGACACGTCCAAGTCATTGAAGGATTTGGTTGACGCGCAAGACGAAACTTCATATGACAATTCCCCGACTACTGAAGGCACGTTCAGTGGCGGTTCTGATTATGAAGCAAACGACGTAATCACCTTGTCGTGTGGCTGTGAAATTACAGTCGATAATCACTCCACTGGAACCGTTACAGAGTTTACGGTTAGCAATACCAATTGCACGGGAGCATTTAGCGGCGTACAGCTTACTCAGTCTTCAACCGATGGATCTGGCACAGGGTTCACATTGACCCCTGGTGACGACAACGTAGCAGTACAAACAGACGAAGAGACCATCACTGAATATCAAATGGGAGAAGGCAACGGCGCAACCGGAGTTACTGCGGACATCAACGTCACCGTTACAGACAACGACAAGGAGGGCGGTAGCGGCTTGTTGCTGGCCAACGACACCACCGGCACCAAGCACCACATCATGTTGTGCACTGGTGCTGCCCCGGTGGATAACTCGTACATATACGGATTTTCGTCTGGCGCAGACTGCGATGTCAACGGCAGCGTGACCGGCCAGACGGTGACGCCGGTATTTATCGGATCCTTTGTGGGATCTCTGATTGGCGGGTTCGGACTTGGCGTGGACAAGGACGACCTCAGCTTCCCGGATACGGTCACAGACTTAGACGGCGACGTGAACTCGGCACCCAACAACGTGACGTGGTATCTCTACGGTCTGGTCATAGGTGACAGGGTTTTGGTCGGTCCCAAAGATACCGGCGATGCATTCGACTTTGATCAGATGACGTTGAATACGGGGCTAAATAGTACTACGACAATTGTGGATGTCGGTACAGGGAATATTCCGGACAATACTCCGACTAGCGGGGTGCTGCGTATCACACTTGACGATGGCCGCATCAAACGTGTGCCGTACACCAGTCACGATGGTGATGACGAGTTTACTATACCAAGTACGGACTTCACCGACCCAGAAGATGCGATAGCAACTAATGGGGTGATGCTTGCGTACCTGGATCTGGCTGCAACAAGCAGCACAGAAAGTTATACCGTCAAGTATGAGTCTGCACAGGATCTCCGCGTGCGCGTGCGAGATGGCGGCGGCACGCCAATCAAGACGTATGAAGCCAATAGTTCACTGGGTTCAACCGGGGGCAGCGCAACAGCGTCTCGAATCAGTGATGCGTAGGAGGAGGAGATGGCTCTTACTGTTTCACCTAATCTTACAACTATAACAGAGGGCTTGTCTGCCGACTCTACGTATTGGACTGGCACAGATGGCGTGTCCACAGAAATCTTTCAGCAGGGCACTTCATCTGAGGGTTGGATAGTTTCAAAGAACGCAAGCGAAACTGCAATCTTCGATTACTATACCAAGAACAGCAACACTGCTGCCGACATGTCCGCTACGGATACGCATTTGTATATACACATGCGGTGCGACATCGCTCCGTTTATAGACTACTTGTACTTCCGGCTGTCAAGCACAAGCGCCGGAACTACCGACTACGAACAATGGCGCATTGTCGACAACACGTCATCCATTGAATGGTACGGCGAGTGGAAGACATTTATTATTGATGTCAACGCTACACCAAACTCATCAAATGGCACGCTGACGTTATCGGACGTACGCAGCATTGGAATTGTTGTTGACAACAGCAACTCCGGTAACATCCGTTCAATTGAAAATACATATATTGACGTCATTCGATTTGGTACTGGCATCACATGCTATGAGTCTACGTCTACAGCGTTTGACTTTGCAGACATTGAAGCCATTGCCAACAACACCACCAACAAGTACGGTATCATCGAGAAGATCGGCGGCATCTTCTTTGTGCGCGGGCGCATCACCATTGGTGACAGCAGCGGCACCAACTACGGTAATTTCGCATCCCAGGACGAAACGGTCGTGTTCTTAGATGCTTCCGTATCAGGGGAGGTGATTACGTCCACTCTATACCAATTGAATTTTGTCGGTAATTCTACAAATACCACAAATATTCAAATTGGTGTTGGTGTAGGCAGCGGCTCCGGACGTACCGGGCGCAACGGATCTACCATCATGGGAGAGACATCTAGTGTTACCGTAGATGTTTCCTCAACAGCAGACGTCAATCTGTTGGATCTGTTCGGCAGTACTTTCCGGCAATTGGCCGGCGATATCAACTTCGAAACGGCTACGTCTAGTGACGAGATAGCCGGGTGCTCATTTGACGGATGTGATCAGGTCAACACCGGCAGCGCAGCAGTGCGTAACTGCAACTTCCTGAACACCGTTGCAGTAGCTACGTCCGGCGCACTGTTGTGGGACGAGGCAGAGATTGACGCGCAATACTGCCTGTTTGTGAACAACCCTGTGGGCATCGAAGTCCCCACGTTGACCGCAAACATGACGCTTACTGGCATGTCATTCAGCGGTAACACGTACGATGTACGTTATGAAGGTGCTTCAGATTACGACTGTAACTACGATGCTGATACTCCGTCTATCCAAAATGCAGGGGCGGGTACGCTGACTGCTGTGTCTGATCCGATAACGGTTACTATAACTGTTAAAGATATCAACACACAGAACGCATTAGAAGATGCTCGTGTGTTATTGGTAGCTGCCGATGCCACCGGAGATCTGCCGTTTGAAGAATCCGTAACGTCCATTAACCGCTCTGGTAGTACTGCCACGGTTAATCACACTGCGCACGGCATGGCAACAGGAGACATTGCACTCATTGCTGGTGCAAATCAGAATGAGTACAATGGAGCGTTCCCGATTACAGTGACCACAGCAAACACGTACACGTACACAGTTCCTGGGACACCTACGTCACCAGCGACTGGCACCATTGAATCTACTGGAGGATACTTTAACGACTTGACAAACGCAAGCGGCGTAGTTTCTGACACCAGATCAATATCGAAAGACCAGCCAATGACTGGTCGTGTGCGGTATTCAACGGGTGCTAATAGATACAAAACAAGCCCGCTGTCGTTTACTGTCGATAGCGCAGATGGGTACTCAGTAATCGTCTTTATGATTCCTGACGATTAGGAGAAGGTGTGAACAAGGAATACAAAGATCTAGAGACTCGATACAATTCGCTGGTCAGAGCATCGCTGAAACAAAATGATCATATCATGCAGATGCAGAATGAGTTGAAAAGACTAGCTAACGATAACAACAGACTGTCGGCTCAGTTGGCGGTGGAGAAATTGAACAACCAGCTATTGGGCGATGAACTCAACACCAGAGTGGCACAGTCTGCCAAACATATAGAAGATTTACGGTCCCGCCTGAAGGCGCATGGATTGGATGCAGAGGTAAGCTAATGGCTGTGTCAGTGAACTGGGGCACAAAAGTTATTACCGTTCCACAGGCTGACTTGACACTGGTTAGTGGTACGCTGTACGAGTATAGCGTAGATACATTGCGGCTAGCGTTGAAGGCGCTGGAAGATGACGAAGAGGGCATGCCGTTCCCAGATACGCATCAGCACTTTGCGTCGGTGACTGTTGGTAACGTGACGTTGGCCAAGGTCGTCGAGTTTATCAACGATTATACCATTACATTCGAAGATGGCCAATACGGCGTCAACCTGTATGGTGCCAACCACAATGTGTTGGACGTTATCAATCGTAACCAAGTGTCAGTGGCGTCAGCAAACTCCGCCGGACTAGTCGAGCCGCCGGTCGACGCTATTCTGGACGAGCCATTGTCTGACCACGAGATAGACGGCACTGTGGGAGACGCGCTACACAATATTCTGTGGAGAACTAGTCAATAGTACCTAATGGAGGAGGAGCCATGAAGTACCGTTACGCAACAATCAATGACCTGCCCGCCATCACCAAGTGCATTGCATCCACTCAGTATTACGGGCCAATCGATGCCTCGACTCTGGACGGCCACGTACTGCTGGCCGAGACCGACGACCAGGTGGTGGCCTGCATGTGGATCATGCGCTGCGGGCGACACTGTTACCTGGACATGCTGTCGGTCATCCCGGAATATCAGCATTCTGGAGTAGGGGTGAAATTACTCGTGGTCGCACTGCGAGACCTGCGCAACAAGGGCGTCGAGTACGTGCGAGCATCCATACACAAAGATAACAAAGAGGCACTGCGCATCGCAGAGGCAATGGGCGGAGCTATTCATGGGGACTATAAGATAGCGTTCCGCAAGCTGGGAGATTGAAATGGGCGACATCTTCAAGACCAAACAGGAAACTCAGACCACCATCCCCGGTGCCGGGCGGCAGGAAAGTGCAGTGCTCAACATGCTGCTTGGTGCAGGGCAGGGTGCCGCTGGTATCCTGGACCCGACCATCCTTGGCCAGCTAGCTAGCGGCCAACTCCTAGCACCCACCGGGCAGGACATCTCCCTGCTGGAGCAGGCCACGGGCGCAAGCCGCGAGATCGCAGAACGTGCTGCGCGGGAACAGCTAGAGGACATCATGCGCCAGGTGGAAGCCGGTGCACTGGAACGCGGCATCGAGGGCAGCAGCATCGAGGCCGTCACTCGCGCCATTGGTGGACGCGAAATGGCTCGCCAGTTGGCAGACATCAACGCTCAGCAGCAACAGCAGATGGCAGAAGGCATGTTGAACCTGCCATTCCAGAGGGCCAACGTGCAGTTGGGCGCAAACCAGGCGCTGCTACAGCAATTGGTAGGCACCACCACTCCAGTGCTGCAAACCCGTCTAAGCGAGCGGCTGAGTCAGCCCACTAGCATAGCTACGACCACTCCGGGACTTGGCGAATTGGTTGGACAGTTTACACAGGGAGCCGGGCAGACATTTGGCGCAGGACTGGGAGGTTGATATGGCGAACGGACCTATGATCCACCCGCGCCTCAGTAATTTAGGTATCGAGTCTGGCGCACAGGCCGGGCAGGCCGCAGACAACCTGGGTGTGGACCCTCGCCTGGACCTGCTGCTGAACTCCGTGGACCAGTATCGCATGCTGCAAGACTTGCAGGCCGCAGAACAAGAGGAACCGGCCAGTGCAATCCAGCGCCTGTTGTCCCCAGCAGGACTGGCCGCACTCGGACTGGGTGCCGGCGCAACCGCATTGGGTGCTCCCCAGGCCGGGCTACCCTTTCTGTCTGGTGTCATGGGCGGAGCACAGCAGGCCGCGCAGGAAGAACAGCAGGCCCAGCAGGACTACATCGCCAAGCTGGAAGACCAAATAGAAAAGCAACGCACACGCATCACCACATTGTTGCAAGCGCAGCCTGGGATATTCCTGGACAACCAGGGGCAGAACCTGGTGGATCCGCAGGCGCTTGGCCCGCTAGCGGGCTTGCCATTCCCGGTATCCCCCGCGTCCAAGTTCGCCATGATGACCAAGACTGAAGGCCAGAAGGGCATGTATCCTGTCTTGAGTGAGCTAATGAAACAAGCTGAAACTGATGAAGCACGCGCCGTAGTACTGGAAACAATGAATGTCATGATGGATCTGGGTCTGCCACAGGAAGCCATCGATGTGTTTGCCCGCCCGTCAAACCAGCGGGAACTATTTAACACTCTGATCGAACACTTTGACACTAACGCGCTGTCTGACGCACTGCTAGCGGCTCAGATGCAGGGCGTGGACTTGTTCCATCCAGATATCATGCCGTTATACATGGGCAAGCTACGCACGCCAGAAGTGGGATCTCCCAACGAAGCGTTTACGGCTCGCATGTTGGAAGCTGCACAGAAGTTTGAAGCATGGTTGCGGTCACCAGATGGCGAGCCATTCCGGGCGGAGGACACGGCGATAGCAGTGGACGCATGGGTAGCATCCGAAGGCACTACTGCCGACGCCGGGTTCTTGCGCAGCAAGGGCGGCTTCAAGGGCGCGGAGAACCTGACCAATGAACAGCTACTAAGCAACATCATGCGCACCATGCAGCAGTTCAGCATCGTGGATGCTGCTATGCAGGGCGTGTTGACTGACCCAACCAAGCGTCCGGAATACTTCCAGAAAATCATGGAGGACCAGGTTGGTGTGCAGAACGCGCTGCGCCGACAGACAGAGGCTACGGAATTGGTCGGCCACAGTAATGATATACGGGCAGCATGGCGGGCCAAGGGATTCGAAGGGCCGGAGCTTGCGGCTCGCACACAGGAAGCCATGGCCAAAGTAAAAGAACTGCTGGGACTGACCAGACTATCAGAGGCCAACCCAGATGAGCTACGAAATGCAGTACGCATGGTGATCCAAAGCATCGAGGCTGGCGATCAAGGAGAATAATACATGGGCGACATTACCCGTCCGGATCCAATCTCCGAAGCAGAGCGCATTCGCGACATGCTGTTGGAGGAGGGCTACAGCAGGCAAGAAGTAAACAAGATTGTATTCGGTGGCTCCGGGTTTGCAACTAGCGGGCAAGCCCCCGAGGTCGTCGGCTACCCGGACAACGAGACGGCTGGTGCCTTGCAGCTAGCACAGCAGGTCCAGGACCACCAGATGGAGGCGGAGATCCCGGACGTCCAGGACGACAACTGGTTCGCCAAGGTCTTCAAGTCTGCCGGAGCGGTGGTGCCGTTTACATCCGAGGCCCTGTCGCTGCTGCGTAAGGCCAAGCAGCAGACTCGCGAAGAGCAAGCGGACAACTACACCCGGCTGCTACAGAAGGGCAAGGACAAGGCCGGCGACGTGGTGGCTATCGGCTTGGGCCTAGCGGACCCGTTCATCCGAGGGCAGCAGGCGCTGTTCGACTGGCTGGCTGGCGAGGGCGGCATGGACGTCATCATCGACGACCTGTTCAATCCGTTCCTGATGGACGAAGAGACCGGCGAATACTACATCACCACGCCACTGCTGGAGACCACGCAGTACCTGTGGGGCAAGGTGGCCGGCGTAGAAGACATGCCAGACATGGAGCAGGTCAAGCGCGTAAACGAAATGTATGCGCAGTCCAACATCCGCGAGTTCTCCGAAGTGGTGGACGCCTGGGCTGGCGGGGCCACCCCGCTGTCGCAGGATCCCACCGGCACCAAGGAGGCGGTCGGTGCGCTACGCATGGACGAGATGTACCGCCAGATGTCTGACGCAGGGGTACCGGGCAAGATAGCCATGGGTGCTCTGGCCACGCTGTACGCTGGGGGTGAGATCTTTGTGGACCCGCTGTTTATGGCGGCGGACGCACCCGTGATGGCGGTCAACGTTGGACGTAAACTACTGCCGACGTCTGTCAAGGCGGCTAAGACTGCGCGGGTAGCACAGCGTATACAGACACTAGACAAAGCCCAGGAAGCCGTGCGTGCATCCAAGGAACACCTGGAAGCCATGTTGCGGGCGCAGCGGCAGAACCCTTCGACTGTCACCAACGAGCGGCTGAAGCAGGCTGCATACAATCACGCCAAGAATGTCAAGCGCCTGGACGACATGAAGGATCCTGGCGCGTTTGAGACTATTACGTACGGCCATGCTATACGCCGCAAGCCTGAAGCGGTACGCATGACCGAGCGCACTCCCATCACGGAGGAGATCGTACCGCTGTCCCCGACCAGGGGTGTGTCCCGTGAACGTGCGTTGAAGGAATTGCAGGACAGGGTGGACGACCTGGTGGATGCCGAGGGTCTACCCAGCAAGATGGCTCCGGACGCCAAGATCCGGTACAAAGAGTTAGACAAATTGCGTAAGAAGATACGCAAAATGGATGAAGACGAGATCCCGGACGTGCTGACTGTGCGCGGCGAGCAGATTCGCACCCGAACCGCCGAGGAAATCGGGGCCGAACTGCGTGCCCAGCGCATGCGTGCACTGGAGGAAGAGTACCCGCCCATCATGGACTACGGAGATCCGGAACTTCCATTGGGGGAAGCTGCCAAGCGTATCGTGGGAGCCGATGCTGGCGAGGATGCCGGCGATGCCATGCGCATCCTGCTGAATGGCGGGACAGTGGACGACGCGACCATGAGCAGCCTAAGCTTCCCAACAGCCATGAATGCTAGTAGCTCGATGGCTCCGGGCGTGACCAAGGCTGGCCTGATCGACATGCACAGGGTTAACCGCACGCTCAAGCAGTGGCGCACCAAGCTCAAGAAACTGGACACTCAGCAGGAAATCAAGTTCGACTGGGATGCGCTGCCGAAGATATCCAGCAACCTAGATGGATTCAAGGCTGCGTTTGCCGACATGATGGGCCGGGCGCTGTATCCCAACAGCACGCGCATGCGTATGCCTGGCGCAATCAAGGCATTCCTGTTCAACCTGCGTGACCCACAACGTGTCATCGAGGGCATGGACCCCGGTGCCTGGGGCATCTGGCGTAACGCTACACGCGGTATGGAGGGTGAGATCGGGCGGTTCAACAATCTGTTCCACAGAGAGCTAGAGAGGTTCGGTGCACTGGCGTCATCCAAGACCCCCAAGATTCGGTCGTTGGTCGTGGAGAGTGAGCCGGTTTCTTATAAGGTAAATGAGGACTTATCCGAGCGATTATTCCTTATATTGAACACCACCGCTGACGATCCCGAGCACGTGCGGCTGATGGACGAACTGACGGACACACAGAAGGAAGCGGTGCAGAACATACGAACAGTGTTGGATCGCGCTGCCGAGAAGCAGGGTCTGACTGGTACGGACAAGTACCTGGAGGGCTATATCCACCACATGTTCGACAAGAAAAACTTTGCCAAAGGGGCGGTTCCTCCTGAGATGCGCGGAATGTCGCCACAGGCCAGCGTGTTTGTGGCCCACCTCCTCGACAGGACGGGCAAGGCAGGATTCCGCCCCGATGCGGTTGCTGCGCTGGATGTATATACTCGGTCAATGGGGCGCAAGTTGTGGCTCGAACCTGCGCTCAAGCAGATGCAAGCGGGAGCCGAGGCCGTTTCATTACATCGCAGCAACCGCTGGTACAAACACTACATGGACAACTTCGTCGCCAACGCCAAGGGACAGCGATCCTTTGTCGGATCCCTGGTGGACAGGTTCCTGGGAGACATCGCTGCATCCAGCGGGCCAGTCAAGGCGTTCGGCAAGGAACTGGTGCAGCCTAGCTACAGCCCCGGAGGACTGAGCCGCAAGCTAGGTGCGTTGGGTAGCCTGCTATACACCGCTCTGCTGTCCGGGAATCTGCGGTACCCCATCATGTCCATTGCGACCGCACTGAACACCACGGGGTCCAAGTATGGCACGCTGCGTACGTTGCGCGGTCTGTTCTCGTCAGCTACTGCGGAGGGGCAGGCGTTAATCAATGCGACGGGCGTGCGCAAGCACTGGGCGCAGATCCTGGAGATCGACGGCACGGTGCAGCGGCTGACGGAGAAGATCACCAAGCTGCGGTTCCCCGGCAGGCCGTCCGTGCAGGACACGGAGGCGCTGATCCGTGGCATGACCATGCACGCTGCGCTGGACGACATCGCCACTAAGTTTGGGTACTCCAGCTTGGATGACCTGTACAATTCCCCGTACAAGAATCGTGCCATCATGGACGCGATCCGCACCACGGAGGAAGTCAACCATTACTTTGGGGCCGGCTCTCGCCCGCCGATCTTCGACAGGCTATCGGCGTCGGCTGGCCGGCTGGGCACGCAGTTCCTGTCCTTCACACCCAAGCAAACAGAGCAAGTGTGGGCGCTCTATAAGGAGAATCCTGGCTACATCCTGCGGTACCTGATGCTAGCCGGCTGGCTCCAGCGCACAAGCGCCGAGGACTTGGGCGTAGACCTGAGCGAGTATCTGGGGTTTGGCTACATGCCGCGTGGCGTGGAAGATGTGACGGCTCCTGGCGTGGAACTGATGTGGGATTTGACGCGCTGGATGACTGCGACTAACGACCTGATGTTTGGCGAGGGCGACCTGAAGACTGTGGACGACCGGACGGAACGGCTGATGACGTCGGCTGAGAATCTGGTGCCACTGCGGATCGGCGTCGAGCAGCTAGCCAAGCAGGCAGAAGCGGTGGAGTTCGGCACGCAGACCACCGCACGCGGCGAACTGACTCGCCGGCTGGAACTAGACATGGGTCGCAAGGGACAGCGAGGCGACCTGATGTCCGTGATCATGCAAGTCAAGTCCATGAAGGGCCGAGCCACCGAGCGGGCACGCAAGCGAATCAGCAAGCTCCAGCGTGACTACATGTACGAAACCGAATCGCTGATGCGCACATTCATCGAGGCTGTGCACGAAGGCAAGCCGGAGATCTTCGAGCGTGCTGCACAGGATCTGAACGACAGGGGATTCCCCATCAACGTGAGCACCAATGAGTTTGTGCGACGAATAGAGGCCGAGAACTTGGAGTGGTGGCTGCGAGAGTTGGACGACAACAAGAAGCTACTGCCCCAGGTGATCGAGATCATGACTGAAGAGGGCCTGTTGCCAGCCGGCAAGCTACCGGAGGAGGAGTGATGGTGCGGCGAAGCGTACAACTGATGCCTAGCTGGGCGTGGATCATCGTGCTGGCAGCACTGGCGCAGGGCGTGTTGGCGTTCTCGAACCGGGACGTCTACTCCAAGTCCGAAGTGGACTATCGGGTCGACAGCCTTGAGGACAAGATAGACGAAGTGCATGAGGACATCAAGTGGATCATGCGGCATCTGGGAGGGAGGAGCGGTGACACCGGATCGAATCATAATACACCATAGTGCTACCCCGGATGGAGACACGTATTCGTGGGGTGCTATCGAAGATTACCATGTTATAACCAGAGGGTGGAAGGATATAGGTTACCATGCCGGGATCGAAAAAGTACGAGGGCTGCTGGTTTGTATGTACGGACGTCCAAACTGGATGTCAGGTGCCCACACGGTCGGGCAGAACAGCCGCTCACTTGGATTCTGCTTTGTCGGTTGCTTTGACGAATCTCCACCACCTGAAGCCGTCCTCCGCGTGGCAGCTAGGCGAGTACTGGTTGACTGGTGCATTACTTACGGAATAGAACCTTCGAATATATTCGCCCACCGGAGCTTCGCCAACAAGACATGCCCCGGTACTGTATTTGACATGGATCTGTTGCGCCAGATTGTAGAGGAGGAGCTACATGTTGCGACGGGAGGACATCGATAGGTTTTATGATTTCAACATCCACGTGCCCACGCGCACGCTGTTCATGGGAACAGAGACGGATGAGATAATGGCCGAGTCAGTTATCAAAGGACTGGCCATGTTATCTACTAATGATCAACCTATCAAGATATTGATGAATAACCTGGGTGGAGATGAATATCATTGCCTAGCGATATACGATGCTATCGCTAGTTGCAAGGCGCACGTCACCATCGTGGCATATGGGCACGCCATGTCCGCAGGTTCTTGGATATTGCAGTCCGCAGACGACCGCGTGCTGTCGCCCAACGCCACGGTTATGATACATTATGGTAACTGGGGCTACGAGGACCACGTGAAATACTTCCGGGTACTAAATAAAGAAATGGAACGCCTAAATACCATTATGGAAGAGACGTATCTAGAACGTATACGGGCGGTCAATCCCAAGTTCTCTGCACGGCGGCTGAAGAAAATGCTCGAAGACGAAGTATATCTGTCCGCCCAGGATGCTGTCGAATTGGGGCTAGCTGATAGGATATTGAAATGAAAGCCTTTCTGGAACGATTGGGGCGCAAGTTGTCGTCCGGTAAGTTTATGATGTTTGTTGTATTGATGGTAGCTCTGTGTCTGTTTGATTTCCCGCAGCAGAACGCCGACGTGTTGAAGACATTAATCATTGCGGTGTTTGGTGCTAACGCTGCGGTCCATGTTTCCGATGCAGTCAAGAGGAGGAAAGAATAATGTGGACCGTCATCATCACGGCCATCGCTTTCCTGGCAGGTGCGCTAATGTACGGTAAAAAGCGCACGGGCAAGGACGTAAAGAAGACAGAGGAGGTGTTACGTGAGGAACGGCGCAGTACAAACGCAGCCCGGTTGCGACTGCGGCTTATCAACGCCCAGCGAAATCGAGAGCGCAGAGAAGCGGATGCGCGTGAGAGCATGGGTGATCGCCGCCATAGTGGCGATGTCGTTGCTGATCTTCGCGACCGACTCGACCGGTGAACCTGCGGCACCGGACAGCGTGACTGTCCCTACGGAGATGCTACGTAGGTCCGTCGCAGTGATTGACAGTCTGGATCTTGAGATCGAGTTGCGGAACATCCGGCTAGCACACGCGGATTCGGTGCAGGCGATACACGAAGAGTACTGGCAGCGGGAGATCCGCATCTACCAGGAGTCGTACGAGCGTGTCATCAAGGCATTCGAGCGGCAGGAAGATCCATGGTACGCCAAGATACTGAAGGATCATCGGGTGTGGTTGTTGATAGGTTTATTCCTGGGACTTCAAGCCGACCGTGGAATCTGATATTGGGGCCAGCCACGGGCACCGGTTGCGACTGGCCCCGGTCCCCGGACTACCAGTCCAGGTTTGGTGCTCCGAACATGTCCGACTCACGCGGACTCTTCGGATCGTAGTTGCGCTTGCCCGGCTCCTGCACTGGAGGGCGTAGCTGATGATCGACGTGTATCACGGACGTCGGCTTTGATGCAAACATGTAGCCATCTGGTCCGTACACCTTAACACGAAATTGGAATAGTCCATTACTAACGTTGATGGTCGAGGTCATTGTGTCCGTCAGACCAATCAGCCGATACTCCTGCCCCATGAAGCTGCCCTCCACAGCGTACAAGAGTGCTCCGTCCACCCTATCCCAGGACAACAGCACCTGGTTTGCTACGATACGGTAGTCCAGCCCTATGTCCCGGTCCCGATGCTGGTGATTGTACAGCAGGAATCCCGCCGCCAGCACCAGGGACACAGCCAGAGCTACCAAGTATCCCTTTCTAACCTTCATTGTTCCTCACCTTTCCAGCCAACGTACACATCCTTGGCGTGCACCAGTTCAACGAGAAGCTTGCTGCCGTCAGGCATCTTCACGTCAAAGGATGTCCCGCCATACTTCGAAAACAGCACACGCTCTCCTTCCACAATCCCATAGTCCCACCCATCTTCTTCAAACATCTCACCAATGGCAATGACTGTCCCGACAGGCAGCTTGGCACGGGCTGTCTCCGGGATGACAATGCCTCCCGCTGTGGTTTCTTCTGCTTCGTCACGAACTATTGCAACCTTCGAGCCATAGACTTTATAGCCCATGGCCTTCCAGCCGGCGATAGCTTCGGCACGTTCAGCTAGATTCTTCATTGTTATCCTCCTCCGCGTCAAATGTAGCCATAACCATGCGGTCAAATTTCGCTTCGTTCACTGATATGCTTTTACATGCTGCCAGCCGAATAACTTCAGCTAGCTGTTTTGGCAATTCTATTTCGCCAACAAAATGATACGGCGCGGCTTCGGCATAATCATCCGGCATCAGCTTGCCTTTAATACGCATGTGCATTAGTTTCCTCCAAACTTTGGCGGGCATACCACCAGGTACTCACGTGTGAAGAACCACTGGCGATCACCTGCCGACAGCGAGTGTGCCCACGCATCGGCCAGGGCTTCGCGCTGTGCTTTGGTGAACCCAAATCGTTCGTCACTGACTGGACTCTTGGCAATGATCTCGTCCTTCTTGGCCCGCCCGTCGCCTGTGGCTAGTCGCTTGCTGGTAGCCGGAGCCACATGCGTGATCCACAGGTTGCGGATGGGCATGACGAACAGGACCATCTCGATGGCGTGCAGTAATCGGATCTGCTTCGAGTAATTCACCGGGCCAACCGGGCGGCTGACGTTCAGGATCGGCGTCTCGATGCATACTTCCAGGTCTTGGATGTCGTACTTCTGTACCCACGCTGCCACCTGGTCGCCAATGCTTGCGGCTAGTGACGCCGCACGCAATCCGTCATGCATATAGCCGCCCTCCTTGTGGTCCAAAGAGAAGCATTGCGTATGGCACTCGCCGTGTTCCAGGTTACGCAGGCACATTCCGGTCAGTGTGAAGCCCGGATCCAAGCCTAACACCCACCGTTCTGGTTGTGTCATCATCGGCCTCCTCATCGCCGTCTCGTATAATCATGCGGTCCATGTCACAGTACAGGTACACCTGCGGACGTTCCGTAGACTCTCGCTGCTTGATGATGTTGACGCGCATGACTCGCTCTGCCATTTCCGCCTGGCTCTGGTTCAGCCCCAGTATGATGTCGGCGTGCTTCACGATGTCCCAGCACTCAGACACGTCACGCGGGGACAGCACGTGCTGCTCGCTGCCCTCTCGGTTGACCTGCCACGCCGTGATCACTGGGATATGTAGATCTACCGCCAGCGCCCGGAGATCCTGCGCCGTCTGCGACCAGTTGTGCCGCTCCGCGTGGCGATTGTAGCGCACCGGCTTGACCAGTTCCAGGTAGTCCACCAGCAGGTAGTCTACTGGTTCGCCTCGCTGTCGCATCCGCACGACCAAAGCCTTGATGTCATCCACGGTGACTCCGGTGTATGACCAGTCCTTGATGTACAGTTTCCCTGGCATGTCCTTTCGAGCGGCAGAGACCCGCAAAGGCTGGCCAATGAGTTCGTCTCGGGTGAAGTTGGTAAGACACTGGTCGACTCGACGGACGCACTTGCGGGCCGAGAGTTCGAGCGTGATGCCGAGGACGTTGCGTCCTTGCGCTGCCGCCGCCGCTCCTGTCGCCCACAGAAAGGAAGTTTTACCACGACTAGGAGGTGCAAGATAAATAAGAAGCTCACCCGCACCGACGCCGCCATGAAGGTACGCATCCAGGCTGTCAGATACACCAAGCGAAGTAACCATTGGTCTGTCGTCTGCGTGTCCCGGAAGGTCTGCTTGAGCAAAGTCCAGGACTTCGGCGTCAATAACAGACGCAAGCTCTCGTGCTCTTGCGAAAAATTCGAAGGCAGTTTCCACGTCAATTTCGCCAGAGTGGATGTGCGCAGCCACATAGTTTGCACCTTCAGTTAGGTATTCCCGTTGCAGAAATTTCTGGATGTACCGGCGCAGTTCATCGGGGGAGCGTGGCTCCATCTCTTCGACCTGCGTCACAATCCCATCCAACTCCTCCAGCCTGGTGTCCTTGTATGTGGACTCCAGTTCCATCCGAATGTCACTGATTGTCAAGTCTTTGTCGGTGCCCTCGTGCAGTTCATTGATGTGCTGGAACACTTTCCTGTAGTCCATGTTCGTGAACACATCCGGCTTTACTAGATCGTTGAAGGCACTCCAGCATTCCTTGGTTAGCATCGAACGCAAGACAGTCGCTGGGAGTGTGTCCATTACCTAGCCACCTCCTGCATGAAGAACTCCATCTGTTTCTGTAGACTGTTGATGTCCCCGTACACTGCACCGAAGTGCCAATCAAATGGCACGTCGTCCAGGTCGTGCTCACTAATATCAGTGTCTTCACTCCGTTGGTTCATGCGCTGAATGCGAATCATATGTGCGCCACGACCATGCAAATAATTGTACTCATTCAAGAACCGCAGGTCGTCGATGACAAAGTGCTCGTCGAACAGGCTGCGCTGATTGAGTTCGGCGTCCATCAGTCGTATCCAGTAGTCTGGATCCTCCGCCCGCCGTGCCTGTCCCCACGCCTGCAACAGCCGGCGTATGTGTGGTGGTGTGGGCTTGGCCAGCACGTTGCAGAAGCCAGCCCGCCGCACCTCTGCCTTCAACGGGGCAGCGAACGATAGCTTGCGGAACTTGTGCGTGCGCACCAGGTAGTCTGCCACTGTCGACTTGCCGGACTCCTTCCAGCCACTAAGTGCTACTATCATTGTGTTCCTCCCAGCGTGCCATCTCCCGGCGATGGATCTCGTTGATACGCTTGCGTGCTGCTGCCCAAGTCGTGCCCGGTCCAGCCGCTACACCCCTGTCGTCCACGTAGGCTAAAGCTAGTCGCTTGCCAAGTTCCCCGGTGTCGATATCATAGTAATGGAAGTCGTAGCGTTCTAGCCAGTTGCGAATATTGAACGCAATAGCTGCACGTTGCGATGCATTCAGCGCGTACTCTCTACTTAATCGACTGGACCACACCACCGGACGCAGCCCCTTGTTCGTCAGCCACTCCATGAATGCCTTAGCACCACGTCTAGGCGGGCCGAAGTCAGGATACTGGAACTCGCACAGCGTACCATCGAAGTCCACTAGCACCTCTCGGCTAGCTTGGTAGTACTTGACATACTTCTCATCCTGAGTCAGTGTCTTCATCGCCTTCCTCCGGCGCGTCCGGCAACGTAATGGCCGGATCAGGGTACAGCAGGTGAGGTTCCTGCCCTTTCTTCTTGCGCTTGGTGTAGTCGTGACATGCGTAGCGAAACTCGCACCACTTGCAGTCATTGCTGCCGGGCAGGTACCCAGGCACAGGCGGGTCTCCGTCCATGACCTTGCGGTGGATGCTGGCCAGCTTGCGCAGGATAGCCTGCACATCGTCCTCGCCCACTTCGAACAGCAATCCCTGATGCAAGACACCACTCCACAGTCCAATGTTACAGTCGGACCTATCCTTGAGCACCAGGTACACCAAGTCGTTGCCGTGCATGGTTGCTGTTATGAGTGATTGTAGGTAGTAATTCTGCCTCTTCTCTTTCATGTAAGCAATTGCGCCGGTCGTCCCGCCGTCCACGAAAGCATCGTTCAGATATTTGTACTTCCAGTACCCGGCGGACTTGATCTCCAGCAGCGCCCATTTATCCAGATCTTCCAGGTATATCTCGCCGTCACACCTGGACGCCACCGTGATGTTCAGCCCATCGACGTTGAACTCTTTAGTCAGGAAGCGAGTCTCCTTTTGCTCGCCATCTTCTTCGAACGCGATGCCCCGGATGGGGATGTCATAGTGCTCCAACATCTGACGGATCACGTCGTGGTGCGCGTCCCCGTCCACGCCGTAGTCGTCGGACCTGGCATTTCTTGGGGCAGGCAGGTACCCGGACAGACGGTACCAGATCTTGCGTGCACAATCCGCAACCTCGCTGGCCCTAAAGCGCAATGGGGGTTTCTTGTGGTTGCGCACCTGCTCCAGTCCGTTCTCATTCCGGATGTTGTATAGTTTCTGGATCGGATCCATGTTATTCCTTTCGTCTGTGAGCTAGCGGGCCTGTCTAAGGGTACACCTGCAACCGCCGAGCACTCCCAGCAGCCTGGTCACGTCCTACCTCTCCAGCCACATGCACCGTCGTGCTCCTTGGCCCTGCCGCCCATGGTCGGTTGACTAGCTCACAGCCGCATCGATTGTGTCCCAATCCAACTCGTCTCCGAACGTCCGCAGCACGGCCTCACGCTGCTCCTCCGGTGTCCGAACCTTCATGTTCAATGCCTCGTTCACATCCGTGATCAGCTTGTCTTCCCAGTCAGGCACAATATCCGACAGCGCAACCTGCTTGCCTGTCAACTGCACTTCGTACTTGGTCTTGAAGCCAGTGCCGATGCGCTGCACCACTAGATCCTGGCCGTTGTCCGGGTCGCAGAAGAACACATCGCCAATCTGGTCCTGCGTCGTCAGCAAGTTGGATACCTTCTCGGCGGTGGTCTTGCTCAACCCCACCAGCTTGGGGCCAGTGTAGTTCAGGTTGCCGTCCACATCCTTCTCTCCGATGAATGCCTGGAGATACCAGCGGGAACTAGCCGCCAGCATCTTCGCTACCTTGGCGTCTGACTTGTCGCCCGTCTTCTCCAGGAACTTGATCAGCTTGCACAGATAGCAGGTACCCTCGTCGCCGTGCTCCTCCAAGCAAGCTAGCGCAATGCCGAAGCCGTCCTCGTTCTTCAGCTTGAAATGGTTGACCGCCTTGGTGAAGATCATACCAGTCTCGTCGACCGGTGGGACCACACGGATGCGGTTCATGCTGTCGGGCTTGATGTCGAAAAACACAGTCTTGCGCACGGTGCTTTCGATGTTGGCCTTGACGTTGACTCGGAATGTAGACATGTTCTGCCTCCTATTTGGGTGTCTACTTGGTACTAGTATACCACAACTCTCACTCGAATGCAATAGGTTTCATCTCTCCCCACGATGGGCCGGCTTCTACGTCACAGACCAGTGGGATGTCGAAGTTATCTACGCCATATCTATCCAAGCTGGGTTCTTCCATGTACGCCTTAGTGATTGTGGCTACATGATCTAGCTCTCCTGGATACACGTCCACGATAATTGAATCATGTACCTGCATAATGATATGGCTCTTTAATGTGTCTTCCAGGTATCCCTGGACATTTATCATACCAACGTAACACAGCGCAGCCGCTGTGTTCTGCACGATATGGTTCCACGCCTGGCGCTGCACCCGCCAGCCATCCCAGGACATCCAACGCAGCGGACGCTCGAACCTGCGCCGGTATCCGAAGGGCGACTCCACATACAGATCCCGCTGCACCCGCACGTTGATCCGATCAATGTAAGTGCGCAGTCCTGGGAACGTGCGGAAGTACTGGTCCAGTATCTCCTTGGCCTGGTTCTTGCTGATGCCAAGTTGCCTGCCCAGCGTGTTGGCCCCGCCGCCGTACAGCGTCAGGAAGTTCACGCGCTTACAATTATAGCGTTGCAGATCCGTGACCTCATCCAGTGGCACGCCGTACACCAGGCTGGCTGTGTTGCGGTGGATGTCACCGCCGTGCTCGATGATTCCAATCATATTCGGGTCACGGGACAGCCATGCTGCCACACGTAGCTCCGCCTGCGACAGATCCGCCTCCATGATCTGCCCGCCGTCAAAGCGAGACACAAACTGTCGCTTGATGTTCAGTTCCTGCGGGATCGGGTGCGGATCATCCGGGTCCGGCTTGCGCGGAATGTTCTGTCCGTTCGGGCTGTTCGACGATAGCCTATTGGTGTGTACCACGTCCGTCCGGTACTGCGGATGGATGTAGTACTTCCCATTCCTCTCTGTTATGTACTTGTCCCTGATTCCTTTGATATAGGTTCCGTGTAGTTTCTGGAGACGTCGGTGCAATAGAATATCTTCGATGACCGGATGCTTCGAGGCTTCCCTCTCCAAAACATCACGCGCTGTGCTAGCCTCCTCAGTAGGTCGCTCTTCCAGATAGTGGCGCAGCCCTCGCTTTGCAAGATCAATGTCGGGAACGGTGCGTAGTAACGCATCCGCCAGTTGGACCGGCGAGTTCGGGTTGATAGGCCCGAGCGCATCGGTGATCTTGTCCCGCACTTCCGACAGATTGTCACTAAATGATGCGTCCAATTCTTTATTAATACCCATGTCGATGCCAACACCGCGCACCTCCATCTTAGCCAACACCTCATACAAATCCATCGACAGCCTGAACGGACGCTCTAGGTTATGTTCTCTCAAGATCCGTCGTTGTGCGTGGGCGGCGGCGAGGCTGGCTTCTCCGTCTCCTCCTGCGTACTGCAACATCTCGTCGTCGGGCACGTGTTCCCATCCTCCAAGTTCTGCGACTCTGGCACGTTGATCTTTGGAGTAGTCTCCAAGTCTGGGCAGGTACTTAAAGGTAAGTGACTTGAGGTCTTTGAACGGGTTGGTCTCGTCGAGCACATGGTCTGCGGTTGAGGTATCGTGTAAGTTTCGCAGATCGTACCCAAACCGGTGCATCCACCTGTAATCAAACTTGATGTTCGAGCCTGCCTTGATAATACTGTTGTCGGACGCCAGGGTTGTAACCCACTCAGGTAAGGCTCCGTACGGGTCGGTAAGTACGACCGTCGCACGTCCGACCATATGGGAGAGTACAGCCATTCGAATCCTAGAATTTTCTGCATGTGGATCCAGACCGGGGTATGTTTCCAGGTCAAAACCAATGCAAACCCCAGGTTGTAAGCCATGTACCCAGTCAGGAGCAACGCTCCAGCTAGGGTCATCACTCCTAATGTATACATAGTCGCCCCATTCTGTTTCCACATGGCCTTCGACTGCTGCCTGTATGTCCATGCGGATCCACTTCTTGATGCCCGGCGACATCGCCAACGCCTCCATCGAGTGCGTCACCACTACTGGGCACGCAACATCAGGAGCATTATGTTTCTGCCGCATCATCTCACGCTGGACCATGTTGCCTTTGTTGAAGACAGACTTGATTGCGGTCGGCCCGAAGCACACCACGATGTCAGGGTTGGCCCGCTCTATCTGCTCGATAAGCCGGGGCCGTTCCTCCCGGATGACATTCATGGGCACGGACGACCCCTTGCCTGCCTGCGCCGGATCTTCCACGGCCAGGAACAGGTCCACTTCCAGCCGCAGTTCTGTCGCCACCTGCTGAAGCAGGTCGATCTCGTTAGGTGCAATGGCATCGCCAGTCCGCCCGACGTCTCGGTGCATGCCGCCCAGCACAAACACTGCGCTCTTTACCACACCGCATCCTCTCGCTTGCGGAGACTCAGGCTCCGTCGTTGCGTGACGTCCTTCCACTCGAAGCGCCACATCTTGCCGGTGTCCACGTCCACTGCTATGATCCAGTCAAACGCATCGTCTGCATACGCACGGTTCTTCTTGCACACGTGCACGACCGGGTTGTTTTTGTTGATTACAACTGATTTCACTTGTACTCTCTTGCACACGCCGTCCCGCTCCACGATCAGGTCGTAGTCCACAGGATACGCCGGTATGCTGGGAGTCCACCCGGACTGCGCAGCCTTGACGGCCACCATCAACTCGGCCACGCCACCTACTCGGTTCGCATGGTTGAAGTCCATCAAAACTCACCGACCTTTCGCACGGGAACATGGATGGCTGTCGTAAATACCTTGTTCCCGGTGTAATCATGCAGCAGATTCAGTGCCCGCCGCAGTTTCTCCCGGAACTCCTGGTAGTCCATAGCATACGCTAACTCAATCGCCGTGTCCAGGTAACGGCACGGACGCTCTCGCTTGCACACTCGCTCGTACATGGCGAACGATGTCCTAGTTAGTTCGTAGCGCACGTTTTTAAATGTAAACCGGACTCGTCCTCGATCATCGACTTTCATGCCACCCTCCAATTTTTCGGAACCCCGCCTCGCGTAAAAAAGGTATCAACGGAATGCGTCCTTCACTGTACGCAGCAGCACGATCATCGCCATGCAATGCCAGAACGTCACGTCTGGCGCACCAAACTCCGCCGCCCCGATGTTCCAGCCGGCAAACAACAACGCCGACTGTCCTAGGAAACGCAACACATAAACTGCTAACGCTTTCATCTCAAGTACTCCTCAAGCTCTGGCCCGAGATCCGCTGGATCCTGGCCTACAGGTAACGGCGTAATCCGAATGTCACGCCGGCTGCTAAGTCGGGTACGTAACCGAAGCGAACTTCGCAACGCATCGCCGTCAAGTAGTAGTCGTGCGCTCTCCGTAATGAGCGAGGTAAACGCTGCTTCAAGATAGCGCGGCAAACTCTTTCCACAGAGGGCCAGTACGGGAAGCCTCGTCCACTGATAGACAGCGAGTGCATCCATAACTCCTTCCACTACCACTCTTTCTTTCTCTTGACGCCACTCCGGAAGCACATAAAAAGGATGCTTCCCAGGTGCAGTAAGATACTTGGGACTTTGATCCAAGCTTGAATACGTACGACTCGACCAATAAATGATCTGTTTTTCTGGCCCGAAGAACGGGAACAGTACGCGGAGTTTGTCAGGGTGATCCCACTCCACGAGTTTCGCAAATCTGATAGTTTCATCACTCAAACCTCGCGCCCGCAAGTATCGGACAGCGCGGGACGACAATTCCATGAATGGCGGTAGCTGGATTTCCGGCCACTCGGTACGAGATTCCCCGCGTGAGTTGCCGTTCAATTGCTCCAGAATCTGTCGTCCCACGCCCTCCTGTGGGAGGCCCACCTCCACGCGGCCCCCGCCACTATGTCCACCTGCAAAACAGTACCATCGACCGGACACAGGGTCGACGTATACTTTCCACTTGTCACTGCCACACACTGGGCAGAACTGGAAGTTTATCTGCGTACCTGATGTGCGCGTCGGACCAATGAAGTCCTCCAACGTACGAATGCAGGCCATACGATCTCTCCAATCAAGAGAGCAGCGGCCAGCACAAAGCCGACCGCGCTAATGAATATCAGCACCTGGGGTACCGTCATTCTCCCACCACCTGAATGCCTGGCTTAGGAACGACAAGGTTACTGTGCTGATGCTGCTGTTGCTGATGTAACATCTGCTGTTGGAATTGCGCAGTGCGCATGGCATAGAACTGCGACCGTGCACCTTCCGTAGCACGTGCCAGCAGGGCCAGCATGTCAAGCAGCGGAATGTCGTTGATTGGTTCCGCTCCATACTGTCCTTCGGTCGTCATATACAGCGTCACGCCGTACGCAATCTCCGGGGCATCAACCTGCTCCTGCGCAGCCTCTGCTTCCAGCTTTTCCTGAGCGTCATTGGGTCCAGCTTCAGACATTAGTTTCTCCTTTTCAGCTTACTCCTGCGTGCAGCTTTCATCAGCGCCGGGTGGCGGTGCGCACGCTCTCGGTTGAAATCTCGGCGTCGTTCTACGAATTTTCCTGTACGCAACTTGCTAGTCAGTTGCTCCAGGTGTTCCTTGATCGTCTTCAGCATCGATACAAACCTCGACCAGTTCCTGCAAGATCATCCCAAAGCGCAGCCCCAAGTGCGCCAGGTCTCCAGTGTGCATGCCGCCAATCAGTGTCAGCCACTGCTCAGATTCTTCATCGTGTGGCACCACGGCCACGATCATGAACCTATTGGCGGCGTCCAGAATATCCCTGGCCTGTGACTTGGCATGCGTGGACTTCAACAAGAAATCCACGCCGTCTGTCTCGTCGCCGCGCATGGAATCCGAATACTCTCTGTCGTCAAACATCCTCCACCTCTACCCACACCTCGCAGCCTCCGTTAAACGAGACTGGTATCGGTGCGCTTCGCTCATTTGGTCCTGGGACCGTGTAAGCACCCACCCAGCAGTACTCCTTCAATTCTGCCCGTGCGATGTGCCGTTCACTATCGTCAATGCGCCGGTACCATTTGCCGTGATGCATGAAATGCTGATGCGGCTCCAGGTAGCGGGCCAAGGTACGTTGCATGTTCATCGGTTTATTACCTCACGAATCCAACAGTACACGCGCCAGCCGAACCAGCCCAGCACACACGTCAACACCACGTAGCCCGGCAAGCTGTCCAGGTAGAATTCCATCAGTCCATCTCCTCGTACGTGCGGGATTTGCTCTCGAACGAATCCCACAGCATCTCGTCCAGGTACGGCAAGCGCTCCGCAAGCATTTCTGCATATTTTGCCCGCATGACCATGGTTTTCGAGTAGCTTACATGCTTGAACTCCTGGACAGGCGGACTCAGGTCCACGCCCAGCGCGGCTGCTCCGGTGACCGCCGCCAAAACTTGCAGGAAACCCCGCCGATTCATTCCATCTCCTCAAACTTGGGGCGCGGGCGCTGCTGCCAGCATTCCAGTTTTTCGTACTCTTCCAGATCGCTCAGTCGGCGCTCGATCTCCAATGCCACCTCTGGCTCCACGAACGCCTCCCAGTACGACTGCTCCTGCCCACGCAGTTCTTCGTTGATGTCGATCACTCTGCCCTCCTCGTCATAGCAGGTTGGCGCGAACTCGTGAGGCTGCTGCCACTGTAGACGGCGCAACATCTCCTCGCCAAACCGCGATAGCCCAGCCATGGTATCTCCTTTCCCGGTGCCAGGCTCTATAAGAATAGCACATCCGGGTCAGAATGTCAATACCTGATTTTACTGATTTTCCATGTCACGCCACTTTTTCTCGTACTCACGCTGCACGTGGGCCACCAGGCTGTCGTACTCCTCCAACAGAGCAGCAATGTATATGTCCGTATCCCGCGTCAGGTCGATGTCATCCTCCGGACAGCCATCGCGCACCCAACGACGCAATTCCCTGATCATCTCCTGGTTTTGCCGTCTATAGAATTCGTTCAGAATGCCACGCAGCCGCTCTAGTTCGGTGAGAACTTCCAAATCAACAGGTTTGTCACACTCCACGAACGTATCAACATACGGGTTGTTTTGCCACCATTTGCTCCCAATTTCGTCTGCTTCCACCAGAATGATACCGTTATCGTGCAAACGATACGCACGATACTCCTTGCCTTCAATTAAGATGCTGTTGCTCATTTTGAAACCTCCTTTTCAACGCGGGCCAGAATGCCCGTCACTTGACTCCTGGGACTATGGGATCCTATTTGCTAGCTACTAGCCATTAAAATACCATGTATATTTAAACTAGTTGTTTAAATTTTAAAGATTAAACCTTTCTTATCTTTTTAAGATAAGTAAGTATTCTTTACTAGCCACTAGCCCGCTAGCTAACTAGCCCCCTATGTACTATTGGCCCTATGGGCCTATGGCTTGGGGCTAGCTGGGGTGTGGGTGGCCAGCTAAGTGCTTGTAAATACGTCATTTAGATGCTGTGGGCCGTGTGCTAGCCAACGCAGTCGCTCAGCCGGTACCTTTGCCCATCAGCCTGTTGATTTCCATTTTCTGCAACTGAATGGTCTTTTCCTGTGTCTCAATGGTCTGTATCTGCAACTCAATACGCTCTTTCAGCATCATAATGGTTTCGTTCTTGATCGCCAGGATTTCCTGGTACGTCTGGTACTCCAGGTCTTTCAATTTTGGGTCGAGTGTCATTTCATCCCCAATCGTTTGCGCCATGTTTTGTCCCACATGTACGCTGCTTCTCGTGCCCCGTCCTGGCCGTGCCTGGTCGGGTGTGCTACTGTTGCTACGTGCCTGCCGCCGATGAATATCTTACAGGCGTACCCGGACTTGCGCCCCGGTAGTTTGACCAGTGCTGTTTTCACTTGCCGTCCTTCTTGTAGATAGGGTGAACATTTGTTAGCTTATACAAATCGATCCACGTGCGTCGACAGTCTAAGCATTGTACAGCTACGCGCACGAACGGTACTTCTGGATCCTGTCGCAGGTCGTTGCCAGATGCGTTGTCTCTCTGCAACGCTGCTGATCCGCAGTGTGGACAGCTACTACCCCCACTGTTCACGTACCGGCCTATTTGTGTGCTAGTCCATGCTCCGAACGGACGGCCTACTAGGTCGTCGATCTCTTTAGCCAGCCAATCCATGGCCTGCGCCAAGTCGTGATTGTCCACAGGCAAATCAATGAATGTGCTGGACTCAATGTCTCGGTCAGGGTGATGTGCAGAAAGTCGCACTCGCCCATCCTCGTATTCAATGTCAATCACTGCGCGTGGCATTACCGCCTCCTCTCCAGTAAGTCATACCCCTGGTCGAACGGATTGTGTTTCTCCTGATCAAAGCGCACTTGGGCTGCAATCCAAGCTAGCTTGACGTCTATTTTGTGCTGGTCGCACCAGTGCATGATGTCGGCCAACAACTCCATGATTGTCATGTCCCACAGTTCTGGCACCCCATGCTTGTAGTACGGATGGTTACGAATGATCAGTTCCAGCCTGTCGGCTCGTCGCTTATTTGCTTGCGTCATCATCCACCTCCCACTCGTCCAGCAACTGCTTGCAGTACTCGCAGATGTCTCCGTATTTGTAGTGCCCCCATGTCTCACTGTATGGTGTGTCATATCCACACATGCCGCACTGTACCCAGCCACTGAAGTAGCCTTCGGGTGCGCCTTGTTCTGGTCCCATGCCTATCATGACTGTTCCTTTCGTATGCCTGCCGCTGTGGCCAGCCTAGGCTTGTACCCAAGCTCATGATGCCACAGGTGTGGCGGACAAATGTTCTTGAACCATTGCATAAACTCTGTACCGTGACACACTCGCCGTCCGGCGTAGATGTGTGCCAGTTCATGTGCTAAATAGTACAAGTAATATTCCGAATCATCGTGATCAAACACCCATGTTGGGATGCGTGCGTACTTGTAATACAAAGCACATTGTCCGCGCCGTGCCCGCGTTACGTATACACGCCACCCTCTCGGCAATGCCAAGCCAGCATTTGTTAGCAGCGTGTCTACGTCATCTTGAATTAATGCGGTCCACTCATGGTCAATCATGCGTGGCTTGTGCATGTCAGTCCTTTCTGGTGACCAGGCTGTTACGCCACAGCCCGGCCACCGTTTGTCTCAAAGCGAAAGGCTAAACTTCCACGGCGATGTTGACGTGTTCCAGCACTCGGTTGGTCTCACGTCGCTGCCAGTTCTGCGCTGCCCAGCCGCGCATGTTATGCGTGCTGACCTCGCTGATTGATTGCAACAGTGCCCACACTGTACGTCCGATGTCCTCTCGGTTGCGCGTGATGGCATCCCGGAGAGGCTGGTGATATCGTGGCGGCGTGTTCTCCGCGATGGTGTTCAGCAACTGTGCATTGTCCAGCAATCTCGGGTCCACTCGCTCGCCTTCAACCTGCTTGATTGCCCATTCAAAGGGCATGTCTTGTGTTGACTCAGCTATGATCTTGTGTACCTGTGCTCGCTTGACCAGCCCATTCACCAGTCCGTACGTAAACTCGTACAAGTCAATCTCTCCCACGTGGCGCAGTGTAGTATAAGTTTCTACCTTGCCGATCATCATTCCGTTGGTGCAAACCAGGCGGTAGACGCCAGCCGCACCAGTCAAGGCTCCACCCCCACCGTAATCGTTGCCGATCCGGATCAAGGGCTTGATGTCGGACGGATCCCCCGTCACTCGGTACGTGTCGGGCAGCGTGAATTCCAGGCTGGTCCTGCCGTTCTGGTATCGGCACTGCCCCACTGTCAACGGCACGTCCAGCGAATCACTGGCCAGGTCGATGGCACCAATCAGGTCCGCATTCCGAATTAGTTTGTACCTGCCGGAGACTGCTCCGACATGGTAGCCTTGGCTGTCCTGAATTACGTCGAACCTACACGGCTCAGGGAATCCGCTGTCTTTCATGACCATCAGCGTACGCTTGTGGGCGTCCACCAATGCAGGCTCCAGGTTCTCTCGCTTGTTCAACATTTGTATACCTCCTGT